>Ga0180436_10004280_pt1 | contig 12871 bp, 21 predicted proteins | sample SS_ome_2_FD_132434 | JGI IMG/M metagenome (GOLD analysis project Ga0180436, IMG submission 132434) | Hypersaline lake sediment archaeal communities from the Salton Sea, California, USA - SS_3_S_2 metaG | ecosystem: Environmental > Aquatic > Non-marine Saline and Alkaline > Hypersaline >...
AGAAAGTAGTTTTATTCATCTTAGTTCTTAATATATGATTCTAGTCTAGGTATAGTAGGAGTATTTTAAATGGCGTTAACTAACCCTCAAGCAAGTGACCATATTGCTGCTGAGGCAGGTACTTTCGAGCCTCAGAGGCAGAATAACTGGTCTCTAGAAATAACACTAGATGAAGCTGATAAGGATGTGATTATAGCTTCATTAGTATCTTCAGCATTACCTCCAGAAAGTAATGATGAAGTAGAATTACAATATCAGAATGAAAAACGTTATGTAGCTGGGCAAGCTACTTTTGAAACTATTCCATTAACATTAGTTGATTATGTTGATGTTGAGACAAGAAATGCAATCCTTAGATGGAGACAACAAGTTTATAATCCAGAAACTGGGGCTATTGGACTAGCAAAAGACTATAAGAAAAGAGGTAATATTGTAATGACTGCTCCAGATGGCAGTACAGAAAGAGTTTGTCGTTTAATAGGTCTTTGGCCGTCTGCTGTACCTAATCCAGGAACTTTGGATATGTCTGGATCAGATAAAGTAATGATCGAAGTTACTTTACGTTACGATAAAGCTATCTGGAAAACTCTTTAAGTATTAAATTAGCTTAGTCAATTTTCATGTTAATTTCTATGTCAAAGGAATGTCATAATGGGAAAAGAGTTTACGGGAGAATTAGAATTAGCTTCAAAAGGCTTATTCTATGAAGGAGATTTTGACGGTATAATACAAGTCGAGCCATGGGGGGTTAAGGAAGAGCGTTTATTCGCTAGTAGGAACCTAGACTATAATCTTCAGATAGATAGATTAATCTCTCGCCTTACTAATTGTCCGATTGATCCTAAAGAATTACTTTTAATAGATAGACAACATATATTTATTTATATGCGTTGCCTGTCTTACGGAGGTGACTATTCATTTAGTTATAAATGTGAAGAGTGTGAGGAAAAGGTTAGGCATGACATGAATCTAGAAACAGATCTAGATGTTGTTTATGCTGATGATCCTATTATTACTAATTCTTTAGGTATTTCAGAGTTAAGAGAACCTTTTTACGTTAAGTTACCTCTTAAAGATGTTGAAATTGGTTGGAGACTACTTAGAGGTAAGGACGAACATAATGTTAGAAAGTATGTAAGAAGAACTATGAAAGGTGCTAGTGATGAGAGACAGGATTATATTTATAGAACTGCATTAAGACTTGTTGAAATAGATGGTACTCCTATAGATATTAGTTCAGCTCTACAATTTACAGAGAGTTTAAAAGGGAAAGATTCTGTTGTATGGAGAGACCATATAAGAAAAGTTGATTTTGGAATTGAGATGGAAATAGAAGTCCCTTGCAGACTATGTGGTTACCCGAATGAATTCATGATGCCTTTGGATAAATCGTTTTTTCGTCTTAACTAAGCTGCACAGTGTTAGGGACCAAGCTAGGTTAATTTTTGACTTAGTTCATTATGGGGGGTTCCAATACTGTGATGTTCTTAACATGAAACCTTTTGAGAGAGATTACTACCATGAATTAATTAATGAATCTAGAAAAGAGAACATTGAATTTCAGATGGCTCTACACGATAAGAAGAGAAAGTAGATAGAAAGTAACTAATCTAACATATTTTCTAGAATCTATCTACTATAGAGAGTAAGGACATTGAATAACTGATTGGAGAAAGAAATGAGCGAATTTAAATCTATTACAGCAAATACAGTAAAATTTAAGAAATTACGTAAAAGTGCTATTATACCTAAACGTATGAGTGAGAAGGCATCAGGACTAGATTTGTTTGCCTATATTCCGGAGCAACCTCAGTTATTAAATACAGATGAATCAAGGACTATATTACTATATCCTTCAGATAGAGTTGTTATTTCTACGGGTATTACTATGGAATTACCAGAAGGATATGAAGCGCAAGTAAGATCAAGATCTGGTTTATCCGCTAAAAATGGTATCTGTGTTCTTAATTCTCCAGGTACTATTGATGAAGATTATAGGGGAGAAATAAAAGTAATTTTATTAAATACTGATAGGGTAAAGACTTTTACAATAAAGCATGGTGACCGAATAGCTCAACTTGTTATTTCTAAGGTATGTAGATTACCCTATACGGAGGTTGAAGAACTGTCGGATACTGAGAGAGGCGAAGGTGGTTTGGGATCTACCGGAGTATAAGGATGGCTGCTAAATTATCTGATGAACACTTAGAGAACGTACTTTCATTTATTAGAGATCGAGGAGAGGTTTCTACTAAAGAAGTCTCTACATTCATTAAAAAGAAAGCAGAAGCAACATTAAATAGATTAATTAATAATGGTAAGATTGAGAAAGTACAGAAGATAGAAAAGAGAATAGGTGAATACGGATCTTTTACTGGATTAAGACACAGAAAGAAAATTAATTATTATAGAATAAAACAAAATTAGGTTCTTAGCTTATGCCTGAAAATCGTGAAGATATTTTATTTCATGAAGCTCTACTTGATACTAGTCAATTAAAGAATGCTTTATCTACTGTAGAAAAAGCTTATGCAAAGTTTTTTGATCAGATAGATAAAGCAACTGATGGACTAGAAAATCAAGAGGATCAACATAGAAAGACTGGTGAGTCTGCTAATAAACAAGCTAAGGAAACGATTAATTCAGGCAGTAAATTAATTAATTGGTTTTCAGGGTTCTTTAAGAAAAAGAAGAAACTTAGAGATGAGGATGTAAAAGGAACAGAAGAATCTAATAAAAATAGAGTTAAATCCACCGGTTTTGCTACAAGAGGAATAGTCGGTTTCATTCGACACGAAAAAGCTGCATTAGAATCTCTGGGGCTATCTTGGTCTAATTTAATAAGCATCTTAGGTGGAGGTGCTATTCTAGGTGCTATATTTAGTAGTATGAAATCTTTTCTTGAATTTGATAAACAGATTAGATCTGTAACAGTTACATTAGGAGATCAACCACGTGTGTTAGCTGCTGCAACTAATGCTATTCAAGGTCTAACAGGACATTTAGATGTTACTAGAGAAGAGTTAGTAGCTTTAACAACACAGATAGGAGAACTTAAATTAATTAAAGGTAATACCCAAGAAGCTTCAGCAGCATTTAGAAGCCTAGTTACTGATACTATTAATTTAAGTAAATCTATGGATGTATCTACAGATAGTGTTGTTGGTTTATATGATCAGTTTACTCGGGTTTATGGATTGCCCCATAATAGATTAAGAAATATATCTGCTTCAATGAAGTTTATTCAGGAAACAACATCTATTAGTGGTCAAGAGCTTATTAGTTTTACTCAGAATTTAGATGGTGTACTTTCTAGGATGATTAATACTTCGGATACAGCTAAGGCAGAAGTTACAGCTGATATGATGGCTATAGCAGGTGTATTTAAACAAGCTGGAGTACAACCAGAAAATATAGCTACCTTATTTACAGAGGCGTTAAAAGTACAGAGCGAACAAGGAAATAAGTTTTTAGGTCTTATTACAGAGAATACTGAGTTTACTATTGATCAAGTTCGTCGAATGATGGAAGAAGGTGACGTTCAAACTCCAGCTAAGCTTCTTATAGAAAGATTAAGTAAAGAAGGACCTGAATGGTTAAAGCATAATGAGAATTGGTTGAGTGAAGTAACTAATCTTAATTTCACTCAGTTGAAAAATATATCAGAAATGAATTCTGCTACACTTGCTGATATGTTTATTAAGAATAGGGAGGAATTTAAAAGAGGTCAAAGACATGCTGATGCTGCGGCTAAACGTCAACATGAATTATCTAAACTATGGAATAATCTAAAGAGAGTATTGGAAAAGATATGGTTATCTATTGGTAAAAATGTTGCTATTGTTGTAACTAAGATAGCTGATAAATTAGTTCCAGTTTTGAATGATGCTTTATCTAGGATGTCAAAATGGTCAGAATGGGCATTAAGTAGTAAAGGTGGTGAGTCTATAAATATTTGGATAGATAAGGCTATATCTTTTTTTAAAGGTCTGTGGGAATGGGTTAAGAGAGTTCATGGTTTTATTGTAGAAAAAATGTTTCCAGTATTTGAGTTTTTATTCAATCAAATTGGTAATCTAGTCAAATGGTTTCAAAGTCTATCAGGAACAGAACAACAGATGTTAGCTTGGGCAACTGTTATCGGTTTAGCTATAACTAAGTTAGGGGGTACCTTTTCATTAGTTGTAGCCGGATTAGCTGGAGTATTTGCAGGTGGAATGAAATTAGGACAAATGATAGATGAGTTTCTTGGTCGTGCTGATAAATTTAGAGCTATTAAAGAAAGTTTACGAATAACTAAGAAACAACAAGCAGCTGTTGAAAGTGAGGCTAGATTTAAAGGTATTAGAAGAAGAATTCAAGCTCTTCAAACTACTACTGCAGAAGGAGCTATTGAAGAATTAAGACGTATGATGCAGGAAGGAGTTATAACAGCTGAAGGAACAATTAATGTTAGACAGGCTGATATTGCTAGAAAAGGAATGGGAGCAGCTAAGGGTCTTCAGAGATTGTTAGAAACGTCTCTTGGTCGATTGGCTGAGGTCGAACGAGTAGGTGAGGGACGAGAGATGACTGGTGCACAGATCCTTCAGGAGGCTATCCCAACAGCTGTAGCCCCAGAGGCTCCAGAAACGGTTCCTATGGCCCAGAAGGTTAAGGGGGCTATAAAACCACCTATGACCTTAGCGCCTATTTCTGAGCCTCTGAAGCCCAAGATTCAGGTCACTGCCTCGTCACCGAGAGAGGAGAAATTATTAGCAGAGATTAGAGATGGTATTTTTAGATTAATTACTCAGAAAAGACATCCGTCAAGACAGGTTGTAGAAAGTTTGTTATAAACAAAAGGAGTGATTGAAGATGGTAAGTTCTAATCGTATTTATAAGTCAAAGGAAGAATGTCCGTGGTGTGGTCAGGATAGTTGGTATTGTTATATAGTCGATGAGTCTATTGTACCAAGTATATCTAATTGTTCTTTACCGAGTATTTCTCCTATTATTGATTTAAACTTTGTAGAATATAATAGTATTGTAAAACCTAATAGTCTTTTTGATGCATTATTTTTTGATGAATGTGTAAGTTGTGGGGCTGTTGTTAGCTAAAATGAGAATATTAAATAGCATTATTGAATTTATAAAGTTATTAGTACTATCTCCAGTACCTGGTAAAAAGGAACAGGAGATACGACGTAAAAGAGCTTTTTACAATTTGTATAATCATAGGTATATAACTAATGAAGAAATTAATAAACGTATTGAGGAACTTTCTAGATATAAATTTTAGGTCATGAAATAATGAATCCTTATTTTGAAGTAGATATACCAGAAACGTTAAAACGTGCTGGTCTTTATGGTGTAGTCGGGAAGTATAGACTTATCTGTCCTCTTTTAATCTTATAAAGTAAAGAATATTTTATGAATAAGACAGGAAAGAAAGAAGTAGCTAACGCTTATAGAGAAGCAATAGTGTTACTGAAAAGGATTCTATCATAGTTTTTAATAGGTGAAATAATGTCTAAAGTAACTGGGATTAAAGCAATGCACTGTGTTATATCTGATAGTTGTAGATTTATTCATGGGAATAAAGGTGCATTAGATATTGCATTTGAGAAAATTAAATAGGAATATTTAAGTATTGTGAATAGATTTCCGATTGGTGAAGATATCAAACTTCATATTGTGTTAAAGAGTGAACGTAAAATCAAAAGATAATTGAAAGGATTAATTGATGACTGTAGAAGAGATCTTGAAAAAGAAAAAGGAAGAGTTGAAAAACCTTAAGACAGAGATACAAACGATTGAAAGTTTAAAAGAATCATTTTCAGATTTAGAAGTACATACAAATAGAAAGAAAGTTGTTATGTGTTGTTCTAAATCTGTAAATAGTTTAGTTACTGAGTATGAATTACATTATAGTTGTGGTTGTTGTAACGATGCTAATGTTGAAATCTATCCTTTTTTGATAATTAATGGAGTACAACTTTATAGTAGTCCTTGTTATTTTGTGATTGGTCAAAGGAATTCTTGTTATGGATACAAATTATGTGACTGTGATGAAGATGATGATTGCAACTGTCCTATAGATGAAGATGAGATTATAGTTGATAACAATTGGGATAAAAGACTAAAGGAAGCCAATATATCTGAACAAGTGATTAATAAACTGAAAACTCGTGTATGTAATTATACTGAAACTGAACTGGAAGACGAGAACTATTAAAATAATATTTAAGGTAAGATAATGCCAATAGGTGTAGAAGGTAAATTAATAGATTACGAAGAACAAGCTAATCATATTACATTTTTGTATTATGAGGATATAGAAGAGGGATATGATCCAGTTTATGAAGATCAAGTTGTAAGAGGTAGATTTGAGGAGCACGAATTCTATAGTCATACTTCTGCTGAGAGTCAAAGTTTTGCCTTTAGATTAGCTGCTTCAGTAGATGAAAATGATGATAGTGACGCTAAAAAGATTTGGGAGGACTATCTATTTGTTAAGTCTTTTGCGTATCCAGACTATGGTATTGGATCATTAGGACCAATTAAACCACCTAGAAAAGCAATCATTACGATCGGTAGATGGTTGAGAAAGGTAGGTAGTATAAGATCGCCTTCAGCAACTTTTTCTAAAGTATGTGATGAGGATGGGTATCCTTTGATTATTGATGTAAAGTTTCAATTGAGGGTTATTAATGTAGATCCTAGAAGCTACAGAGAGGTAAGGAAAATTGGATAATGAAGATTGTTGGGTTGATGAGTTATTGGTTGATGAATTTTCTAGATTTTGTAGTTCAGAAATACATGAAGCTGCAAATATTATTCATGTGTATAGATTGAATCAGGAGTTATACAGTAAGGTATCAAGTGAGAATGATTTAGATAAAGCAAGAGATATTAGAAATAGATTTCTAGTAGTTGAGAATACTATGAGAAGATATATTTTAGAATGTAAGATAGAGAAACCGATACCATTGTGTAAATTTATGAATTCTAGTATATGTCCATTAATAATGTATAAAAGGAGTAGGAATGAACAGAGAGTATCAAAGAGCAATTGAACATGTGTGTATTGGTAAAGACTGGCTAAGTAATGGATTAAGTATACTAGGAGACTTACTAATAAAGGAAGATAGTAAGATAAAACCTTTATACAATGAATTATTTGATATTCTATGTAAGATAACTAGGTTAGAAAATGAACTTAAAAAACTCAATAAGTAGATTAAGGGAATTAGGATTAGAGACTGATAATATAAGGTCTGATGTAAGAAGATTAGGTAATGAAGAATTAGTAACTTATTTATTGTTATCAGACAGACATTGGGTTAATAAGGGTAACCATAATTGGATATTTAGTACCTCAGTATATGAAGAATTATTAAGTAGATTAAATAATATAAATAATCGTACTATGGATTTCTAATGGCAGCAACTTACGAAACAAGTGAAGGTAAAACTAACTTCTTAGAAAATACAGACGATAATAGACCATTATCTAGATATAACAAAATTAGATTATATATAAATAAAGATGGGTTCCCTGTACAAGAATCTTGGGAGATAGATGAGATTGAGGAATTATCTTCAGATAGATTCTTTGAGGTTACAAGGGAGTTTGCTCATAGATTAGATCTTATTTCTTTAAAGTTTTATGGTACATTGTATTTGTATTGGGTATTGGCGAGAGTGAATAATTTAGTAGATCCTTTTGCAGATACTGTAGTTGGACTTAGATTAAGAATACCGGATAGAGAGAATTTATTTCAGAAAATTTTGGTATAGGGAGTAAAAAGATGGATAGATTAGATTAAAAATATTTAAAATAGTTAGTGAAAAAGAAATAGAATGAATAGAGAGCCATTACATCCTGTAGTACAATTAAAGTTTGGTATTGACGACTTTGTTGTATCAATCCCTCCCCGACATTTGATTGAATTCACTGCAATAGATAAAAAAGGTGGATCGGATATAGCCAATTTTGTATTTATTGATCCTACCTACCATAAAATAGACCGACTGATTATAGCTACAGATAAGAAAGATGCACCATTACTTTATAGATGGGGGTATCCTGGTAATGGACTAGAAAAGTCGTTATGGCGGAGTGCTAGGGTAGAAACTTATGAGCCAACTATCTCCCATTCAGGTTTAAGAATTAATTTAGGTGTACGATCTATTGGATCTGAATTTGCTGCATTAGTTGAACCCCGAACATATATAGGAAAAATAAGTACTGTAGTTCGAACAATTGCTTTAGAAATGAATTATAAGAATGAAAATATCGTAATTGAAGAAACAGATGATGAAGATAATGAAACAAATAATATGGAATGGTTTTCTGGCAATCGTACTAGAATCGACTTAATATATTATTTTATGAGAATAGCTAAGAGTAAGACTAATCCAAATGATAATTATACATTTAAATTAGGATCCGATGGTAAATTTTATTTTAGAACTTCCAGAGGATCTAAAACACAAACTAAAAAAGAATATCGATCATTTAAAGTATTAGCTGGGGATCCTACTGGAGGTGTAATTGAATTTGTACCTCAATATAATGCACAACAAATAGGATCATGGGCGCAATCTATTATAGCGAGTACCTATGATCCTCGAACTAAGAGATTTGAGAAGCGATTACTTACTCGAAAAACTCTTGGATTAGAGGATAAGGAAAATGATCCGAAAAAGGGTCGAACGACAGCCGGACCTCTTGTAGATGATGGCAAACCAATAAATGAGCAAGAGAGGCGCTACAATGCTCATAGACACCTTCCTAGCCGATCTCTAGCTACTGGGGGCCGTTGTAGTGGACGTACAAGTCATCAATACAGTGAGCCCGAGAGAGCTTTCAATCGAGTTGAACACGCATTCAAATCCTTACATCAATCTATATCTACTGCATCATTATCACTGGTAGGGTTACCTGAATACTCTGACTTTGGACCTGATGAAGTGTATTGTGATGTCCTGGTTGTATTGCCGGAGGCTGCATTAGGGTTGGAAGACATACGTGAAGGTTTGATAGAGAGTAATATTGAAAGAAACTATAGTGGACTACATTGGAGTAGCGGAAGATACACTATCAATGATGTGACTCACACTATAGCTAGTGGGTACACAATATCCGCTAACCTATACAGAAGTAGTATGCTAGATGGACCTACTAGTGCTAGTACCGGACCACCTAGCAAGCCAAATACAATGTATGTCAAGGTACAATAGAGAATATATTATGTATGAAAGTGTATCATAGAAATGGTATAAAAAAAGTATCGATTTGGTATCAAAATATGTTGACAAAAGATTGGCGGATGCTACTATATAATTGTAAGCAGCAAACAGAACAAAAAGGAGAAGGAAAATGTTTTGTTCAGAATGTGGAAAAATAACTTTTGAGCCAAAAAATGAAAAGAGAGAAAGATGTAAATGTAATTTTAAAAATATATCAGTAGAGGAATACTTTCGAGGATATCTTGAGAGTGAGGTAATAGAATTATCTAGAGTTACAGATCGTAAGTCTATTATTATTGATATTATCAATGAGGCCAAAGAAGAAAAAATAAAGCTAGGTTATCATGATATAAACGAGTACCTCCAGGATATCCTGGAAGCCAATCACGACTACGAATAAAATATTAGTTTAAAACTAAAATAGCTTATTACCTACCTGGTTGGGTAGAGTAAGGTTCGATTCTTCCTATAGGCACTGATTGAACAACAACAACTGTCAGAAGGAGCACAAAATGTTGGACGTAGACTTTGGTGAGTTCTTGGGACCACAAGGTCCTAGTAAAGAAATAGTTGAAAAGCAAAAAAAGATCCTTACCAAGGCCAAACAGTTGGCCTTGGCGATTCAAACATCAAAAGAAATAATGAACTGGCTCAAGGAGAATCGCCTCGAGCTAGTCGATGAAAGAATTTCGGCTCCGTGGGGGGAGTTCTACCTCACGGAGGTAGTAGAACAAGCCGAAGAGATCAGCTCCCCAGTGCGGCAAGTCCTGGAGGAATACATTAACTATCTGCTTTATGGAGATGGAGATGAGTAGTTTAGTCTAACTTAAAAATAACTTAGATTATTTGCCTATCCCTGGTAGGTAATACAAGGTTCGATTCCTTGTATAGGCACTGAAAATGAAAGTTCGATTTTTACATAATCTCTTCATATGCGATTCGTCGTATGAAGAGAGACATCTCCCCAAGTCAGCTGGTTTTAGGTGGCATGGGGGGAGCTGCTGGGTACCTGAAAAGTGCCCAGCATGTAAGGCTGGACTTGGTAAGCTTTGGTGGACCGATGATTCCACCAAAGCCCTAAAGTTAGCCGAGTACTTTGATGACTCGGCTAAAGAGGCTACTGTAGATTGTGTAGCCTCAATTGAAAAGTCACGGTCTATTTCCTCAGATCGTGATTTACAATCTCCAGATAACCTGAGCTATCTCCCTTACCAAAGAGCTGGTATCGACTTCGCTCTTGGTAGGGAAAATACATTGATAGCTGACGAGATGGGTTTAGGTAAAACTATCCAAGCTCTTGGCGTGATCAATAATGATAGTTCAATCAAAAGTGTCCTTATTATATGCCCAGCTTCTCTAAGGCTAAATTGGCAAAAAGAAGCTAAAAAATGGCTAGTAAGAAATTTTACTATTCAAGTATGCAAAAGTAAGTTAGATCCTAAAGCGGATCTAGTAATTTGTAACTATGAAAAGATCAAGGGAAATTTAGAGAAAGAACTAAAAAGTAGAAAATGGGATCTTATTATTATAGATGAGGCCCATTATTTAAAAAATCCAAAAACAAAGCGTAGTAAATCAATTTTAGGGGTCCGTCCTACTTGGAAAAAAGAAGGAGGACAATGGATCGAAAAAACCCCTAGAGTACCTGGTGTGGTAGACTCTTGTAAAAAACGAATCTATCTCACAGGTACTCCAATACTAAATAAGCCTATTGAGCTGTACCCCCTTATTAGTAGTCTAGATCCTCAAACCTGGAGATCTAGATCTTATTATGCCAAGCATTTCTGTGATGCTGGTTATAATGGATATGGTTGGGACGAGAGCGGAGCACGGAATTTAGATGAACTTCAAGATAAGCTCCGTTCTACTATCATGGTGCGCCGGCTAAAAGCTGATGTACTAAAGGATCTACCTTCTAAAAGGCGACAAATTATCGTCTGCGAATCCAAAAAGTCTGATCTATTGTCGGAAAAAGAGATTTTTGAGGCTACTGGTAAATCCTATCAAGATGTAGTCGCTGATCTTGAAAAAGGATTTGTAGGTAGTTTCGAGGAGCTTTCTAACTTACGTCATAGCATAGCTAAGGCAAAATTACCTTATGTAATCGATCATATCCAGAGTATGATCGATAGTGGGGTAAATAAGATTGTAGTATTCGCTCACCATCATGATGTGGTAGATTCTATTTATTCTCAGTTTTCGAATATCGCTGTAAAACTTGATGGAAGAATGAGCGAAAATAAAAAAGACGCCTCTGTCAACTTTTTTCAAAATGATTCTAACATAAAAATATTTATCGGTAGTATAAAAGCTGCTGGTGTTGGGCTAACTCTTACTGCATCATCAAATGTAGTGTTTGCGGAGCTAGATTGGGTACCGGCTAATTTAGTGCAGGCCGAAGATCGATGCCATCGTATCGGCCAGCAAGATTCAGTACTAATCCAACACATCGTACTTGATGGTAGTCTAGATCAAAGAATATGCCAACTAATAGTAAAAAAGCAGAATGTAGCGGATAAAGCTCTGGATATTGAAACTAAGGTAGACCTGAGTTCTGCTAAAGAAAAAGTAAAAAAAGATCAAGAAAAATCCAAAAAACAGTCAAAAGAAAAAATAAAAGTAACCGAAAAAGAGGCTATATCTTATACACAAGAACAGAAGGATTGTGTGTTAGCTTGTCTTAGAGTTCTTGCAGCTAATTGTGATGGGGCGCGGACAGAAGATGGACAAGGATTCAATAAACTAGATACTAATTTTGGTAAATCTTTGGCTACATCTGTTGAACTCACAGATAAACAAATGAGGTATGCTGTAAAATTAGTGAGAAAATATCAACGTCAGCTAGATAAAGATGTAGTAGAGATTGTACTAGGTAAATCTAGTAAGAAAAAAGTCAAAGAAACTATAAGAAAAAAGGGAAATAATAAAAAAGTAGAAAAAAGTATTGTAAAAAATAAAAAGAAAGCTAAGATGAATAAAGATGAGACACACTGGCAATTTTGAAAAGGAGACAACAATGAAAACTGGAAGATATGAGAACGAAGATCTAATCAAAGCAAAAGAGATGATAACAGAGGCAGTATCCTATGCTAAAGAAATTGCTAATCCAGATTTATCAAAAGTAAGTAATAATGACGATATCGCTTGTGATATTGTATATTTGTTGGAAAATAGCTTGAAGTTGTTGGAAAGATAAAAAGTAACTTGTTGCCTACCTGGTTGGGTAGTAGGGAGTTCGATTCTTCCTATAGGCACTGATTGTAACAACATTGTAAAAGGAGTGAAACAATGGAAAAAGAATTTTATGATGATATGAAAGAAATTGGAGCGGAAAAAGAATTTTATGATGATATGAAAGATTTATTCAATAATGACTATGAATTATACTTAGAGAAATTTTATGAATGTCTGGAGGATTTATACTTAGAGAAATTTTATGGATGTTAATGTCTGGGGGATTAAGTTATTTTTAAATTAGACTAAAGCTAACTTATCTTATTTGCCTATCCTCGGTAGGTAATACAGGGTTCGATTCCTTGTATAGGCACTATGAAGTATAAACTTCAATATGCTGGGAAGCGATTGGAAGCTCTAGATGTAATAAGAGTTTCTGGCGCTAAATTGGAAAGGGACT
>Ga0180436_10004282_pt1 | contig 12862 bp, 10 predicted proteins | sample SS_ome_2_FD_132434 | JGI IMG/M metagenome (GOLD analysis project Ga0180436, IMG submission 132434) | Hypersaline lake sediment archaeal communities from the Salton Sea, California, USA - SS_3_S_2 metaG | ecosystem: Environmental > Aquatic > Non-marine Saline and Alkaline > Hypersaline >...
GATAGACGTCAAATGCAGCGGGTTGCTCGGATCGGCTTCAATCATTCGCCGCAGTCGCATCACGAAGTTATCGATGGAACGAGTCGTGATGTCGGCAGAGTCGCGCCAGACATCGGACTGCAGCCGGGGACGCGACAGCACCACACCATCGTGATCCAGAAAATAACGAAGCAGTTCCTGTTCCCTTGTGGTCAGCGAATGCACCTGTTCACCGTTCTTCAGTTCAAATCGACTGAAGTCGACCGTCACCGTTCCAAACGTCTCAATCTCGTCGGCCGGTCGAGTACGCGTTCCGTTGTCGAGGCTCCTGCGTCGTCGGTCAAGCAGGTTTCGCACTCGACTGAGCAACTCAGGCAGAGCAAACGGTTTCGTCATGTACTGATCGACACCACAATCGAACGCCTGTGTCTTGTCTTCCGCCAGCGTGCGTGCGGTGAGTGCCAGGACCGGAACATCGGGATCTGAGTTCCGCAGAATGCGGCAGGTTTCGTAGCCGCTCATTTCGGGAAGCATCAGATCCAGTACGACAAGGTCGATCGGCGGGTCAGCGGATTCCACAATCGAAAGTGCCGTCGGGCCATCCCCCGCGACGTCGACCAGGTAACCTTCCTGTTCGAAGTTGAATCGGAGACCTCGGGCGATAGCCGTTTCGTCTTCCACAACAAGAATGTGCATTGCTTAGACTTCTGCCGGTTCGGATTCTGCAGCGGTCAAAGAGCCTTCAGGGGCTGGTGTTGCCGAGTGTGCTGCGACCCGACCTGGCAGGACAACTTCGAAAACACAGCCCTGGCTGTCGGGAGCATCGTGAACGGCGACTCGCCCCTTCAGGATGCCAACAAGCGTCTTCACGATGTAAAGCCCCACGCCGGTTCCCTTCCGTGTTCGCTGAAGTTCGTCGCTGCCTCGAAAGAACAACTGAAATACCTTTCGCCGCTGGCTTTCCGGAATCCCTTTGCCGTTGTCCTGCACGCGAATGGCAACTCGGTCCCAACCACGTGGCTTCGCGGAAACCCGGATCTGCGGAGGATCACCGCCGTACTTGACGGCATTGTCGATCAGGTTGCCGAAGATCATTTCCAACAGCATTCGGCGTGTATGCAGAGCAACCGGAGCCACATCAAATTCAAATACGTCTTCCGGATTGTGCTTATGACGTTTGCAGGACAACTCAGCAGCCGCCTGCAACAGCGACAGCAGATCGACATGTTCCGGATCGGCCTGGCTGCCGATTTCATCCAGCCGTCCGACTTCCAGCAGTTGATTGATTAACGCGTCGAGCCGTTCCAGTTCGGTTTCCATTGTGCCGTAGAATTCCTGGCGATCTTCCGGTCCCAGATCTCTCATCAGCAGCGTATCCAGATACAGACGCAGCGCAGCGATGGGTGTCTTGAGTTCATGAGTGACACTGTCAACGAAGTTGGCCTGCCGGCGATTGAGTTGAATCTCTTTGATCGTAAGGAACGAGTAGAAAGAGATTCCAAACAGGCTGATGGCCATCGCGATTGCACCCAGGACCAGTGACAGCCAGGCACTCTGCCGTGCCAGCAGAACGATCAATACCACCATCAACGTGATATTGAGAGTCGACAGAACAACACTGCTCCAGATGGGCAGCTTGAGGTGTCGGCGTTGTCGGCGAAAATCAAACACGTCGGAATCTCAGAAATCGGCCAGCAGGTTCTGTCTGATATCGTACCGTCACTGTGCTGGCTCTGACAGGCATGAGCGTTTGATTCGGAAAATGGAACACATGTGTTGTCAATTTGCTTTGGCAGCCCTCGTTTCCACCAGATGTTTCAGACGTCGAGCGATGTCCACGCTGGCGTCATCCCGATGCAGACTTCGCATCGCCTCACTCATGGACCTGCGAACAGACGAATCAGCGATGAGGTCAGTGATTGCTCCGGCCAGATCGAACGCCGCCTGCGATTTCATTTCATCAACGATGATCGCCGCACCGTAATCCGCCAGACACCGAGCGTTCGATTGCTGGTGACTGTGGGCCGCGCTGCTGAGCGGAATCAGAATGGCCGGGCAACCTGTCGCCGCCATCTCGCCAATTGTTACTGCTCCCGCTCGGCTGATAACGAACGCGGATTGCTCCATCTGTTCCATCACGTTCGGAACGAACTCGGTCGCGGTAATTTGATCTGTCGCCGGACTTGAATTCGAAACTGTCTCTTGATTGGCGCCTGTCTGATGCAGGACCCTCCAGCCATCAGGGAGCAAGGTCTCACTCAACGCCTTCGCCGCGATCGTATTCAGTCGCTGGCTTCCCTGACTGCCTCCAATCACAAGGATTTGCCTTCTATCTATGTCATTGATCGGTGCCGATCTGGTAAGAGGCATTCCGGTGTGCTCGTAGTCATGCAGTTCAGTGCTGAAACCGCCTGGAAACCCGGCGAGACGCAACGCGGCCCGCGACGCCCACCAGCGGTTCACTCGGCCAGGCGTGACGTTTGCTTCAAATGCAACGGTCGGAATACCCGCCCGGTGTGCGGCAAGCAACCCCGGCACGGATGCGAATGCGCCACTGCCAACAACCAAATCCACGCCCTGTGACTTTAACAGGCGACTGCATTGCCGAAACGCAGTCCACAGCGAGACAGTGTGAGTCCATCCGGACGGCCGGATACTCGGCGGTTGAGTCACTGACAGCCGTACGACTGCACAGCGTTCGTGACAGGTCACCGGCGAATTCTGCATCACCTTTTCGTCAATCGGTCGACCGCTGGTCAGGAACGTGACGCGAGCCTCGGAATCTTCTGCGAGGAGTTGATCTGCAACAGCAAGGGCGGGCGTCAGGTGCCCTCCGGAGCCCCCGCCGGCAAACACGTAATGCCGCGGCCTGGTCATGACTCCCGTTCGCAGTACTCACTGACTCCGTCTGCTGAAATCACCAGCAGACGCTGCGTGAGCGGATGATGCATCGCATGGTAGTCCTGAATGACCCGGTCCTGCACGTGGCTGATGAGCCTGGGATGGTTGAGCGACACGGCGACAAAGAAGTCTCGATTGGGAACTCCAACAATGACTTCCGGCCCAAACAGATCGCGAAGGCGCTTGTGAAATGTGTCGCCCAGAATCCTGGCACTGTTGTAAGGGTCGGGATTCACGGGAACCAGCATTTGAGGATCATCTTCGTCACCGACCAGGTTGACCTGCATTGGATGTTGAACGCCGTAGGTGTGCAGATTCTCCATCGCAAGTTCTCGTAGTGATTCAGTCGACAGATCCCACTGCTCCAGCATCGACTCGTGAACAAAACGGTAGGTGTCGTCTTCGTCGATGACAAATACCTGAGTCAGTCCGCCGATCCACGGCAACTGGACAAAGTCCTTGAGTGTGTCGGCTGCATCTTCATCCGGATACAACATGGGCATGATGCGGTCTTCGACCTCTTCCAGAGGAGGCATCACCTGTTCGGGGCCCCATTCCTGAAGTCGAACAACGCTCGTCAGGCCTGGCAGAATCACCTGAGCCATACTTTCCGGCTGCTGCAGATAAGAACGATAGAAGTTGGACAGATTGATTTCAGAACCCTGCAATGAGATCGCGAATCGGCCACGTGATGCGACCTCCAGCAGAGGAAAGTGTTTCTTTGCCAGCGCGAGCACTTCCTGTCGGAATGCCTCGGGGGGCATCGCCGGTGTAGGTGCGAACCGGACCGATTCCAGAATCGACGTACACTGCTGAATCGTTTCAGCGTCCAGTGGCTTTCCAGGTGCGGACTGCAGACTGGCGACGAGCATCACGTTGCGATGTTCCAGGATCCACAACCGCCATTCGTACGCCTGTCGTCTGAGACGCTTCCACCACGGACCGGACACTCGACGACGAGACAGACCGGACCAGTTGCGGTTCTCGACGTCCATGTCCAGAGGCGTTCCCTGTTGTGATCGCACGACAGACGGAAACAACGTGGAAACAGAAAACGAGGGCGTTGATTCCGAACTTCCTTCGTTGTCGACCCAGGCAGCGTATAAGGCCATCGACCACTCCGCCGAAACTCCAGTGGCCTCCGGACGGACTTCAATGACGGATTCCTTTTGCCGAAACTCCACGGAATTCGGATAGCTGCATCGGAACCAGTTCGCTGGACCCTGAAATTCCGAGAAGCCCTGTGGGAGATTGTCGCTGTCCGAAGTTTCGGCCATTGTGTCCCTGTCCGTTGTTCGCGAATCGCGCCCCCGATTCTACGCCGCCCGACTCGGATTTCCCAGTCCGTCATTCGGAAGATGCACCAGGAGCCTGCAGAGATCGAATCCAGTCGGCGACCAGTTTGATGCCTTCCTCATGAACAACCGAACGCCCCAGCTGAGGCATCATGAATGTGAAGTTCTGCGATTTCATCCGCAGATACACGGCCGATCGTTCGGGGTGACCGGGAACAATGACCTTCTGTAATCCGGATGCGGTATGGTGTCCCCCGGTTGATCTCAGTTCAATCCCGCGGCTCCAGGGTTCCATTTGTTCATACCGCAGATCAATTCGCTTGGAGCTGGCCAGCCCCTGAGGATTGTGGCAATGTGTACAGTGGGTGTCGAAGTAGCCTCGGACACGATCGAACAGTGATCCCGACGCAGGATCATCCCAGTCTGCGGCGCGTGGAATATCGGTAGGTGTTGGTGCTCCGGTCAGAATTCCCTGGTTGCTCCACCCGGCCAGCAGGTTCTCCATGGAATCGTCATCTGCCGGGAAGTCATGATTCAGTTGCCGTGCCGTGAGACTCAGCGGCTGCAGCTTACCATACCCCGCATGACAGAACTTGCACTGATTCATGTTCGGTACGGTGTACTGACTGCTTCGCTTTGAACCGTCGAAATGAATCCATTCCATGGGCAGCCGATTGCCGGCGATTGATAGTTCCGCGTCGGTTTGTTCTTCGTTCCATAGATACGCTGCTCCCATCCAGCCTCGATCTGAAGTATGCACCAGCAAACGCGTTTCAATCAGGCGAACGTTGTCATTTGGATTTCGAAAGTCAGCGGGGTACGAAAACGTCTTCACCAGGACTGAACCCACCGGCAGAGCGAACACATCCGACTCGTCATATGCCATCGAGCCGCCGTCCGGCAACAGGATGAAACGATGTTTGTGAGCGTAGTCGCTGAAGAGCGGATTGATGATGTCATACGCAACCATTCCCTCTTGAGGAACCTGCCTCACCGGATCCTCAAAAAGCGAGTACGCGGACAGTTTCCTGGCGAAGAATCCCGTCCATTCGAACCGGGGTGAATCAGCGCCCACCGGAGCCGCGAGCAGTACCGCCAGCGTCCACAGGCACTTACGATAAATCGTTACTGACAAGTCACACTTCCCAACCGGCGCGATAATCTTTTCGCAGCAATGCATCGGCAGCCGCATCCCCGGTACTCATCGATGTCGGGTCGTACGTCACTTCGCGACCAATGCGATACGCGACATTGCCCAGCAGAACGACTTCAGTGAACGGTCCCGCGTAGCCGAAGTTACTGCCCGTTGCTGATCCGGTCTTGCAGGCCTTGATCCACTGTTGATGATGTGCCGTATTGGAGAATTCCGGGAGTGGCTCCGTTAGAGGGACTGTCGCCTGAGACGCCAGCAACTGAGGTTCCTGACCGTGCTCAATCGCGATCTCGCCGCCTGAACCGATGAACAAAGAGCCATTCATCGGCAGTTTCTTAGCCACTGCACCTGTCGCTTTCGCGGTACCTTCGTACCAGTGAACGACCACTTTTGACTGGCCGTTCCATTCCGGAAAGGTGAACTGGGTCGTCATGTGAGTCGGACCGCTGTGAGCGTTGGGAGCCGGTCCGTGTGAGACGACGCTGACCGGTCGTCCGCCAAGTTTCAGAGCCTGAAACGTCGGATCCATCAGGTGAATCGCCATGTCACCGATCGCCCCACAACCAAAGTCCCACCAGCCTCGCCAGCGAAACGGCACGTAGGCCTCGTGATAGTCACGAGGCTGAGCCGGCCCCAGCCAGGTATCCCAGTGCAGATGGGAAGGAATCTTCTGCTTCTCTGCGGGAACGTTCATCCCCTGCACCCAGAATCTGCCGGGACGATCGGTGATAATGTGGACCTCCTGAACGTCGCCGATCACACCCGCCTGCAACATCTTAACCAGACGAACGTAGCCCGGATGTTCGTGGTTTTGAGTTCCCATCTGAGTCGCCAGTCTGCGCTCGGCTGCCACGGTTGCAATCTTGCGGGCTTCTTCCACCGTGTGCGTCAGTGGTTTCTCGCAATACACATGCAGATCCCTCTGCATGGCTCGCATGGTCGCAGGAGCGTGATGATGATCAGGAGTGGCCACGACGACAGCGTCCAGGTTTTCCTGTTCGAGTAGTTCGCGGTAGTCGTGATACAGCTTCGCACCGGGATGCAGTTTGGCCGCAGCGCCCAGGCGTTCTTCATCGATGTCGCACAAAGCCACAATGGATTCGGTACTCACCGCCGCCAGGTCCGATCGTCCTCGACCACCGACACCGATTGCACCAATGTTTAGCCGTTCGTTGGCTCCGAAGGCACGCGATGGAATCAACATCGGAGCGGCAAGAGCGGCGGCTCCTGCTTTGAGAGCTGTACGTCGTGAGTGTCGTTGCATGGTCATTTCCTGGTGAGGTTAGCTGCGGTTATTTAAGAGAAAATGTTGTCGAATTCTTAGCGTGACCAACTGAAGCGTTTCCAAGCTGTAGCTCGACTTAGGACAAAGGCGCACAAAACACTTGTTAGACCTCCCGGCCCGGTACGTTAATAGCATGATTCCCCAAATTGGATCCGGCCGTCATCATCCATGAATACAAAGATGCAGCCCAAATCGCCAATCATCAGCTCATCACCGTCACGCGGCCATTTACCTTCGGGACATAATGGTTCGGGGTGATTGACCCAAGGATATGGCTTGTGTGCGTCAGGTTGAACAGATGCAATCGTGCAGAGTGGGTGTCCCGGGAAATCGTCGTCACCCTGTTGAATGAAGAAAGGCGCGCGACCGATCTGCGTAGCCTGATACTGTGGTACCCAGTAGGAACTCCATACGTCCTTGCCGTCGCATTTAGGGTAATACTCGTCAGTTGATTGTTGGGCATTCGGAAAACTAACAGTCCGGCAACGGTTGCCATAACAAGGTGAAACCTGCATGCAATCTTGCGGTAGAGCCGCGACGAGGTCGCTTAAGCCAAGCGGTTGCCATTCAAAATGCAACGGTTCGACAGGCCCATCCGAATCGTCACCGAATATAAGGAGCAAATCATCGGGAGTATTGCCAATGATGTCACGCGAATTAGTGAAGTTGAATTGAGCCAAAAGTGCCATAGATCGACCAGCCGACGTTTGGGGCCATGGGGAGTCGCGAGGCCGGTAGGGCAATCCGCCGATTTTGGTTGCGAAACGGTTCCCAGGCTCACCGAGCGAGTGGACAAACACATCTACGGGAACAGGGGGCCCCCAGGTGAACTGATCCTGCATGCCGCGACGAAGCCACTCGTTGTTGCAGATATCGCAGGGACTAGTGATATCATCGCCAGAGTAATGCCCGTGCAAGTCTTCCAGCGGAAAACGTGGGAGCCATTCCTCCAAGTTGAATTCGTAGTTCATACACGGGTGTCCAACGAAAGGGCTTACGGCAGCACGCTGACAGAAGCAGCGATGCCCACAACGCCCCAGCCATACAACGAAATCCAACACATGTTCACTTACGCCGACAGTGTCCGCGCAGCGACCTTGCGATGCCCTTGTTAGTCCAGGAAGATGAATTCGTTCAGGTTAAACATGAGTCTCGCAAAGGCAGCGAGTCCGTGAGTGTCCACATAATCAGTCAGTGCAGATCGTTCAGATGGCGTGGGCTGTCGTCCGGTACACAAGGCAAACGCCGTGTCGACGGCTTCCCCTGATGACGCAGAACCTTCATCTAACCGGTCAGCAAACGCCTTGGCCATCACAATCGTGAATTTATTGTTCAGCAATGACAGGGCCTGCAACGATGTGAACGTTTCCGTTCGTTGAGGCGTACTTTGTGACGAATCTGCACAGTCCATTGTGGTCATGAACGGATCCGGCTGAGACCTCACAACAAACCGATAGATCGACCGTCGATGAGATGCTTCGTCGGCTGGATCGAACTTGTGATATTCGTAGTGAGGCGAATGTTCGGTTTTTTCCAGCGCAAACAGGTAGTAGCCCGGTCCGCCCATTTTGAGATTCAGGCGTCCGCTCACCTTGAGGACAGAATCCCGCAATTCCTCCGCGGATAACCGTCGGCGAGCATGCTTCCACAGGTACTGATTGCTGCCATCAATCGACACGTTATCAGCATGATGTGTTGACGCCTGCCTCCACACGGCACTCTTCAGTATCAATCGATGCAGATGTTTGAACGACTGCCCGTTGTCTCGAAACTCACAGGCAAGCCAGTCGAGTAGTTCCGGATGAGTTGGAGGCTGGCCCATGCGCCCGAAGTCATTCGGGGTTTTCGCGAGTGGCTGGCCAAAGTGGTATTGCCAGATGCGATTGACGACTGACCGCCAAGTCAACGGATTGTCCGGATTGACCAGCCATTCTGCCAGGGCAGCTCGGCGGTCTGCTTCGTTGTGGCCGTCGTCGAGTGGAAGATGCCAGCTGGTTGTGGCGTTGAGCGGAATAACACCCGGTCGAACTTCCTCCAGCGGTTGAGTCACATTACCTCGATGCAGCATTCGGACAGGACGAGGTTTGCCCATCGTCGGTTTGAAGTTGGAAATCGGTTTGAAATCCGTCGCTGCAGCATAAACCATGCGTCCTTCCGGCAGTCCCTTGAGTTGCTCACGGATTGTGTCGATCTCGTGCGACAGATCGTCTCGACGTTTGAGCCATTCATCTGATCGCAACTCCCGAAGCAGAGATTCTCTCGTGGCTTCTGCATCAGCCAGCCGTTGTGCCTTCTCAGCATCCTGAGCTATTGGAAACAGCCCGTCTGTCAGGTTCGATCTCTGCCATCGCACCGGTGCTTCAATACTATCCAGCGCCGAAACGGACGCGTTGAGCGCCACGTTGTTGCCGTCAGTGTCAATTGCTTCCAGTTCTGCCAGAGCCAGGATGAAGTCGTTGCGCCGAATGGCCAGCTTTGAAGCCGTGACACGAATGTACCTCACCGGGACTTCTTTGGTAGCGATGACAAACGGTGCCAGATGAGGGTTCGGCGCGTCTGATGTCTCGTGATCCAGCAGCACGGTGGAAGTGCTGCTGTCAATCGGAGCATCAGACACGTCAACTCGAAACCGCACCGGAAACCCAAATCCTGTCCCAATCCCTGCGAAGTCGTCGCTGCATGCTCGCAGGCGGATTTCAGTGAGGACCACGGGCGTGCCCAGATCGACTTCCACCCATTTGGCGGCATCCGCGTTTGATGCAATCTGACTGTGGTAACCGTATTCAATCGGCCGCGACTTCTCACGACGGCCATCCTGTAGTGACTCAATCTGCTCAGACACATTGGCAAGTTCTGAACCACCGGCTTCTGTGATCGATTTCTCATGAGCATCCAGTGCAGCTTCTGTCGCCGTCCGTTGTTCGTTGAGTGACTTCTTCTTCTGTTCAATCTCCGGGCTCAGATCGTAGACTCGATCCGCCTTGTCGACCGCCGCGAAGATGGATTGCAGGCTGTAGTAGTGCTCCTGAGTGAACGGATCGAACTTGTGATTGTGACATCGCGCACACTGAATCGTCACGCTGCAAAACGTGTTGAGTGTATTGGACACCATGTCGTCTCGATCGAGATTGCGAGCTACCTGACCGTCAATTTTGTCTTCTGACACTTCTGCGTGTCCAATGAAATCCCACGGACCCGCGGCGATGAATCCCAGAGCTCGAATGCCGTCCGAATCGCCTGGAAACAACACGTCTCCCGCCAGCTGTTCCTGGACAAATCGAGCGTAGGGTTTGTCCAGGTTGAATGAATCAATCACGTAATCACGATACGGCCACGCATTCGGCCTCAGCTTGTCCTTATCGTATCCACACGTGTCGGCGTATTTCACCACATCCAGCCAGTGCCGCGCCCAGCGTTCGCCATAGCGATCGGATTCCAGCAGGCGGTCAATCAGTTTGTCCCACGCCGCTGGATCATCCGACTGGACGAATTCAGTGACTTCTTCAGGTGTCGGCGGAAGACCAGTGAGGTCGTAATACAGTCGACGAATGAGCGTACGGCGATCGGCCTGGTCGGCGTGAGTCAACCTGTGTTGACGATGCTTCCTCGCAATGAATGCGTCTATTGGCATCACTACCCAGGCTTCATCTTCCGGCGCTGGCTGCGGAACGTCCGGCTTCTGCAAAGGACGGAATGACCACCAGTCGAAGTCGTCGTTGACCGGTTCGCGCAGATGGTAACCGGCTGGCCAGTCAGCTCCGGCAAGAATCCATCGCCGCAGGACGTCCTGATCCTGCTGACTCAGGGGATCCGAATCCTTCGGCATTGTCGGCCGTTCCCCACCCTGTGGCGAAATGACCGTGAGCAGGTGACTCGCTTCCGGGTCATCGGTATCGATGAGTCCCGTTTCATCCATTACATCAGCCGTGGAGAAGACGACATCTCCCTTTTGATCCACTGCATTATGGCAACTCAGACACCGCCGTTCCAGGATATTCAAAGCCTGTTGAGTGAGCGCTTCATCGGCACGGGTTTCTCGCGCAGCCGCCAGCCCGGCAAACAGAATTGCCAGCGGCAGAGTCGGCAGGATGCCTTTACGAATGATCGACGGCACCATTTCGGATCAGCCTTCCGAATCCGTCTTCCGCAGGTAGTGGTCGAAAAAACGTTCCATGTACCAAAGTACTCGTTCGTGAACCGGTTTGGCTACGTCCATACTGTGAGGCCACCCAGGCAGACGATCGTAAATGTAAGGTACTCCGACTTCCGTCAGTTTCTTCGCCAGGATGTCGGCCTGATTGATGGGCACCAACGCATCCACAGTTCCGTGCAGAATGAGTGTCGGTGGATCGTCGCTCGTGACGTAATTGATTGGAGAGCCGGCCGCATAGCCTTCCGGTTGTTCTTCGTAAGTTCCTTCAAAGAAGTCGCTCACCGCAGAATTCGTTTCGGAAACGCCGCGAGCGTACTCCGTCGTCATGTCCGTCGGGCCGTAGAGGTTGACGATGCAGCGAACTCGGCTGCTGGTATCTTCGTGACCACTGTTCCCCGCCAGCTCTTTCACGTCGGAAGAATACCCGATCATCATTGTCAGGTGTCCTCCTGCGGATCCTCCGGCAACGGCAATGCGGTCCGGATCGACGTTCATTGATGCGGCTTCAGCTCGCATGAAACGCACGGCGGCTTTCACATCATGAACTGCCGCCGGGAAAGGCGCTTCGCGTGAGAGTCGATACTGAATGCTGGCGACGACGTAACCCATCTTCGCGAAGTGCAGAGCATAAATGCGGTAGTCTTCTTTCTTGCCACCTTTCCACGATCCTCCGTGGATAAAGATAATCGCCGGAGCGGGCTGGCTGAGTTCCTTCGGTGAGTACAGATCCAGCAGCAGTGGACGATTGCCGGAGTTGCCATATTCCACATCACTCTTGACGACGACGTCGTCCGGCACAGGCATGAACGGACTGACGATGGGCACTTTGCCACCCCGAACGGCGGCAAACGCTTCGTCTGATGTTTCGAAACCTGCCGGAGGTGCCGGAGGAGTTCCTCCCAGAATGGAGACGGCCGAACCGCTCAACACCGGAACCGGCTGATCGGCCTGACAGACGGACGTCACCGCCAACCCTGCAATGAAACTCAATAGAGACACGGAACTCAAAACCCTGGACATGTTGCAATAATCTTTCACCGGAGTCGAAGTATGGGGATGTCACAAATATCCATTCCACCATTACAATGACAAAGTCGGTCTCTGTCGAGCGAATCTGCGCGGAGCAGCTCATGTCGAACGATTCATCGGAGAATCCCTACAGTTCGCCCGCACAAGTGAACGAATCCAACCCATCGACGCCCGGTGTACTGGGTATCACCGGTGCGTTTGTGATCGCAGCCCTGGCTGGCGGAGGAGCGTGTTGTGCCTCCTGTTTCGGGGGCATCTTCCTGCTGGATGGCATTATGCTGGGAGGTGGAGGAGCACTCGCAATATGTGCCCTCATTGGCTTGATCACATTTGGAGTTGTTCTGTCTGTGTTGACCCGAACTCTCGATGCCCTGAATAGCAAGACCATGACAACGACCAACGATGCCATCAATCCACCTGCAAACTCCAGTCATGAGCACGATACGGATGACGCAGCCCGATAACGCAAATCAGTACGAGCATCGTGTCAGGGGTGGGGAGTCTTTTTCGGATGACGGCGTTCAAATATCTCAACGAACCAGGACCAAAAAAGACTCCCGACCTCGGCAATTTCCTGCAACCCCATTTGCTTCCGAAGAGTGACACAGTCAGCGGACTGACGTCGCGCTGCTCGCCTGATGCTGAGTGAGATATTCTGCCTGCCGTGGTCTCTACACTGAGCTAACCGCATGGCCGAAAACCCTCGCGTCGGATTCGTTGTTGTAGACGTGAGGGCTGACTCTGATGGAATTGTTTTTGATATTCACAATGACGTTCTGCGTTCGCAGGTGTCGAACGAACCGCACAGCCTCCATCTGTGGATGGCTGAAGCAGATGATTCCGGATTGCGCTTCACCTTGGATATCGGTACTGACAAGACCTGCAGCACGTCCGGCATCTTCAAACATTGATCGTATTTCGAGGAGCTGCGACTCACGCAACCCCACCGGAATGTTCCGGAACAACGTCAAAGCGGCGTGCAGCGCCGTCAGACCAAAGGTGTTGTGCATTCCGGATTCAAATCGCGTGGCCGTATTGCTCAGCTCCGGTTCCTGCGATTCAAATGC
>Ga0180436_10004284_pt1 | contig 12860 bp, 12 predicted proteins | sample SS_ome_2_FD_132434 | JGI IMG/M metagenome (GOLD analysis project Ga0180436, IMG submission 132434) | Hypersaline lake sediment archaeal communities from the Salton Sea, California, USA - SS_3_S_2 metaG | ecosystem: Environmental > Aquatic > Non-marine Saline and Alkaline > Hypersaline >...
CGATGTCACGCAGCAGAGCCTGCGTGCTGCGATCGGCATCGTGCCGCAGGACACCGTGCTCTTCAATGAAACTATCTATTACAACATCGCCTACGGACGTCTCGAAGCGAGCCGGGAGGAGGTCATCGATGCCGCCCGCATGGCGCATATTCTGGACTTCATCGAGCAATTGCCCGCCGGCTGGGAAACGCAGGTCGGCGAGCGCGGACTGAAGCTCTCCGGCGGCGAGAAGCAGCGTGTCGCCATTGCCCGCGCGATACTCAAGCGACCACGTATCCTGGTCTTCGACGAGGCCACTTCTTCACTCGACAGTCGCACGGAGCAGGCGATACAGCTGACGCTCTCCGAGGTCTCCCGAAGTCATACAACGCTTGTCATCGCGCACCGGCTATCAACCATCGTGGATGCTGATACCATCCTTGTCATGGAAAATGGCAGGGTCATCGAGCGGGGGACACATCACGCGCTGCTGCAGGCTGCCGGCCATTACGCCGGTATGTGGGAGCTGCAGCAACAGGAAGAGGCGCAGCAGCGGGAGACAGCGGCATGAAGATTTACCTTGTCGGCGGGGCAGTGCGCGACACCCTGCTCGGGTTGCCGGTGAAAGAGAGAGACTGGGTGGTTGTCGGGGCAACACCGCAAGAGATGATCGATCTCGGTTACAAACCTGTCGGCAAGGATTTTCCGGTCTTTCTGCATCCGGAAACCGGAGAGGAATATGCGCTTGCCCGCACCGAACGCAAGAGTGGTCACGGCTATCGCGGATTTACGTTCCATACGGACCCGGGAGTTACGCTGGAAGAGGACCTTGTTCGCCGGGACCTGACGATCAATGCGATGGCCATGGATGCGGACAGCGAGCTGATCGATCCCTTTGACGGCCGCGAGGACCTCGACCAGGGACTTCTGCGACATGTCTCACCGGCCTTTCGTGAGGATCCGGTGCGCATCCTGCGCGTCGCCCGCTTTGCTGCACGATTCGCACGCTTCGGTTTTCGCGTCGCGCATGGTACCAACGCCCTCATGCGGCAGATGGTCGAGAGCGGCGAAGTCGACTACCTGGTCCCGGAACGTGTCTGGAAAGAGACATCCCGCGCGCTCTCGGAGCCATCTCCCGAGCGTTTCTTCGAGGTGCTGCGCGGTTGCGCTGCGCTCGACAGGCTTTTTCCCGAGATCGCGCGCCTGTTCGGCGTTCCCCAGCCGCACCGTTTCCATCCCGAAATCGATACCGGCGTCCACACGATGATGGTCCTGCAACAGGCGGCCCGGCTCAGCCCGTTGCCCGAGGTGCGCTTCGCAGCGCTTGTGCACGATCTTGGCAAGGGACAGACACCACATGCCATGTGGCCCCGTCACCACGGGCATGAGGAGACCGGCGTCGAACTGGTTCTGCAACTGTGCGAGCGTCTCAAGGTGCCGAACAGTTTTCGGGACCTTGCCGTGCAGGTCGCGCGTTACCATGGCCATTTTCGGAGGGTTAGCAGCGAGCTCACTGCCTCGTCCATTGTCAGGACGCTCGAGGCGCTCGATGCCTTTCGCCGTCCCGACCGTTTCGAACAGTATCTGCTGGCCTGCGAGGCAGATATGCGCGGACGTGCCGGCAAGGAGAAGGAGCCTGTCCCACAGACTGGTCATTTCCAGCGCTGTCTCGATGCAGCCAATGCGATCTCGGTACAACATATTCGAGATGCGGGCTTCGAAGGCAAGGCGATAGGCGAGGAGTTGCACCGGCGACGGGTCAACGCAGTCAAGCAGCTTCTCGGGGAGATCCGTCCATGAACGCCCAGGCCGTCAGTCGCCAGATTATCGACACGCTCCGGGCTGCCCGGCTCATCGTCCCCATCGCGCTCCTGCTGATCGGTGTCTCGGGGATGGTTGTCTCTTCCATCGGCCTGCTTTTCCTGGATCAGCAGCCTTTCTGGGCAGTGCTGATGCTGCTGTCGATACCGCTGGCCCTGTCAGGAATCGGATTCGGGGCATGGCTCCTGCGCAGCAAGCTGCTGAAACCACTCGTCATGCTGCAGAACTCGGTCGCGCGCGTTTCACAGGGCACGCCGGGGGCAATGGTTTCCATCGAGGAAAAGGGCGCGCTTGACCTGCTGGTGCAGGATATCGGCAGTATCAACGAGGAACTTTTCGATCTCTACGAGGATATGGACAGCCGTGTCGAGCGCCAGACGCGCCGGCTCGCCCAGAAGACTGCTTCGCTGAAGATTCTCTACGATGTGGCTGCGACCATAAACCGGACGGAGTCGCTTGACGAGTTGTTGATGCGTTTCCTGCGTGTTCTCAAGGAGATGGTCAACGGAAAGGCGGCGACTGTCCGGCTGATGATGCCTTCGGGAAGCATGAAGCTCGTTGGCAGCATCGGGCTCGATAATGTCCTGTTGAAGGGACAGGAGCTCTATCCCGTGCAGCTCTGTGTTTGCGGCAATACCCTCTCGCCGGGTGAAATCCTGTGTGAAAACGATGCTAGGGAATGCAGCCGCCTGAATGGCCGCCGTATGTATGGACGGGACGAGATTGATGTTGTCACCGTGCCACTTGATTACCATGGCGACCGACTCGGGCAATACAGCATCTATGTCGAAAAACCCGGAATCGCAGGGCGTGAGGACATCATGGAACTGCTTCAGACCATTGGCAGCCATCTTGGCATGACCATCGCCAAGCAGCGTTCCGACGAGGAGGCCTACCGGCTGTCGATCATCGAGGAACGCACCTCGCTGGCGCACGAGTTGCATGATTCGCTGGCCCAGACGCTTGCAAGCCTGCGTTTCCAGGTGCGCATGCTCTCGGATACGCTGCATAAGGATGTTCTCGATGCAGAGGCGGCCTTCAGTGACCTGGACCGGATTCGCAACGGGCTGGACGAGGCGCACACGGAACTGCGGGCGCTGATCGGTAACTTTCGCGCACCCATCGACGAACGTGGCCTGCGCCCCTCGCTCGAGCGTATCGCCGAGCGCTTCCATGAAGAGACAGGCATCAGGCCATTCCTGCAGCTGCATGTCCGGGATCTCAAGCTGCATGCCAGCGAGGAGATGCAGCTGCTGCGGATTGTCCAGGAGGCCCTTGCCAATACCCGCAAGCATGCCGACGCGCATGCGGTACGCATCATGGTCAGCTTTGATGGCGAGGAGCTGACGTTGCTCGTCGAGGATGACGGTATCGGTTTCGAGCAGGCGCCCGCAGGACGACCGGGCGAGCATATCGGGCTGTCGATCATGCAGGAGCGGGCTTCGCGCATGGGAGGGGAGTTGCGCATCGAAAGTGAACCGGGCGAGGGAACGCGTGTCGAGATGGTATATTCTCCGAGGTCAAGACACGAGGGTGACAGAGATGCGCGTACTGCTTATTGATGATCATGCGCTGTTCCGAATAGGACTGCGCGAGCTCCTCGAGCGACGCGACATCGATGTGATCGATGCTGTCGGGGACTGTGAAGAGGGTATCCGGAAGGCGAGGGAACTCAATCCCGATGTTGTGCTGCTCGACATGCGCATGCCGCAGATGAGCGGGATCAGCGTTCTCAAGAAGCTGCGCAGCGAGCACGCCGGGATGCCGATCGCCATGTTGACGACCAGCCAGGATGAACAGGACGTTATCGATTCCCTGCAGTTCGGCGCCAATGGCTACCTGCTCAAGGACATGGAGCCGGACGAACTCATCGCCTCCCTGCGTGAAATCGTATCCGGCAGAACCGTTGTGTCACGCGAGCTGACGGGGATTCTTGCGCGTGCCGCGATTCGGCAGGAGGAGGGTGAGGCAGAGGAGGAGCAGGAGCAGGATCTCTTTTCCGACCTCACACCGCGCGAGCGTGAAATCCTCTGTCTGCTCGCGGAAGGCCAGAGCAACAAGGTCATCGCGCGCAATCTGGGTATCTCTGATGGCACTGTCAAGCTTCATGTGAAAGCGATCCTGCGCAAGCTCGACGTCCACTCACGCGTCGAGGCTGCCGTCATGGCTGTCGAGAACAGGATCTGCCAGCGCCAGGAATTGCACGGCAGTGACTGATCTGCTCTACTAGCCCGCTACCGGAGACTCGGCATACCGACATGCAGCGATTCATCGAAAAGATCCGTGACTGGCTCGGCGATATCAGGGAACACATGCCGTGGGACCTCGAGGAGCGCCTCGAGGAGAACCGGGACATCCTGATTGTCGACGTGCGCGAACAGGATGAATACGACGCCATGCATATCGCGAACTCCATCTGCGCTCCGCGCGGTATTCTCGAATCCTGTGCCGATTGGGACTTCGAGGAGACGATCCCCGAACTGGTTCAGGCGCGCGACCGGGAGGTCGTCGTGGTGTGTCGCTCGGGGCACCGGAGTCTCGTTGCCTGCAAGTCGCTCGAGATTCTCGGTTTCAATAATGTTGCCTCGCTGAAGACCGGTTTGCGTGGCTGGAACGACTTCGATTTGCCACTCGTCAACAGCAAGGGCGAGAGCGTCGATCCTGATTACGCCGACGAGGTTTTCACCGCCAGGCTCAGGGATGACCAGATCGACCCGTCGCGCCGCTAGGGCATTTCCTCTGCAACAGGTTCTGGTGTCCAGAATCCTGTCGCCTCTTTCCACCGGTTCATGATGCGGCAAAAAATCTCTGCCGTTCCCTCTGCATCGTAGATGGCGGAATGCGCCTCGCGGTGATCCCATTCGAGGCCTGCAGCCACGGCTGCGCGCGCGAGCACAGTTTCACCGTAGGCAAGGGCGGCGAGGGTGACGGTGTCCATCGTCGAGAACGGGTGAAAGGGGTTGCGCTTGTTCCCCGTTCGGGCGACGGCCTCGGTCAGAAAGCCGTGGTCGAAAGCGGCATTGTGTGCGACCAGGATTGCCCGCTTGCAGCCACTCTCTTTCATCGCCCTGCGCACGGGCATGAAGCAGTGCTGCAACGCCTCCCGCTCTGGCAGGGCGCCACGCAGCGGGCTGAAGGGGTCGATGCCGTTGAACTCGATTGCCTTGGGTTCGATGACGGCATTCTCGAAAGGCTCGACATGGCAGGCGATGGTCTCGGCCGGTTTGAGCCACCCGTTGTCATCGATCGCGATGGTGACCATGGCGATCTCGAGCAGCGCATTTGTCTTGCAGTCGAAACCGCTGGTCTCGATATCCACGATTACCGGGAGGTAACCGCGAAACCGTTGTGCCATGCGGGGGTTATAATCGGCCATGGCGCGGCAGGATAGCAGATGCGCTTGAATCAGCCCACCGAAACAAATAGCATCCGCATGAACAGGGATCAATAACCAGCAAGCCTCCTGATGAAAATGACACGATTGCCAGTGGCTCTCCTGCTGCTGGTCTCCCAATCACTGCATGCCGAGATCTACAACGAGTTCCTGCAAAGGGAGTACCCGGCGTTTCCTCTCGAAACTCAGGAAGAGCCCCTTTCCGACGTGGAGGTAAATCCCGATCCCTGGGAAAACTTCAACCGAAAGATGTATCGCTTCAACGACGCCCTCGACAGGGCCTTGCTGAAACCCGCGGCAGAAACCATCACGAACACCATGCCGGAACCGGTCAACATGGGTGTGACCAATTTTTTTGCCAACCTGGACGACGTCGGCACGAGCATCAATAACCTGCTGCAGGGCAAATTCGTTTATGCCCTTTCCGATGCGGGCAGGGTCGTCGTCAACTCGACGCTGGGCGTGGCCGGGCTCTTCGATGTGGCGAGCAGGATGCATCTCGAGAAACACTACGAGGATTTTGGTCAGACCCTCGGCAAATGGGGCGTTGAGCCCGGTCCTTACCTCGTTCTGCCTTTTCTCGGGCCGGCTTCCGTGCGTGACCGCGTTGGCTACACGGTCGATCTGGTTTTCGACCTCGCCACCTATTACACAGACGATGACGGTGTGAGGTGGGTTTTGCTCGGCGCCGGTATTCTCGAGGACAGGGCGGCACTCCTCGATGCGACCGACTTGCTCGATACGGCAGCACTCGATCCCTATGCCTTCCAGCGAGACGCCTATCTGCAGAAACGGGAATATGACGTCAATGACGGTGAGCTGGATGACGACTTCTGACAGAAAAGCAGCCGTTCATGGTTTCGACCCGGTGGTCCGCTACCTGGTTGATCAATATCAAATTCCATTCAACTCCCCTGGCCGTGCAGCGCGAGATGCATTGCATTTCGTGTGACAGGTCATTCATTATGCTGAAACTGCGGATGCAGCTTCCAGGCTTTACTGCAGACGCACGAGAGTTATCCGGTTAATTGAAATCATTGGAGAATGCGAGATGAAATCGATAATCAAGGTAGCAGCCATTGCAGCAGTGTTCGCCGCACCGACTGCATCTGCTGAATTCTGGGGCGATGACAGCAACACGAACTGGTACAACGACGGTTACGGTTACGGCTATGGTGACGGTTCCGGCCGGGGTCGTGGCTCGGGTGAGTTCAACATGAACTTCAGCGGCAAGGCGGATGCCGATACCGACTGGCGTGGTGACAGTTACATGTACGGCGCCGGCGATGGCCAGTTTTACAACCAGAATACGCCCTACGGTTATGGCCCGTACGGTTACGGCCGTCCCTATGGCTATGGTCCTTACGGTTATGGTGGTCCTGCGCCGGGACCGATGGCGCCTCCGATGCCGATGTACCCGGCCCCTCAGGCTCCGGCTCCTGCTGGCAACTGAAGCGAAGCGTCCTTCTCTGATTGCCGGTAATCCGTCCGGCTTTGATCCGGTTCTCGCGAGAGAGCCGGACGATAACGGGAAAATGCCGCGACAAGCGGCATTTTCTTTTGCATCCCTCCCGGTTATTCGGCTTTCATGGGAAGATCCGCTCAACCAGGAAAAAGGGACGATAAATATATAGTATAAATAACAAAAGGATAATGAATATAGTTGATATTATACATGCATTGCTACCGGCTCCCGGTACGCATCCTGTGCGTCACTCTGAGCCTGCGGGTATAATGCGCCGATGCCGCTTTGAGGCCGGTTAGATGGCAAGTTGCCGGTTGTCTGTATCAACCCGTACCGCAGCTGAAGTGTGCTTGCTGAAAAGTACTCAATAACTCAATAACCCGATCCAGAAACAGCGTTTGATCCGAGACTTCATGGAATCCCAAGAGACACCCCTCGACAAGGTTGCGATGCAACATGCGCGCGTGCTTTCCGGCATGCGGCCGACCGGACAGCTACATCTCGGCCACTACCATGGCGTGCTGAAAAACTGGGTCGAATTGCAGCATGACTACAGCTGCTTCTTCTTCGTCGCCGACTGGCATGCGCTCACCACCCACTACGAAGACCCGACGATCATTCCGCAGAGCGTGCACGAGATGGTCATTGACTGGCTTGCAGCCGGGCTCAATCCCAACGAGGCGACCATTTTCGTCCAGTCCCGCGTACCGGAACATGCCGAGCTGCATCTCCTGCTCTCCATGATCACGCCGCTGGGCTGGCTGGAACGCGTCCCGAGTTACAAGGATCAGCAGGACAAGCTCAAGGAGAAGGATTTGTCGACCTACGGATTTCTCGGGTACCCGCTCCTGCAGAGCGCTGACATCCTGCTCTACAGGGCCGGGCTCGTGCCCGTTGGCGAGGACCAGGTGGCGCATGTCGAACTCACACGCGAGGTCGCGCGCCGCTTCAATCACCTCTACGGGCGTGAACCGGATTTCGAAGAGAAGGCGGAACAGGCCATCAAGAAGACCGGCAAGAAAAACGCCAGGCTCTACCAGCGTTACCGCAAGGCCTGGCAGGAGAGCGGTGACGAGGAGTCGCTGGCTGCTGCGCGGGCGCTGATCGAAGGCCAGCAGAACATCACCGTTGCCGACAAGGACAGGCTGCTCGGCTATCTCGAGGGCGGCGGCAAGGTGATACTGCCGGAGCCCCAGCCATTGCTGACCCGCGCCTCCAAGATGCCGGGGCTCGACGGACAGAAGATGTCGAAGTCGTATGGCAATACCATCAGCCTGAGAGCCGACCCGGACACACTCGCCCAGCAGCTTCGCAAGATGCCAACCGATCCTGCCCGCGTGCGACGCACCGACCCCGGCAATCCCGCAAACTGTCCCGTCTGGCAGTTCCACGCCATCTATTCGGATGACAGGACCCGGTCCTGGGTCCGGGAAGGCTGTGTTTCGGCCGGCATCGGCTGCATCGAGTGCAAGCAACCGGTGATCGATGCCGTACTGGAGGAGTTGCGGCCAATCCAGGAGCGGGCGCGAGAGTTCGAAGAGCAACCCGACGTTGTCAGCAACATCATCAACGAGGGCTGCGAGCATGCGCGCGACGAGGCACGCGAAACGCTCGACGAGGTCAGGCACGTCATGTCCCTGGATCCTGACTGATGGAACAGAAGGAGATGCAGGCGCCTCCCCAGCAGCAGGAGATGCCGTTCGCAATCGTGCAGGGGGAGGCGATTCTCGAACCGCCCAAGGATCTCTACATCCCGCCGGATGCGCTCGAGGTCTTTCTCGAGGCATTCGAGGGGCCCCTTGATCTGCTGCTGTACCTCATCAAGCGGCAGAATCTCGATATCCTCGATATCCCGCTTGCAGCGATCACGGAACAGTACATGGAGTACATCGCGCTCATGAAGGATCTGCGCCTGGAACTGGCCGCAGAGTATCTCGTGATGGCTGCGATGCTGGCGGAGATCAAGTCGCGCATGCTGCTGCCGCGTCCCAGGGAGGACGAGGAAAACGAGGAGGATCCGCGTGCCGAGCTGATCCGGCGTCTTCAGGAGTACGAACGCTTCAAGAAGGCTGCGCAGGACATCGACGAGATGCCACGCATGGAGAGGGATTATTTCCAGACAGAGATCGTGGTCCCTGACAAGCACATCGATCGCCCGCTGCCTGATGTCGACCTGAGAGAGCTGCTAGTCGCCTTTCACGACGTCCTGCGCCGTGCGGACATGTTTTCCAGTCACCATATCCAGCGCGAGGCACTCTCCGTCAGGGAGAGAATGTCATCGATCCTGGAACGCATCAAAACGGACAGGTTTATTGAGTTCACAGAGCTATTTACGATTGAAGAGGGGCGTATGGGAGTGGTTGTCTCCTTTATGGCAGTACTTGAGCTCATTAAGGAGACGTTGCTTGAACTGGTTCAGGCCGACCCTTACGGCCCCATTCATGTCAAGGGACGAGAGCCCCATGTCGAATAAATCCCTCACCGCAGGGAGAGAGACGGTCGCAGAGCTGCCAGACCATATCGCGGCTGGGGTGCCTGACGACAACCGGCTGCATGAACAGGCCGGTCCGTACTTTACCGGCACGGGTCGCCTGGCACATGCGATGACCGCTGATGAAGACAACAGGATGCAGAGCAGGCCTGTTGCGACTTCAGACTCTTCCGCGGAGGAGAAGCAGAACAGCGATGCCGGCTTGCCGGCTACTGAGCCTGCTTCCGACAACCAGGCAGTATCGCAAGAGAGTGGTGACGGGGAGGGTTCTCCGGTTGCGGAGGAGGCTCTCGACCAGACGTCGCATGATACCCGGCAGGCCGGCGACAGTCTGTCGCAATCCGGGCAAAAGCAGAGCGACACCGAAGCGCAACAACAGCTTGTCTCAGACGAGGAGGAAGCAGGCGTTGATGGCCAGGATCAGGATGACGTGGCCCCGGGCACCAATGTGAAGCATATTGTCGAAGCGGCATTGCTTGCGTCTGGCAAACCGCTGAGTATCGATCGCCTGCTGACGCTGTTTCTTGACGACGAACAACCGGATCGCCAGATCATCAGGGAGGTGCTCGAAAGCTTGCAGCAGGAGTATGAAGGGCGGGGTATCGAAGTCCGCGAGGTGAGTACCGGTTGGCGCATCCAGGTCAGGAAAGAGTATGCGCCCTGGGTGTCGCGACTCTGGGAAGAGAAACCCGGACGCTATTCGCGTGCGCTGCTCGAGACGCTGTCACTCATTGCCTATCGTCAGCCAATCACGCGCGGCGAGATCGAGGATGTACGTGGCGTTGCCGTGAGCACGAACATCATCAAAACCCTGCTCGAGCGGGACTGGGTCAGGGTGGTCGGCCATCGAGACGTGCCGGGGCGGCCTTCGCTCTATGCGACAACACGGGAATTTCTCGATTATTTCGGACTGAAGAGCCTTGATGAACTGCCTACGCTTGCAGAGCTCAAGGAGCTGGATGACCTGAATCCCTCCCTTGACTTGCCCGAGCCCGGGACGAAAACAGATCCCGGGGAGGAGCATGCAGAAGAGGCCCCTGATGTCGGGGAGACGGACACCGGACTCCCGGATGATACCGGGGCTGAATCACGGCAACAGACGGTCCCGGATTCCGGCGTCGATGACGAGGAAGGGCTGCCTGAATTACAGGATGAGAGACTCCACTAGCTTCCATGAGTGAGCGCCTCCAGAAAGTGCTTGCGAACGCCGGGTTCGGCTCGCGTCGCCAGATCGAACAGTGGATCAGGGAGGGCCGTGTCCGCATTAATGGCCGGCTTGCGCAACTTGGCGACCAGGTCACCGGGGACGACAGGATCAAGATCGACGGTCGTCCTGTCAGTGAGAAGCGGCTTCAGTCGCAACAGAAGCACCATGTGATCATGTACAACAAGCCGGAGGGTGAAATCGTCAGCCGCCAGGATGAAAAGGGCAGAGCGTCTGTTTTCGACCATTTGCCCCCGCTCGAGAAAGGCCGGTGGATTGCAGTTGGAAGGCTTGATCTCAACAGTTCCGGATTGATGATTTTCACCACGCATGGTGAACTTGCCAACCGTCTCATGCATCCTTCCCGTCAGATCGAGAGAGAGTACGCAGTCCGTGTGCATGGTCACGTCAGTGATGAACAGCTCGAGCAGCTCGTCACGGGTGTCGAACTGGAGGACGGGTTCGCACGATTCGAGGAAATTGTCGATTCAGGAGGCGAGGGCAGTAATCACTGGTATCACGTCGTGATCATGGAGGGGCGCAAGCGCGAGGTCAGGCGCCTTTGGGAAGCGATCGGTGTCCAGGTCAACCGTCTCAAGCGTGTGCGCTTTGGCCCGCTTTTCCTGAACAGCGCAGTGAAGGCGGGGCAGTGGCGTTCATTGAACAGTGAGGAGTTACGCCAGCTCTCCGCGCTCACCGGGATATCCCGGGATCAACTGGCCGTGTTCACAGCGAGTGAGTACCACAGGCCGGCAAAAAGAGTCTGGCAGAAGAGGCGCCGGGATTCATGATGTCATGCAAGGTGATGGCATGACGAAACAACTCTTTGTTTCTGACGGGATTCTCTCTATACTGACTCAGTAAATAATACTCATAAATAATTCAATTCAAACGAAATCGGGCTCTCCTGGTAAAGCATTCATGTCGCTTGGTTCGATCAATACATCGCCAGTCACACCGCAGCAAGTTCAAACGATTGCTCCCCGGATTGTCATGGTTGTCCTACTTGTGATTGTTGCCTGGCTGCTTGCACGACTCACCTGGGAAATCATCGAAGCATGGATGGCACCTGACGTGACGGAGACCATCACACTGGATAGTGCAACAGGCCAGCAGCAGTCGGGACTTTTCGACTGGCAGACGCTTCCGCTGTTTGGAGAAACCCGGGTTGAGAACCAGGGAGCTGTCGAGCCGGCGCGTCCCAGGCCTGCAACAGGCGTGCTTGCGAGAATGCGGCTTGACGTGCTGGGTATCGTCGACTCCGATACTCCGGGGAATTCCTATATCGTCATCAAGGAGAAAGGCCAAACGATGGTCTTGCAAGAGGGTGATGAAATTCGCGATGGTATTTCTGTGAAGCGCATCGATCCCAAGTCGTTTATCGCGACCGATGGTTCGGGTGACAAGGTCTTCGAGATCGAGATGCTGTCCGAAGGGAGCGATATCATCACGCCCGAAGAGGATGCCGCTGATACCGGCGAGGCATCATCGGTCGATTTCCGCGTGACCAACCAGCAGGTGCTCGAAAAGATCGAGGAATACAAGACGACGCTCGCGAGCAATCCACTGGATCTTGTCGGGCAGATACGTGTGCAGCCTGTTCCGCGTGACGGTTCGACCTATGGCTTTCGCGTCTACCCGGGTCGTGACCGTACATTGCTGACGGGTGTAGGATTGAGGCCTGGTGATATCCTTATCAGCGTGGATGATACTCCCCTGTCCGACCCCGGCCAGCTGGAAACGATCATCAATTCGCTGTCGCAATCGAATACCTTCCAGTTGAAGATCGAGCGTGGCGGCGAGGTTCGTGACATAAATGTGGTACTGGAGAACTGACATTATGAATATCCGCACTGCGCTTGCTGCGCTGGTTATGATGCTCATGACATCTGGCCTTATGGCAGCGGACAAGGTCACGATCAACTTCAAGGATACAGATATCCGCGAAGTTGCAGAGATGGTTTCCAAGGTGACGGGCAAGAATTTCCTCATCGACCCGCGTGTCAAGGGAAAGGTGACCGTGATCTCATCCGAACCGATCGACGGTGATGCTCTCTACTCGACTTTCCTCTCCATTCTCAAGACCCATGGTTTCATAGCCATCGACGACGGGACGCTGGTCAATATTCTCCCTTCGAGTGTCAGTCGTGAAAATGCCATCTACAGCGAGGTACTCGACAAGGCAATGGTCAATGACGAAGTCGAGGTACAGGTCATTCCGATCGAGCATGTCCCCGCTGTCCAGATGGTTCCGATACTCAGGCCCCTTGTCGAGAAAGAGGGACACCTCGCTGCCCATGCCAATTCCAACAGTCTGATCGTTGCCGCATCCCGCAGGACGATTGCCAAGATCCATAACATGCTGAGTACCCTTGACAGGGCCGCTGAAGCCGAGATCGAGAAAGTCAAACTCAATTACGCCGATGCCACGGAAGTCGTAAAGACACTGCAAACACTTGTGCAGGAAACAGGTGCTGCCGGATCGGCAGAAGCAGCAACCAGCAAG
>Ga0180436_10004285_pt1 | contig 12858 bp, 14 predicted proteins | sample SS_ome_2_FD_132434 | JGI IMG/M metagenome (GOLD analysis project Ga0180436, IMG submission 132434) | Hypersaline lake sediment archaeal communities from the Salton Sea, California, USA - SS_3_S_2 metaG | ecosystem: Environmental > Aquatic > Non-marine Saline and Alkaline > Hypersaline >...
AACACCAGGCAGGTGGCCAACCAGCGAGTCATTGCGCACGCCCGCCCAGGATCGCCAGGCCCTTGAGCAGATTGAGCGCTTCGTTCAAGGCATAGTCATTTTCGGCCACGGGGTCGTCTTCTTTCTTACCTTTCTCTTTGCCATTGTTCTCTGGATTGGCCAGATGGCCCGAAAGATCCGCCTCGGTGAGACGCTGTCCATCTTCCTCGACCTTCTCCAGGGTGAGGTTTGCCAATTCAATATCGGGCGTAATCCCCTCTGCTTGAATCGAACGACCCTTGGGGGTGAAGTAACGGGCGGTCGTCAGTTTGATTGCCGTCGTTTCATTGACCGGAAGGATGGTCTGCACTGAACCCTTGCCGAAAGTCTGCTGCCCCATGACGACCGCACGCCTATGGTCCTGCAAGGCCCCCGCGACAATTTCCGAGGCCGAGGCAGAGCCACCATTGACCAGGACCACGATGGGGGCCCCGTTCAGAACGTCGTCAGGTGCCGCCTTGAAACGCAGCTGCGAATCCCGGACACGGCCCTCTGTATACACGATGGTTCCGTCGGTGAGGAAGGCGTCACTGATCGCAACGGCCGCATGCAGAACCCCACCGGGGTTGTTGCGCAAGTCCAGGACGAGGCCCTTGAGTTCCCCTCCTGCCTTGCGCTTCAGCTTGGCCAGGGCCGACAGGAGGTCTTCCGGGGAGCGCGCCTGGAACTGTGAAAGGCGCACGTAACCGAATCCAGGTTCCAACATGCGGTTTTTGACACTGACCGTCTTGATCACCGCACGCTCGATGCGTACTTCGAAAGGTGCTTCGCGCCCCTCGCGCACCACGTGCAGGAGAATCTCGCTGCCGGGCTCGCCACGCATCAGCTTGACCGCATCATCCAGGCTCATACCTTTAACCGATTGCTTGTCGATGCGCACGATCAGGTCACCGGCCTTGATGCCGGCGCGTTGCGCCGGTGTATCGTCAATCGGGGCAATGACTTTGACAAAGCCGTCTTCCATCCCGACCTCGATGCCCAGGCCCCCAAACTCACCGCTTGTGCCAACGCGCAGGTCTTCGAATTCATCTTTGTCGAGATAGGCGGAATGTGGATCGAGTCCGGTGAGCATGCCCTCGATGGCATCACGCAACAGACGGCGATCGTTAACCGGCTCAACGTAATCCTGCTTGATACGCCCGAATACCTCTGCGAATACCCTCAGGTCCTCCAGAGGCAGGCCTTCCTTGTTGGCTGAGTCCTCTTCGGCCAGCACGGGAACAGCGGCCAGGTGAAGACCTGCAGTCAACAGCCCGGCGATGGCCAAAAGCCGAATCTGTCGCATTTTCATCACTTCCTCTGGTCGCAAACTGTTTCTATCCAACCCGCCTTCCACGGATCTTGCGGCACCACTTGGTGGGATTGACCGCTTTGCCGGCACGCCGGATGGCGAAATACACGCCGGTTTCCTTACGCCCCCCGGTGTCGCCTATCGCCGCAATCGGCTCCCCGGCATCGACCCAGTCCCCGGCCTCCTTGAACAGGCTCTGATTGTGGCCGTAAAGCGTCATGTAGCCATCGCCATGGTCGACAATCAGCAACAGCCCGAAACCACGCAGCCAATCGGCGAAGGCTACGCGGCCGGCATGCACGGCGCGCACTTCCTCACCCTCTGGTGCCGCGATCATAACACCATCCCAACGCAGGGCCCCGATCTTCGGCTCCCCGAAAGCGTGGCGGATCACGCCTTCCACTGGCCATTGCAACGAGCCCTGCAGCTGGGTGAAACGCTTTTGTTGCACCGGCGCTGCGGGGATATCGGCCAGCGCCTCCTGCAGGCCACTCAGCAAAGACTGCAATTGTTTTTCGTCGGCACGCAGGTTCTCCAGCTGTTGTCCCTGGTCGGTGATTTCGCGGGTCAGTTTCTCAATGACTTCGCGCCGCGAATGCTGCTCAGCCAACAGCGCCTGCCTCTCATCCTGGCGTTGGGAACGCAGTTTTTCCAGGCGTGTCTGTTCTTCGGCAATCTGGCGTTGCGTTTCCTGCAGGGTCGCAAGGCGCTCGCGGATCCGCTGCATGCGGTCAATACGCTCACGATTGAGATAATCATAATAGGCGAGGACGCGTGCGACGACTGCCGGATCCTGCTGGTTGAGCAGGATCTTTACCTGCTCCTGACGGCCCATCGCGTAAGCGGCCCGCACCTGGCGTTCCAACACGAGGCGCTCTTTATCGAGTGCCACGGTTTGTTCGCCCTCCTGCTTGCGCAGGGTTTGCAGTCGCGACTGCTGGCGCTGCAGGCGTCCCTCCAACACCCGGAGCCGTCGGGCCAGGCGGCCGATGCTTTGTTCGCTTTGCTGCAGGCGTTCGCTCAGGGTATTCCTCTCACCCTGGGCCATTTTCATGCGTGCCTGCAGCCCACTGATCCGCTCTCGCAAAAGGTTGAGCTTCTTTTCATGCCTCTCGGCATCACCGATATCGACCGTTTCAGCCAGGCAAGGGGACGACAGGCCCGGCAGCAGGCACAAAAAAAGCAGCCGGCGCAAAAGAGCACGGCTGCCTGTTTGGCTACGCATACCAGACATGGCCGTTCAGGGCTCGCCCCCGATCAGCGAGCGCCCGGTCATCTCCACCGGTTGTTTGAGCCCCATCATCTGCAGCAGCGTTGGCGCGATATCGCACAAAGCCCCGTTCTCTTGCAGGACCTCGGCCTGTTCACCGACATAGATGAGCGGCACCAGGTTGGTGGTATGTGCCGTATGCGGCTGGTCGTTTTCAGTATCCAACATTTGCTCGGCATTGCCGTGGTCTGCCGTGATCAACACCTCGCCACCTGCTTTCAGGGCCGCATCAGTGACGCGTCCGATGCATTCGTCCAGCACCTCGATGGCCTTGACGGCTGCCTCGTATACCCCACTGTGACCGACCATATCGCCGTTGGCGTAGTTACAGATAATGGCGTCGTACGTGCCTTCATCGATTGCAGCGACCAGTTTGTCGGTCACTTCGTAGGCGCTCATCTCCGGTTGCAGATCGTAGGTGGCTACTGACGGCGACGGGACCAGGATGCGGTCCTCGCCCTCATTGGGCTGCTCCACGCCGCCATTGAAAAAGAAAGTGACGTGGGCGTATTTTTCCGTCTCGGCAATCCGCAGCTGGCGCATGCCGAGCTTGGCAATGTACTCCCCAAAAGTATTGACCAGGCGCTCTGCCGGGTAAGCCACCGGGATGTCGAAATCCTTTTTGTACTCGGTCAGCGAAACGTAGCTGCTGATCTTCGGCGTTGCCCTGCGTTCAAATTCTTCAAAATCGTCGTAGATGAAGGGATAGGTGATCTGGCGCGCCCGGTCGGAGCGGTAGTTCATGTTGATGATGACATCACCATCCTCAACGGTGACCCGGTCGCCGACCCGCGTGGGTGCAACGAATTCGTCAGTCTCGCCACGTTCGTAGGCCATCGCCAACCCTTGCAGGGCATCTTCAGCCTCGTATTCGCACTCGCCGAGCGTGATCAGGTGGTACGCCTTGTTGATACGTTCCCAGCGACGGTCGCGATCCATGGCAAAGTAACGCCCGATCAGGGTGACCAGGCGACCGCTACCCAGTTCGTCGAAGACTTCCTGAATCTTCTGCAGTGATTTCTTTGCCGACTTTGGCGGCATGTCCCGGCCATCAAGCCATGCATGCACATAGACGCGCTTTGCCCCCCGCTCCACGGCAAGCCGGGTCATCGCGTGGATATGGTCCTCGTGGCTGTGCACGCCACCGGGTGAAAGCAGGCCTAGGATATGTACCGCCTTGTCGTTTTCCACGGCGGCATCCACGGCATTGGTCAAAGTGAGGTTCGAGTAGAAGGAGCCCGTGCGAATGGAGCGACTGACGCGCGTGAACTCCTGGTACACCACACGCCCCGAGCCGAGGTTAAGGTGTCCTACCTCGGAATTGCCCATCTGCCCGCCCGGCAGCCCGACTGCCGGGCCGGATGTGCGAATACCGGTGGTCGGGTACTTTTGCCACAGCCGGTCCCAGTTGGGCTTGTTGGCTGCAGCAATTGCGTTGTGCTCGGTACTGTCACTCATACCCCAGCCATCCATAATCAGCAGAACCGCCGGTCTTGCCTTTTTGCTCATACCCGTACTTCAGGCTGACCCCATGCCAGGGTTAAACCATAACCTCATGATTTGAATGATAGAAACAGTACCGACACGGGAGAAGCGCCGGCAGGTGTATTTGTGCGCGGAATTAAACCATTTTCTCGCTTTGCCCGCCACAAACCCGACGTTTCATGGAAAACCCTCGATAAGCCGGTTTACTGTCGCAATTAAAGAAAAAAGTTAGCCGAGGTTAAGAAAATGCGTTGAAATGAAGGTCATAAGTAAATAAGGATCTTAGAATTAAAGGTAGGAATAATGAATTTCACCATTGAGGATGTAACCCCGGCCATGACCCAGAATATCGATACAGAAATGCCCCTTCTTGAAGGCGATGAAGATATCGATCGCGCATCGCGCTCCCTCAAGGCGATGTCTCACCCGCTGCGCTTGAAAATCCTGTGCACGCTCAGTGACCAGGAAGTGAGCGTTCAGGATATCGTCGAGCAGGTCGGCACCTCGCAAAGCAACATCTCCCAGCACCTTGCGATCCTGCGCGATAAAGGTATCCTCACCTCTCGGAAAGACGCCAACCGGGTGTTTTACCGTGTCAGCGACAACCGTACCCTGCAGCTGATCGGCATGATGCGACAGGTATTCTGCTCCCACGAGCATTGAGTGCCACTGTCCGCCAGGGGCGTCTGACAAATTCCGGTGTTTTGCGAAACGGGAAAGCCCAGGCTTCCCGTTTTGTCGTTATTGCATTAGAGAGTTTTAAATGGAACAGTACCTTGAATTTGCGGCCAACCATGTGTTCCTGGTCGGAGCCTGGCTCGTCGTTTTCAGTGCCCTGCTGTGGCACTCGGTCGCCAATCCCGGCGGTAAATTCAACATCGAGCCGGTGGATGCCACCGCGAAGATCAACCACGAAGAGGCGGTGGTGATCGATGTTCGGTCGATGAAAGAATTCAAGGACGGGCACATCATCAACGCTGAGAATGTCCCCCTGAATGGCCTGACGAACAGTCTCAAGGCGCTGGAAAAACACAAGGCCAAACCGATCATCGCAGTGTGCCGCTCCGGATCTCGCTCCGGTGCTGCCTGCAAATCCCTGCGCAAGGCCGGTTTCGAGAACGTATACAACCTTCGCGGCGGGATGATGGCCTGGGAGTCAGCCAACCTGCCGGTCAAGCGAAACAAGAAGTAACCCAACGGATTCAGACCATGACCGAACAAGCCAAGCAAGAACGCCAGTTTGCTATCCAACGCATCTACACCAAGGATCTTTCTTTCGAGTCGCCGAACGCACCGCAGGTATTTCTCGGTGAATGGAAACCGGAAATCAACGTGGGCATCCAAAGCCAGGTCAACAAGCTCAGTGAGGAAAGCATCGAGGTGGTCCTGACCATCAACGTCGAGGCCGCGCAGGGCGAGCACACCGCTTTCATGGTGGAGGTGCAACAGGCTGCCATTTTCATGGTGAAAGGCTTCAGCGAGGAGGAGCTCGGCCCACTGCTTGGAATTGGTGCACCCAACGCGCTTTTCCCCTATGCGCGCGAGGTCGTCTCCGATCTGGTCACCCGTGGCAGCTTCCCGCAGTTCGTCCTGCAGCCGGTGAACTTCGAGGCCATGTACGCCCAACAGGCTGCTGCTCAACAGGAAAAAGGCAGCGTGGAAACCCACTGAGTGAGTGCCCGCCACGACAAGATCGCCGTGCTCGGCGCCGGCTCCTGGGGTACGGCGCTGGCGATCGAGCTGGCCTTGCGTCACCCGGTCATGTTGTGGGGACACACCCGGGCCGAAGTCGACGCCATGCGTCAGGATCGGGAAAACCGTCATTATCTTCCCGGTATCCCATTTCCCGAAAAGCTCGAGGTCACGCTAGATCTTGAAACAGCGATTGACGGCGCTAGAGAAATCCTGGTGGTTGTACCCAGCCACGCCTTTGCCAGCGTATGCGAACAGCTGTCTGAGCTGAAACCCGAGCTGGACTCGCTGACCTGGGCTACCAAGGGGTTTGACCCGAACAGCAAGGCGCTGCTCAGTGAGGTGGCGGCACGATACCTGCCAAAAGCGGACCTGGCGGTTATTTCGGGCCCCACATTTGCGCGCGAGGTGGCTGCTGGCATGCCGACAGCGATCACGGTCGCGGCCAACTCGAACTCACACGCGCAGCGTGTCGCAGGGTTTCTGCGCAGTGACACTTTCAGGCCCTACACCAGCGACGATCTGGTCGGCGTGCAGATTGGCGGCGCCTGCAAGAACGTGATGGCCATCGCGGCGGGCATCTCCGATGGCCTTGGCTTCGGTGCGAACGCCCGGGCTGCCCTGATCACGCGCGGTCTTCACGAAATCATGCTGCTTGGCGTATCCCTGGGTGGAAAACCTGAAACCTTCATGGGCCTGGCCGGCCTTGGCGACCTGACCCTGACCTGCACGGATGATCAATCGCGCAATCGGCGCATGGGCCTGGCTTTGGCAAAGGGCCAAAGCATCGATGAAGCAAAAGCACAGATCGGTCAGGAGGTCGAAGGGATCAACACCGCGCGGGAAGTGCGCCACAAGGCGCGCGAACTCGGCGTTGAGATGCCGATAACCGAGCAGACCTACCTGGTTTTGTTCGAAGGCCTCGATCCACACGAGGCCGTGCACAACCTGCTCTCGAGGCAGACCCGCCCGGAATAACCCGTCCTTTGCCTCGGGCCCTGTTGCTTCGCGCAATTCCGAACACGGTCACATATTCAAGATTTGTCGTGAGCGGACGACAGCATAATTGATGGACAAGTAATTTAGTATTTGCTAATATTTTTACCAATTATGATTCTAGGACGGGCCATCATGCTCAAAGCCATCAAGAAAACGTACTCTATGAGATTCGGCAGGCGCGTGTTTGTCTGCCTCCATAACGACAACCTGCCACCGGCACTGCGCAAGCGTGTACGCCCGTTTGTGTTTGGTTTTGTCGCTTGCTGGATCGATCGACTCCAAGCCCGCCAAGGCGCGGCATAGTATCCATATATCCCAAACCGTAAGTAACTACTTACTTACTATATATCGATTCACTCGCCACCGTCGAAACCTTGCTGGCGCCACGCCTCGTACAGGAGCACGGCGACGCTGTTGGAGAGATTCAGACTCCGCTGCCCTGCCCGCATGGGCAGCCGCAACCGTTGCGTCGCGGGCAAGCCCTCGAGTACGGCCTGTGGCAGCCCCCGTGTTTCCGGGCCAAACATCAATGCATCGCCTTCCCGGTACTCCACTTGATCGTATCGCTGTCGCCCACGCGTCGACACGCCGAAAAGCCGTGTCGGCTGTACCGCCTGAATAAACGCATCCAAACTCACATGCTGCGCCACATCGGCAAATTCGTGATAATCCAATCCCGCCCGACGTAGCCGCTTGTCGTCCAGTTCGAATCCAAGCGGCTCAATCAGGTGCAGCTGGCTGCCGGTGTTGGCGCACAGGCGTATGATATTGCCGGTATTGGGCGGTATTTCCGGCTGATAAAGAACGATATGAAACAAACGCAGGACCTTTACTACTGATGTCTTCCCCCGACCCTCGCCTAAACCTCGAATTCTGTGGGATGCACTTTGCCAGTCCGTTGGTACTGCTGTCAGGCTGTGTAGGCTTCGGTGAAGAGTACACGCGCGTGCAGGGCTTCTCCAACCGCGATTGCGGTGCCGTTTGCCTCAAAGGCACCACCGGCACGCAGCGCCTGGGCAACCAGCCACACCGAATCTACGAAACCCCGGGCGGCATGCTCAATGCCATCGGTCTGCAGAACCCGGGCGTCGACAAAGTCGTCGACGAGATCCTGCCGACGCTGGATTTTGACGAGACCCGCTTCATCGCGAACGTGTCTGGCTCGACGGTTGAAGAATATATCGAGGTGACGCGCAAATTTGACGATTCGGATATCGACGCGATCGAGGTCAATATCTCCTGTCCCAACGTCAAGGAAGGTGGCGTGGCTTTCGGCAACGACCCTGACATGTCGGCCAGAGTGGTCGAAGCCTGCCGTGGCGTCACCGACAAACCACTGATCACCAAACTCTCGCCCAACCAGACCGACATCGCCGAAAACGCCCGCCGCTGCATCGAGGCCGGCTCGGACGCCTTTGCCGTTATCAACACCCTGATGGGCATGAGCATCGATATCGAGGCGAGAGCACCTCTCATCGGGAACAACCAGGGAGGCCTGTCCGGCCCCGCGATCAAGCCGGTGGCGGTGCTCAAGACACACCAGGTTTACCAGGTCACCCGCGAGCACAATATCCCGATCATCGGCCAGGGAGGCGTGACCTGCGCAGAGGATGCCATCGAGTTCCTGATAGCCGGGGCCAGTGCGGTTGGCGTAGGGACTGCGCTTTTCTACGACCCGCTGATCCTGCCGAAGATCAACCAGGGAATCCTGGATTACCTGGACCGCCAAAACCTGGAAACTATCAGCCAGATCACCGGCAGCCTGCAGCTCAACAGCAACCAGTCAAACCGGGGCTGTGGCTGCTGAGACCTATCCCCATTGGGTGGTTTCCCACAAACATTAGCCATATGTTATATTTCTCGCCCTGTGGCCAATCCCGGCTACGGCAATGCAACGACGTTCGGAGACTTGTAATGAGCGACGTAGAAGCACTGAAGGCCGAAAAGGCCAAGCTGATCGAGGAAATGCTGGAGCTGCAGAAGCAGTTCATTGACCGCGAGCACGACGGCGGCATCTCCGGTAAGGACTACTACTACAGCCAGGAAGGCCTGCTGAAAGACTACCGTCAACTGTACATGGAAAAAGCCATGCGCGTGGTAGACCTTTCGCACCAGATCGTCGGCTCCCACGCCTGATCGATCCCGGGCAACACGCCTAAAAAGACCCGCCAATGGCGGGTTTTTTCATGCCTGCGCCCCGAGCGGGGGTTCTCAAGAAAAGCGTAGGACGGCCGAAACTGCTTTCATTGATTGAAAGGACCATCCGGTATGTCTGCTGTAGAACGCCCAACCCCGGCCACGCTAGGCAAGCTCAGCGGCCTGAATGAGCTGTCGCAAAAAAAGCTGGACTCTCTGTCAGACACGCTTGAGGTACGCCATGTGCGGAAGGGAGCAGTGTTGCTTGAACGCGGCAGCAACGATAACACCCGCCTATACCTCGTACAGGGGCGCTTGCATCTTCGTGCTGCTGACGGCGCCATGAGCCTGATATCGCACGAAGATCCTTCCGCACTGTCGCCCATCGCGCGTCTCCGCCCCAGCCGCTATGAGGTGGTGGCGGCAACCGATGTTCACTACCTGAGCGTGCCTGAGGACCTCTTGGAGGGGACCGATTCCGCCCTCGAGTACAACAGTTCCCTGCTTGATGCTTATCAGGTGGAAGAGACCGAATTTTCTGCCGACGAGGGCCTGGAGAATCAGTTAACCCTGCAGATCTATGAAGACCTGAACAGCAACCAGCTCCTGCTACCCAGCTTACCGGACATTGCTATCCGCGTTGGCCAGGCCATCAACGAGGAATATGCAGACAGCCAAAAAGTCGTTCACATCATCGAAAACGATCCGTCAATTGCCGCAAAAATACTCAAAGCCGCCAACAGCGCCCGCTATGGGGGAAGTCAACAGATCAGCCGGCTGCAGGATGCAATTGTCCGCATTGGCATGAAAACCGTACACCAGCTGGTGATCACCTTCGCATTGCGGGAACTGTTCCGCTGCAATTCAGCACTCCTGAACAAGAAGATGCGGGAGATCTGGGATCACTCCCGGCACGTTGGCGCTATTGCCCATATCCTGGCCAAGCAGTGTAAGCATCTCGACGCGGAGACCGCGCTGCTGGCCGGCCTCGTACACGATATCGGGAGCGTGGCTGTGCTGGGTTATGCGAGGAATTTTCCGGAAATCAATGAGCATCCGGGTGCACTGGAAGCCACCATGCGGCAATTTCGGGGACAACTTGGCAATATGATTCTTGCGAAATGGCAGCTTCCGGCTTTTCTCGCCGAGGTCGCCTCAGAAGCTGAGCACTGGCAGCGTGAGCACAAAGGCACTTGTGACTACGTTGACCTGGTGGTCATCGCCAAACTGCATGCGCTAATCGGTCATCATCAGCACCAGGAATTGCCAGAGATCGATCAGACGCCTGCTTACGCGAAACTGGGGTTTGGTGAAGCCTCACCGGAATCGAGCATGCAGATCCTGGATCAGGCACGCCAGGAGATCGAGGAGACCTTGGGCCTGCTGGGCGCTTAGAAAATGAGAAGCCTCCTGCAGCACTGAGGGTTGGCCTGCTTTCTCTCCCCTTCCCGGCCGGGCGATACTATAGTGTAGCGGTGAGAAACAAAAGCAACTGCGAACAGGAACGATCGCCAACACCGTCATGAGTCAGCCAGACACACATCCATCCGTAGAGGTTCTCAAGACCCTACACCAGCTGAAGGACCTCGATTCCCCTTCTCTTGAGGCCCTGTCCAAGCGCCTGCAAGTCGCTGGCGCGCCCCGCAATACGCGACTGCTGGAGCTCGGTAGCAATGATAGTGACGCCCTGTACCTGCTTGATGGTGACGTGGAACTGCGGGCTGCGGATGGCGCAACCTTCACCATCAGCTCACAGGACCGCACCGCCAAACAGCCCCTGTGTCAGCTTCGACCCACGCGTTACGAAGTCAAGGCCCTGAGCAACGTCCTTTATCTGCGTATCGAGCGAGGCATCCTGGACGATTACCTGCCCCTCCAGCAGCATTCTGCGATATTCGAACATGAAAGCTACTCTGTGGTGGAAACCATCATCGACATGGAATCCGAATCCCAGGAATTGCTCGTTTCCCAGGTGATCGACGCGCTCTTCGAAGGTCGTTTGGTGCTGCCATCACTCAACGTCGTGGCCCAGAAAGTCGGACATGCCATCCTCAATGCCGGTGACGATCCCCGCAAACTCAGCCAGGCCATCATGTTGGACCCGGCCCTCGCGGCGAAAACGATCAAGGCGGTCAACAGCAACCTCTCCTCGGAGGAAAAGCCTGTCAACACCTGCGAAGAGGCGGTGGAACGACTGGGCGTCGACAAAGTCGCCGCCCTGGCCGTGAATTGCGTGTTCCGCGAGACCATGCGCAAACCGCGGCCGGAGATCGCGAAACGCATGAAGAAATGGTGGGAGCGCAGTATACGAGTCTCTGCCATCAGTTATGTCCTGGCGCGCCTGAGCGAACGCTTCGACCCCGACCTGGCAGCTTTGGCCGGACTCCTGCATCGTATCGGCGACGCTGCCATTCTCGGCTATGCGAACGAGGCTGAACCGCCCGTGGATGCACAACAACTCAACGCCGTGATTGCGAACCACTCGGCAGAGCTGAGTCGCGACCTTTTGAGCATGTGGAACCTGGCTCCAGAGTTGCTGGTCGTCGTCAGTGAATCCGGCAATCTGATGCGCCAGCATCAATACGAGGCGGACTACGCCGATATCGTGCTCGTTGCAGAACGGCACGCCGATATCGGCCATGGCAATGCCAGCCAAGTCCCGCTCGACCAAATGCCGGCATTCCATCGCCTTGGACTGAGCAAGGTATCACCGGACTTCAGTTTGCAGATCGTAGAAGCTGCCAAACACGCCATGGAGAAGGCAAACACCGTCCTGGCTGCCTGAGAAAGTCTGGTATTGAAAAAAAGCCCTGCTCGTTTGAGCAGGGTTTTTCGTCCCTGCTGTACTTTATTCCGGCCTCAGATGTTCGATGTACTTGGGCACGTCTTCGAGCACCAGCGTCACCGCCTCTGCCAGTACGCGGATCGTTGCATCGCTGCCTTCTATTTTCAGGTCGCAGTGCGCGCGCCCTACACTCTCCAGCGGAACCGGCACCATGTCCCGGTAGGTGTATACGTTTTCTCCAACATCACCACCGGCGCAGGACGCCGGTAGTTCCGGTAGCGCCCGATCCTCATCCAGTTCCGCTCCGTCGAATACGAGCTCACCATTTTGCCACCAGCGGGTACGCTCCACGGATCCGGTCATTGACTTGATCAAATAGGCAGGTTCGAAACGAACCTTTACGGTGTCACCTTCAACGATAACAGCGCTGATTTTAGAACCGACCAGGTCAATGCTTGTGCTGTCCACGCATCCATCTCCAATAAAACGAGAGCGAGATTATAGTTGCAAGGACTGACCTGCATTCAAACAGGATGCGCAGGGGAAAATAGCCGCCCTTCAACTGGCAACCTTGTGGTCATCCTCCAGGCCCAATTCCTTGATTTTCCGCGTCAGTGTATTGCGTCCCCATCCGAGCAGGCGGGCAGCGTCCTGCTTTCGGCCTCCGGTGAATTCCAGGGCGGTCTCGATCATGATGGTTTCAAACTCCGGGGTTGCTTCTTCTAGCAGCCCTTCCCTGCCCTCCGCCAGAGAATGCCTGACCCAGCTGCGCAAAGCTTCGCGCCAGTCGCCCGTCCCCGACTTGCTTGCCTGGCGCTCATGCAGTTCTGGCGGTAGATCATCAGGATGAATCTCCCGACCCGAACCCATGACGGTCAACCAGCGGGCAGTGTTCTCCAGTTGGCGAACATTGCCTGGCCAATCGAACTGGCGCAGTTGCTCGGAGGTCTCCGGTAAGAGCACCTTGGCTTCCACCGACAACTCGCTCGCGGCGCTCTGTAGAAAATGTTCCATCAACAGGGGAATGTCTTCCCGCCGCTCCCGCAGCGAAGGCAGGTGTACACGGATCACATTGAGACGGTGGAACAGGTCTTCCCGGAAACGGCCTTGCGCAACCAGGGACTCAAGGTTTTGGTGGGTGGCGGCAATGATCCGAACATC
>Ga0180436_10004286_pt1 | contig 12857 bp, 12 predicted proteins | sample SS_ome_2_FD_132434 | JGI IMG/M metagenome (GOLD analysis project Ga0180436, IMG submission 132434) | Hypersaline lake sediment archaeal communities from the Salton Sea, California, USA - SS_3_S_2 metaG | ecosystem: Environmental > Aquatic > Non-marine Saline and Alkaline > Hypersaline >...
ATCGAATCGGTGAAGATCGATGTCGAATTCGCCGACGGTTCCGGGAAATCCCTGACCGGTCTGTTCAAGCTCAACGAGGAACGGCTCGCCGCGCTCAGCGGCAGTGCGCTGGAGACCCTGAACGAGGCGGGTCAGCTGCACGGCGTTTACATGATGCTGGCTTCGCTGGCCAGCATGCCGCGGTTGATCGAACGCAAGAACCGAAGACTCGCAGAGGCGGTCAATGGCGTTTGATCTGCACGATCTGCCCCCGATCGCGGAACGGTCCGGGGTCAACCCGGAGACCCTGTTTTCGGACCTGGCTGAGACTTCCGAGCCACTGGTGTTCCGCGGACTCGCGTCCGATTGGGGCCTGGTGCGGAAAGCGCGCGAATCCAATGACGCCGCCCGGCAATACCTGCTGGCAATGGACCGCGGCCTGCCGCTGACCGCGTTCATCGCGGACCCCGGAGCCCGGGGCCGTATCTTCTACAACGACGATGTAACGCAGGTGAATTTTCGGCAGCTGAAGCTGCCGCTCGGCGAGATCCTGGGCCGGCTGGCGGAACTCGAGGAAGCGCCCGAGCCGGAAACCGTGTACATGGGCTCTGCTGCCGTCGACCAGTATCTTCCCGGTTTTCGGGAAGAGAACGACCTGCCCAACCCGCCGAACGGCATGACCGTGCGTATCTGGATCGGAAATCGCACCACGGTCGCAGCCCACTACGACGTGCTCGACAACGTGGCGTGGGTCGGTGCCGGCCGCCGGCGCTTCACGCTGTTTCCGCCGGCTCAGCTTGAAAACCTGTACATCGGGCCGATCGATCTCACGCCCGGGGGGCAGCAGATCAGCCTGGTCGATTTCGATGCGCCCGACTTCGAACGTTTCCCGAAGTTTGCCGAAGCGCTGAGGCATGGTCAGACCACCCTGCTGGAACCGGGCGACGCGATTTTCATTCCGAGCATGTGGTGGCACCATGTCCAGGGCCTGGAACGCTTCAACATCCTGGTCAATCACTGGTGGCGCCAGGCGCACAGTTACATGGGGCCGCCGGCCGACGTACTGCTGCATGCCCTGCTCAACCTGCGTGACCTGCCCGCGGCACAGCGCGAGGCCTGGCGCGGCCTGTTCGACTATTACGTTTTCGGTCCGCGTGAAGAGGCCGTGGGGCACATACCCGAGCCGGGCAGGGGCGCGCTTGGCGAACTGGACGACGACACGGCACGGCGCATTCGCGCGATGCTGAGAAACAACCTCAACCGCTGACGGCCCTGCGCGGCCAGCGGACACGGAACACACCGGAACACGCGATGAACCGAAAAATACAGAAAATCGTTATCGTCGGCGGCGGCACGGCCGGCTGGATGGCGGCGGCGGCGCTGTCGAAGTCGTTTGGAAAAAACCTGGACATCCGCCTGGTCGAGTCCGATGAAATCGGGACGGTTGGGGTCGGCGAAGCCACCATTCCGCCCATTCGGAACATTCACCTGCTGTTTGAGCTGTCCGAGAGCGATTTCATGCGCGCGGTCAACGGCACCTTCAAGCTGGGCATCGAGTTCGAAAACTGGGGGCGGCTCGGGGAACGTTATTTCCACCCGTTTTCGGCGCACGGCATCGATACCTGGGCGGCGCAGTTCCATCACTACTGGGTGCGTGCGCGCCAGGCCGGCGAAAAAGCGCCGCTCGACGACTTCAGCCTGGAAGCCCACATGGCCCGGGCCGGCCGGTTCGGCCTGGAAGGCGAGCGCAAGCCGGGCTATGCCTACCATTTTGACGCCGGCCTGTATGCGAAGCTTCTGCGCAGGATCAGCGAGGAACATGGCGTCGAGCGCACCGAGGGCAGGGTGGTCGATGTCGAGCTGCACCCCGAGACCGGTTACATCGAGTCGGTGAAACTGGAGAACGGCGAGCGTTTCGAGGGTGACCTGTTCGTCGACTGCAGCGGTTTTCGCGGCTTGCTGATCGAGCAGGCGCTCGAGACCGGCTGGAAAGACTGGGGCCACTGGCTGCGCAACGACCGCGCCCTGGCGGTGCAGACCACGGCAACCGTGCCGCCGGCGCCTTATACCCGCTCGACGGCGCGAAGCAGCGGATGGCAGTGGAAGATTCCGCTGCAGAACCGGGTCGGCAACGGCCTGGTGTACGGCAGCGATTACATCGGCGACGACGAGGCGGCCCGGCTGTTGCTGGACAACGTGGAAGGCCGTCCGCTGGGTGAACCCCGGCCCATCCGGTTCCGCACGGGCCGGCGACTGAAGCAGTGGAACAAGAACTGCGTTGCGCTCGGACTGGCCAGCGGGTTTCTCGAACCCCTGGAGTCGACCAGTATCCACCTGATCCAGAATGGCATTATCAGGCTGATCAAATTGTTCCCGGGTGAGCGGATTCAACAGAGCGAAATCGACCAGTACAACCGCGAGGTGCGGGCCGAACTGCGGCAGATCCGGGATTTCATCATCGCGCACTACAAGGTCACGCGGCGCTCGGATTCTCCTTACTGGAACGACTGCATGAACATGGAAGTTCCGGATACACTGGCGCACAAGCTGGAACTGTTTCGCAGCAGCGGCAAGATTTTCCGTGACGACAACGAACTGTTCTCCGAGCCTTCCTGGACCGCGGTGCTTGTCGGGCAGGGCATGGTGCCCGAGTCCTACCATCCTTTCGCCGATACGATACGGGACGCCGAGGTCGTGCAAATGCTGGCGCGCGTGAGGGGACGCATCACGCAATCGGTCAACCGCCAGCCCGTTCATTCGGACTTTGTCCAGAAGCACTGCGGCATCGGCTGAACAGCCTCATATGCTTTGAAATAAATGATGCGCCGCATTAGAATGAAAACGCTTACATTTTAACTGCGAAGCGTTCCATGCCGACAATTTACGAGGTTTCAAAACTGGCCGGTGTTTCACTCGCGACCGTCTCGCGGGTGATCAACTACACAGGCAAGGTTTCACCGAAAACCCGCAAGCGGGTCGAAGAGGCGATGAAGGAACTCGGCTACCGCCCGAACTCGATCGCCCAGTCGTTGGCTTCCAACCGTTCCAACTGCGTGGGTGTGCTGGTCTCCGAGCTTCACGGCCCCATTTTCGGCGCCATGCTCGACACCATCGAGTCCGAACTGCGGCACGCCGGCAAGTTTGCAATCTTCTCGGTGGGTCACAACGAGTCCGAAAAGGAAAAAGAGGGCATCCAGTTCCTCGCCCGCCGCAATTGCGACGCGCTGATCCTGCATGTCGAAGCGCTGAAAGCGGACTATTTCCTTGAGAACGCCGGCGCGATGCTGCCTTTCGTCTTGATCAACCGGGACGAGGCAAGGCTGGCGGACCGCTGCATTCGCCTGGATAACGAAACCGGCGGTTACCTCGCCACGCAGCACCTGCTGGAACTCGGCCATCGCACCATTGGCTACATTTCGGGGCCGGCGGGTTGGGGCGATGCCGATGCACGCCTGCAGGGGCATCGCCGTGCGTTGCGGGAGCACGGCGTGGATTTCGATGAGCGCCTGCTCTACGTGGGTGATTACTCGATCGAGGCAGGCCGGCTTGGCGCCATGCAGCTGCTGGACGCGAACCCCGGCCTTGGCGCCGTGGTCTGCGCGAACGACGACATGGCGGCCGCTGCGATGGGTCTTCTGCGCGACCGCGGACTGGTCGTGCCGCAAGACATCTCCGTGATGGGTTTCGACAATGCTCGCTGGTCGAGTTTTCTGCACCCGCGGCTTACGACCATCGATTATCCCGCGCACGAACTGGGCCGCATGGCCGCACGCTGGGTGCTGCGCAACGTTTACGGCCGTGAGGACGTCGAGCCGAAACAGGATTTCCTGCCGAAGCTGGTCATCCGGGAGTCCTGTGCGCCGCCGCGCGGGGCCTGAGCCGCTTCACTCGTAGCGCAGCGCGTCGATGGGGTCTAGCTGCGCGGCCTTGGCCGCGGGAATGATGCCGAACACGATGCCGACCGCCGCGCAGAAACCGAAACTCAGCCCGACCGCCCACAACGGCACGTACGCCGGCGGAAAGCCGGGCAGCATGGTGGCCACCAGCGCACCGAGCCCGTAGCCCAGCCCCACGCCGATCAGGCCGCCGATCATGCACAGCGCCAGCGCCTCGATCAGGAACTGCAGCAGGATATCCTGACGGGTCGCGCCCAGCGCCTTGAGGATGCCGATCTCCCGCGTGCGCTCGGTCACCGATACCAGCATGATGTTCATGATGCCGATGCCGCCGACCAGCAGGGAAATGCCGACGATGCCGCCCATCACGTAGGTGATGGTGTTGATCACGGTATTGAACGATTCGGTCAGCTGTTCCGCGGTCTGCACCTTGAAGTCGTCCGGTTCGCCGGGCTTGAGGCCGTGTTCCTGGCGCAGTACGCGCCGGATGCGCTCCTTGACCTCATCCTGCCGATTGAGGTCCTCGACCAGCAGCTGGATCTGGATATCGAGGTCGCGCGAGGCGCCCATCAACCGCTTGGCGGTGGCGTAGGGCATCAGGACGTAGTTGTCCTGGGAAAAACCGAATATTTCGCCGCGCGGTTCCATGATGCCGACGACCTTGCACCACTCGCTGCCCAGGCGCAGGAACTCGCCGACGGAATCCTCGGGCATTTCCAGTTCTTCGATCACGTCCGGGCCGACGCCGCAGACCAGCCGCCGCCGGCGCTCGTCCTCCTGGGTGAAAAAGCGTCCTTTTTCCGGAAAAACGCTGTTGATTTCCAGGTAACTGGAACCGATGCCGTAGATGTTCGTGAACGTTACCTGCGAGCGGTGACTCACCATGCCCTGGGTGCCCGACTGGGCATAAAGCACCGGTGAGATCTCGGTGATTCCGTCGACGCGCTTTCGAATGACCTCGATGTCGCTGTCGCGCAGCTTGGCCCGGTGCCCCTGCAGGGCACGCTTGAACGGCGTGTAGGACTGGATGGTCAGCGAATTGCCGCCGAGGCCCTCGAACTGCGCATTGATGGTGTGCGAAAGGCCCTGCACGATCGACACCACCGCGATCACCGAGGTGACGCCGATGATGATGCCCAGCGAGGTCAGCACCGAGCGGAAGCCGTGGGCGCGGATCGATTCCAGAGCGGAACGCAGGCTTTCGAGCAGCATGTTCATGCGCCCTGCCTCCGGTCTTCGGCAATCCGCCCGTCCCGGAGCGTAATCACGCGCTGGCAGTGGGCCGCGATATCCGGTTCGTGGGTCACCATGATCACGGTCTGGCCCCGGTCGTGGACCTCGTCGATCAGGGTCATGATTTCCTGGCTGGTCTGGCTGTCCAGGTTGCCGGTCGGTTCGTCCGCCAGCAGGATGGCGGGCTTGCCGACCAGGGCCCGGGCAATGGCGACACGCTGCCTCTGGCCGCCTGAGAGCTGGTTGGAGCGCGAATCCAGCCGGTCGCCCAGCCCGACATGTTGCAGCGCCTCGGTGGCCATGCGCTTGCGCTCAGCGCGCGGTATGGAGCGGTAGACCAGCGGCTGCATCACGTTTTTCAGCGCCGAGGCTCGCGCGAGCAGGTTGAAGCTCTGGAACACGAAACCGATTTCCCGGTTGCGGATGCGGGCGAGTTCGTTTTCATTCATGTCGCCCACGGATACGCCTTCCAGCTTGTAAACACCCCGGCTGGCGCGATCCAGGCAGCCGATGATGTTCATCATCGTGGACTTGCCCGAGCCCGAGGCGCCGACGATGGCGACATACTCGTTGCGCCCGATTTCCAGGTCCACGCCGTCCAGCGCGTGCAGGCGCTGTTCGCCCATCTCGTAGATGCGGTAGACGTCGCTGAACTGGATGACGGGACCTGTACTCATGCCGGTAATGGAATTCAGTCGACCGAGACCGTGACCGCGGATCCGTCCTCGTCCAGCTCCTCGAGTTCCGATTCCGTGACCGCTTCGCCTTCCTCGAGATTCCGCAGCACGCGGAACGGGCCCGAGACGATCACGTCGCCCTCTTCCAGGCCTTCGAGCACTTCCTGGTCGCTGTCGCTGGAAATGCCTGTTTTCACGTCGCGCCGCACGGTCTTGCCGTCCTCGACGAGAAATACGTAAGTGCCGGTTCCGGCATCCGTGTCTTCTTCTTCCACTTCGTCGTCGTAGAGGATGGCCTGGATCGGCACGGCGAGGGTTTCCGCGGCGCTCTGCGTGTAGATATCGGCGCGAACGCTCATGCCGGGCAGTATTTTCAATTCGTCCTGCGGGTCGAGCAGGATCTTGACCAGGAAAGAGAGGCTCTGCTGCCCGGGCGTCTGCCGGGCGACGGCCGCGATCGTCTGCACCGTGCCGGAAAGCGCCGTATCCGGGTAGGCGGCCGCATAGATGTCGGCGGACTGGCCGACTTCGACCTGCGCGATGTCGGCTTCATCGACGCGCACCTCGGTAAGCGTCTCCGACGGGTCGGCGATGACCATCATGGTCGAGCCTGGAATGTTCGTCGTGCCCGCGATCACCGTCTCTCCTTCCTCGACGTCGATCTGGATCACGATACCGTCCATGGGAGACTTGATGCGCGTCTTGCTCAGCAGTTCCTCGGCCTGGTTCAGGGCCGCTTTCGCCTGCGACAGCGATTCCTGGTAGGAACGCAGGTCGACCCGCGCCAGCGCCAGTTGGTTTTCCAGGATATCGAAGCTGTCCTCGTCAACGAGTTTCTTTTCGAACATCGTCAACTGGCGCTCATAGCGTTTTTCGAGGTTTTCAATCAGGAGTTGCTGGCGCTCGATCGCGATTTGCTGCATCCTCGCCGCGGCCGAAGCCTGGTCGACCTGGGCCTGGTAGGACTTGGGGTCCAGCGTGATGACGAGGTCACCGGCCCGCACCGGGTCGGATTCCTCGACGTGCACGCCGACAACCTGGCCGATGACCTCGGGTGTCAGTTCGACCTGCTCCCGGAACGCGAGGGTTCCGGAAGCGAGTATCGAGCTATTGATGATCTTGCGCTCGGCCGTCGCGAACTCGACTTCTTTCGCATCCTCGCCGCCGCCGAATTTCGACAGTAGGGGAATGGCGACCAGCAGCGCGCCGATCACGGCGAAGATCAGGATTTTTTTCATGCCAGGGGCCTAGATCATGACCGCCCAGATACCGAAAATCAGCACCCATGGCAGGCAGGCGATGATGGCGGATTTCACCATCGAGGCGCCGGTCCAGACCTTGTAGCCGATCGACATCAGCACCAGCATCCACAGGTTCACCAGCGTCAGCGAGCTGCCCCAGCGGAACCAGGGATCGCCGGGCGAGGCGTGGATGAAGAGGTTGTTCATGGACAGCACCTGGAGGCCTTCCGGGCTCATCTGGTTGTTGTAGGCCACGAACATGGTGATAAAAGCAGCCAGCGCGCCGAAGATGCCGACAAAGGCCGTCCAGCAGGAAAAGCTGAACCACTGGCCGAAGCCGATGTCGGCGCCGGTCGTGACTTTGTTCGCAAGATGCAGGTAGGTGGACTGCACCAGGTAGATCATCAGGGACATGACGACGACCGCCGCGAGCGTGATCATCATCTGCGTATTGGGCTTCATGAAGCCGCGGATCGCGTCCTCGCTGGCGGCGCGGTTTTCAGCCGGGACCTGGCGTATGGTCTCGTCGACCAGCCATTCGAAGTCCACCCAGCTGTAGTAATAGATGAACATGCCGCAGGCCAGCAGCAGCGAAATCAGCAAAGGCCACCAGAGCCACTTCGTGTTGGGTTTGACTTCTTCCAGCGCCTTGGCCGGTGAAGCCACGATGTCGACCATCGCGTTGAATACCGTGTAGGATTTTTCAGCCATTTCGTTCTCCCTCTTCGTAGCCACGTCCACTATCCGTTTTTTGCTGCGGCGCCGACAGGGTAGAAAGTCATGCGGGCCCCGCGCATGAAAACCGGGACCGGGGCAGAGCGACCGGGCGTTTTGCTCCGCCGTTTTACCCTGACCCCGTCAACCTTCCGTCACTCCTTGAACCGCGGCATCAGGTTGGCCAGGTTGCAGGGTCGGGTGCGCGCGTCCAGCTGCGGGCGGATCACTTCTTCCCAGGCGCTGCGACAGGCGCCCGGCGAACCCGGGACGCAGAAAATCACGGTGGCGTTGGCCAGGCCGGCAAAGGCGCGCGACTGGATCGTGGCGGCGCCGATATCGGGGACTGAAGCCGCGCGGAACAGCTCGCCGAAGCCCTCGATGGCCTTGTCGAACAGGGGGGCGATCGCCTCGGGCGCGACGTCGCGCCCGGTCAGGCCGGTGCTGCCCGTGCTGACGACGACGTCGATGTTGTCATCCGCGATCAGTGCGGAAAATGCCGCGCGCAGCACGTACTTGTCGTCGCGCACGATATCCCGAAAAGCCAGCTCGTGTCCCTCGGCCTGGAGTGACGATGCCAGGTAGTCGCCGGAGCTGTCGTTTTCCGGGGTGCGGCTGTCGGAGATGGTGATCACCGCGATGCGCAGCGGTATGAATGTGGCGTCAGGCGGCGTCTTGCTCATGTAGGGTGACCTCGGGTCTTCAGTGAATCACGCCGGCGTGACCAACGGCGGTGTCGAATCCCCCCGGCGGTGATTAGAATATGATTCTTACATTCAGCCAATCGATCGAGTTCGGAATCATGCACCTGTTCAAAAAAATCCTCAAGTTGGCGGGCCTGCTGCTCGCCGTCGTCATCGTCGCCGGCGGGCTGTTTTTAGCCCACACCTGGTACTTCAAACCGGTCAACATCAACCTGTTTTTCGCGCGCACCATGATGCAGGTGATGCTGGAGAGCCCGGAGATGCTGAGCAGTCTCCGCGTGCTGGAACCGCTTGGCATTCGGGGTCACAACGCGAAACTGGACGATGACAGCCTGGCCGCCGGCGACCGCTTCATGGAATTCATGAAGGAATCGTACGCGGTGCTCCAGAGCTACGATGACGAAGACCTGTCAGAGGCGGACCTGGTTTCCAAGAGAATCGCGGTCAGCATGATGGGCGCGATGGTTGAAGGCGAAAAGTTCCGCTTCCACACCTTCCCGGTCAACCAGATGTTCGGCGTGCAGAACAACTTTCCCTCGTTCATGCAGTCGACGCACCTGGTGGAGTCGGTTCGTGACGCGGAGGATTACGTGTCGCGGCTCAAAGCGGTCGGCGTGAAGTTCGACCAGGTGCTCGAAGGCCTCGAACACCGCGAGAAGCTCGGCATTCACCCGCCTCAGTTCGTGGTCACCCGGGTGCTGGACGAAATGAACGCATTCGTGACCACGCCGGCGGAAGAAGGCATCCTGATGACCTCGCTGCTGGAGAAGATGGAAAAAGCCGGGCTGCCGAAGGAACAGCAGGAACGGCTGGCGAACGAGGCCAAGACCGCGATCGAGCAGGTCGTGTACCCGGCATACGGGCGCCTGATCGACCACTTCGTCGCCTTGGACGAGAAGGTCGATGCGAACTACGGCGCCTGGAGTCTGCCGGACGGCGACGAGTACTACCGCCTGGCGCTGCGCCTGATGACGACCACCGATTACAGCCCGCAGTACATCCACGAGTTCGGCCTGTCCGAGGTCGACCGGATCCAGGGGGAAATACTGGCCATTCTCGCAAACGAGGGCTGGGACGTATCCGGCGGCTTCACCGCGGCGATCGGCGAGATGGCCGAGCAGCCGAGGTTTTACTACTCGGATAGCGCGGAGGGGCGCGACCAGATACTGGCCGACTACACGGCGATCATCGAGGAAATCGAGGAAGAACTGGACGACTGGTTCCTGACCATTCCCGAGACTCTGGTCGAGGTTCGGCGCCTGCCCGAGTTCAAGGAAAAGACGTCGCCGGGCGCCTACTACGAGCCGGCCTCGATGGACGGCTCACGGCCCGGCGTTTTTTATGCGAACCTTTATGACATCAAGGCCACGCCGACCTACGGCATGCGCACGCTGGCTTACCACGAGGCGGTGCCGGGGCATCATTTCCAGATCGCCATTCAACGGGAACAGGAAGACCTGCCGTTTTTCCGGCGCCTGATCCCGTTCCCGGCGTTCGCCGAGGGCTGGGCCCTGTACGCGGAGAGACTGGCCAGGGAGATGGGCCTGCAGGACGATCCTTACAGCAACATCGGTCGCCTGCAGGCCGAGCTGTTCCGGGCCGTGCGGCTGGTCGTCGATACGGGCATCCACTGGGCGCGCTGGTCGCGCGAGGAGGCCATCGACTACATGCTGGCGAACACCGGCATGGCCGAGAGCGACGTGGTGGCCGAGATCGAGCGCTATTTCATCATGCCGGGACAGGCCACGGCCTACAAAGTGGGCATGACCAAGCTGCTGGAGCTGAGAGCGCTGGCCGAGAGCGAACTGGGCGAGGCGTTCGACATCCGGGAGTTCCACGACGTCCTGCTGCTGGGCGGTTCCATGCCGCTGGACCTGCTCGAGGAACGCGTACGAACCTGGATCGAGCGCAGCAAGGCCTGATGATTCCCTGAAATCCTGCCGCGCAAAAACCGTCAGGGAGCGATTTTTGCGCGGCTCGTGCGGGTAACCTGCGTGACACGCAGGCGGCCACGGATTCAGAACTTCGCGTTACAATGAGCCATCAACGGGGATTCATTTATGACACGCGCAATCATTCTTGCAGCAGGCCATGGACATCAGGCCACGGAAACCGACAGCCGGGGTGACGTGCTTTGCCTGGCTGAATTCGAGGGCATGAGCCTGCTTGGACGCCACCTCGATATGCTCTTCCGAAACGGTGTGGCCGCTGCCGACCTCGTCGTCGGCTACCAGGCGCGACAGGTCATCGACCACGTGGCCACGCTGGAATCGAGGCCGGACGTGGCGTTTCATTACAACCCGCGCTACGAGCAGAACAGCGTGCTGAACCTCTGGGCTGCCCGGGACACCCTGGTTTCGGGTGACGCCGTGCTGCTGATCGACGGCCAGTTACTGTGTCATCCGGGGATCCTCAAGCGCTTCATGGAATCCGACGCCGAGAACGGTTTTGTGCTGGATCGAGGAGTGAATGTTCCGGACGGTGCGATGCGGCTTGCGCTGCATGACGGTCGCATCGTGGAGTTCAGCCGGGAACTGCCGGCCGGCCTGGAGCACGACGAGGTCGCCGCGCCGCTGGGCCTGTACCGTTTCGGCTCGAATATTGCGGCGAGCATCGACGCGGAATGCGCCCGCTGCGAGTCTGAGGGCCTGGCCGACGCGCCCTACGAAGCGGTGCTGCGCAAGCTCCTGCATTCCTGTCCGCTGGCGTTCGGTTTCGAGGACGTCTCCGGCCTGCCGTGGAAAAGAATTGAAAACATGGCTGATGTCGACAATTTCCAGGGCTGATCATCGGCTGCTGACAACGATCGACCACCTGCGCGGCCGGAATGAAATAGAATAGGCCGCTGACTGCGAGGAGTAAGCGCATGGCTTCTAGCCGAGTTCGAAAAATTGGCGACCGCGGCGGTTTCCTTGGCCTGGTCGACCGCCTCAGATATCACGAGTTGTCCCGGCAGGGGCTCGGCCTGCTCCTGTTGTGGGTCTGCGCCGGGTTCACGGTGCCGGCGGGCGAAGGCCGGGTCGTCGCGGGTCTCGTGATAGCGGCAATCGGCCAGGTCTGGCGAATTTACGCGGCCGGCGTGATCTACAAGAACCGGAAGCTGGCGAGCACGGGGGCCTATTCCCTGGTGCGGCACCCGCTGTACCTGGGCAACTTCCTGATCCTCGGCGGCTTCACGCTGGCCTGCGGCAACCTCTGGGTCGTCGCACTGGTCGCGTTCTTTTTCCTGTTTTATTACCCCGCGGCCATTCGTTACGAGGACCACAAGCTGGAGAGTATCTTCGGTGATGAATGGCGCGAGTGGAGCCGCGGACGTCCCGCGATGCTGCCGTGGAAGTTTCGCTGGCAGGCGCACCAGGACGCCAGCTGGAACTTCAGGCAGTCGATGATTCGCAACGGCGAACTGTTTTACACGCTGTTCGAGGCCGCGGCTGCGGTTCTGTTGTGGTACCGGGCCTTCGCCTGAGCTTCTCTGAACATTCGTCATTAAAGCCCGGCTGCGACCGGGCCGACAGAGGTATTTCGCATGGAAAACATCAAGGTGCCCGTTTCTCCGGGCGAGGTTCTCGACAAAATCACCATCCTGGAGATCAAGTCGGAGCGCATGAGCGACCCTGAAAAAGTCGCCAACGTGCGCATCGAGCTGGAGCTGCTGCGTGAAACCTGGGCTGCCAGTATTCGCGACGACGATGTGATTAAGGATCTTCACGCGGAACTCAAGAAAATCAACGAGGCATTGTGGGAAATCGAGGACGACATTCGGGACAAGGAGCGCGCAAAGGAATTCGACAGCGATTTTATCGAGCTGGCCCGCTCGGTCTATTTCACCAACGACCGTCGGTCGGAGGTCAAGAAGCAGCTGAACCTGCACCTCGGCTCGCAGATCATCGAGGAAAAGTCGTACCAGGACTACAGCTGAACTTTCAGCGCCTCGCGGCACCTGGTTTCAGCATCCTGTATCAGCGTGCCTCGGGAAGGGGTATATGGCCAAACGGCCGGGTTAAGAAAAATGAAGCGAGACGCTTGCGGCCTTATCCACCATTCCCTAATATCGCCCGCTTATGACCAAGAACCTGAAAAATGCCCGGCCGGATACGAAAGCGGCCCGTTGGGCGCTCGACAGCGACACCCAGCATGGCGCCGTGATCCCTCCGCTGTACCTGAGTTCGACCTTTTCATACGAGGGGCTGGACGGCAAACGCACGTACGACTACACGCGGTCCGGAAACCCGACGCGCGACCAGTTGGCCGAAGCGATCGCGGCGCTCGAGGGCGGGGCAGGGGCGGTCGTCACGGCTTCGGGCATGGCGGCCGTGCACCTCGCGACCCAGCTGCTCGCAGCCGGAGACACGCTGGTTGCTGCAAACGACTGCTACGGCGGTTCGCATCGCCTGTTCAGCACGATGTCAACCC
>Ga0180436_10004288_pt1 | contig 12852 bp, 12 predicted proteins | sample SS_ome_2_FD_132434 | JGI IMG/M metagenome (GOLD analysis project Ga0180436, IMG submission 132434) | Hypersaline lake sediment archaeal communities from the Salton Sea, California, USA - SS_3_S_2 metaG | ecosystem: Environmental > Aquatic > Non-marine Saline and Alkaline > Hypersaline >...
CGAAAGAAATATGGTGCCGGAACCTCCCACTCCCACCAAAGGACGCTCTTCACCAAAGTGGGCCTGGCAGGAAGCTACCTTCAAACGGGAACCGGCTTTGCAAAATCCCTTTTCCCCTTCCAGACGGTTTACCCTGCAGTCCCTGGGACACAGATCACAGCTTTGCAGGCGATCCCACAAATGCTCAGCCCGCTTGCGAAGCAGGCCCTGGCGATGCAGGCCCAGATACCCGGGTTTGAATGGAATTCCGTTCATAAGTGAAAAAAGCCATACCTATAAGCCCAAATTAATGATTTTAGATTATACCTTTATGGCAGGCACACTAAAACTGACAAAAACCAGATCATGAAAAAAACATTAACGATTCTGTCCCTTCTGGCCCTGGCTCTGATGGTTTCAGCCCAGACAGGTAAAGTATACGACCAGCTGAGTATGAACAGCAACATCCTTGGTATGGAGCGTAACTACGCTATCTACCTTCCACCGGATTACGAAACATCTGAACGAAGTTATCCTGTACTTTACCTCCTGCATGGAGCGGGTGATGACCAGACCGGATGGGTACAGTTTGGAGAGGTCCTGCACATCGCTGATAAGGCCATCAAAGAAGGTAAGGCCACGCCCATGATCATTGTAATGCCCGATGCCAATACCAAACAAAGGGGCTATTTCAACGATCTGAAAGACGACTGGAGATACGAGGACTTCTTTTTCGTTGAGTTCCTTCCTTACATCGAGGACACTTACAGGATCAAAAAGGAAAAACGCTACAGGGCTATCTCCGGACTCTCCATGGGTGGAGGAGGAACTTTTATGTATGCCCTTCACCATCCTGAGCTTTTTTCTTCTGCCTGCCCATTGAGTGCATACTGCGGCCCGCTCAGTCTGGAAGATATGAAGAGTCAGATGGAACGCAGGAATATGAAAGGCAGCGACGAGGAAATGGAAAAATGGTATAAGCGGCACAGTGCCCTGGAGCTTATTAATACCATGCCGGAAGCCAAACTGAAATCGGTACGCTGGTTCATCGATTGCGGCGACGATGATTTTCTGTACGAAGGAAATTCCCTGGTTCACATCGCTATGAAGAAAAAGGAAATTCCCCATGAATTCAGAATCCGTGACGGCGCTCATACATGGACCTACTGGAGGGAATCTCTTCCTGAGGTACTTTCCTTTGTTTCTGATGCCTTTCATCAGCACTAGACTGCAATGATACAGGTTAATAACCTGAGCTATACCTATCCGGGATCTTCCCAACAGGTATTGAAAGATCTTAGTTTTGACATTCAATCCGGTGAAATCTTTGGTTTTCTGGGACCTTCGGGTGCAGGGAAGAGTACTACGCAGAAAGTCCTGAACGGACTTCTGAAAGGATATGAAGGATCCGTAACAGTGAATGGAACAGAACTTCAAAAAATGGATCGCTCCTTCTATGAAGATATAGGTGTGGCCTTTGAATTTCCCAACCTCTATTTGAAACTTTCTGCACTGGAAAATCTGCATTTGTTTGCTTCCTTTTTTAACAGGCCTACGCGGGATCCGGAAGAACTGCTGGCAATGGTAGGTCTTTCTGAGGATTGCGATACCCTGGTATCTGCCTTTTCCAAAGGCATGAAAATGCGACTCAATTTCGTTAGGGCCCTCCTGAATAATCCAAAAATCCTGTTCCTGGATGAGCCCACTGCAGGCCTCGATCCCGCAAATGCCCGTAAGATGAAGGACATCATACTAAACCTTCAGAAAGAGGGAACCACCATTTTTCTAACCACCCATCACATGGATGATGCAGGAGAACTATGCGAGCGACTTGCCTTTATGGTGGATGGTAAACTGCCCGTAATTGACTCCACATCGGCCTTAAAACTGAAGCATGGAGAGAAGACTGTCAGGCTTGAATACAGGGAAGAGGAAAAAATACTCAGTAAGGAAATCCCCCTTCCGAACCTGAACAGCAATCGGCTTTTTCATGAAATACTTCAGAACCGGGAGGTCCTGACCATACATACCCAGGAAGCATCCCTCGAGGATATATTTATCCAGGTAACCGGCAAGCAACTCCAGCTCTAATCCAGTCTCAGGCCATGCGTGAATTATTCAAGTCAGAGATCAGGTTGCAGTGGAGGCAGGGCTTCTGGCTGGTCTATTTTCTGGTTTCTCTTCTGTACATCATAGTATTATTTAATGTAAGCCGAGAGAGCCGAATGATGGTCAGCCTGATCATGATCCTCACCGACACTACCATGCTGGGGGTCCTCTTTATGGGAGCACTGGTCCTGCTGGAAAAACAGCAGTCTGTGATCCACAGCCTGTTTGTAACCCCCCTTAAACCTTCACACTATCTCTGGTCCAAGACCCTGTCGCTTTCGCTTATAGCCGTGGTGATGAGTATCCTGGTATATCTGCCCGTATGGGAATTCAGCTCTTATACCCTGCTACTTCTGCTAAGCGTTGCCATTACATCGGCCACATTTGCCATGCTTGGTTTGGGACTGGCTGCAGGAGTGGACAGCATCAACCAGTATTTCAGTGTTCAAATTCTGGTGTCCATTTTGTTATGCCTGCCGGTGGTACCTTACCTCCTGCTTGAGCAGCATCCCCTCTTTCTCTTCCTGCCCTACATAGCATCACTGGACATTATGCTTGGTGCTTTGGATACACATCCTGCGTGGAGGATGGTGGCCGACCTGTTTTTTATGTCCGGATGGGGAGTCCTTGCTTTCTTGTATGCTAAACGAAGAATCAACAGGAAACTGGTCTACGTGTAATGCTTATGATCCTGCGTCGCCTGACATATGATTTTAAACTACTGAAGGGGGATCCCATGTTATACATGATCATGGCCGTACCTTTTATCCTGTGGGCTCTTATGCAGTTTCTGATTCCCTGGATCATCGAGTTGTCCTTGGAAAACTGGGATCTGGATCTCACAGCCTATTATAAGCAGGCCGGGACCTTTTTCCTTATGCTTATCCCCATGATGATTGGAATGGTATATGGATTTATTCTGCTGGATGAGAGGGATGGGGGGATAATCACTGCCATTTCGGTAACACCCACAGGTAAGCTGGGATATCTTAGCATGAGATTGGGAGTCCCAATTTTTCTTAGCCTGGTGGCCATCTTGCTTTTTCAGCTGGTGCTTGATCTGAGGGATAACCTGGACTTTCTTCAGTTAATAGTGATCTCTCTTATAGTATCCAGCCAGTCCTTACTCCTGCTTCTCCTGCTGGGTGCTTTTGCAGATAATAAGGTGATGGGCATGGCCATATCCAAAGGATTTGGTATTCTGCTGATTGGTCCCCTGCTGGATTATATTCTTCCCGGCGCAATTAAATGGACAGGTGCTTACAGTCCCCTTTTCTGGGCAAGCAGGGCCCTGATGGCAGAATCAAATGGTAATTTCTGGCTTTATACAGCTATCACAATTGGGTTTCAAAGCCTGCTTCTATGGTTCCTTTTTAGTAAATTCAGGGCCAGAAGTGACTAACAAACTACATAAAACAAGATGAAAAATACCCTATTCCCCATGGCCCTATTGCTTATGGCGGCCTTAGTAAGTGCTTGTAGTACAGCCTCAGAAAACACGGATGCCGAAAAGCAGGGAATCCCTGTAATTTTCGATACAGATGCCAATAACGAATTGGACGACCAGCATGCCCTGGCCTATTTACTTCTGAACGAAGAACATTTCCATGTGCTGGGAATTACCGTGAATGCCACCTTCAACGGAGGCGAGATCGATGAACACATGAAAGAAGCTCAGAGGGTGGTTGACCTGGTGGACTGGAAAGACAGGGTGAAGGTGATCAAAGGAGCCAACGGTAATTTTCCGGAAATCAGGACACAACTGGAACAGGAAAGTTTTGACGGTTCCGAAGCGGTGGATTTCATCATTGAAGAGGCCATGAAAAAGCGGAAGGAACCCCTGGTACTTCTCCCAGTTGGCAAACTCACCAATGTGGCGCTGGCCCTGGAAAAAAAGCCTGCCATTGCCAAACGGATACGCATAGTATGGCTGGGAGCCAATTATCCCGAGCCGGGCGAATACAACCTGGTGAATGATACGGCTTCGATGAATTACATTCTTAAGATGGACGTGCCCTTTGAGATGGTTACCGTAAGATATGGGAAGGAATCCGGAACAGCTGCCGTGAAGGCCAAGCGGCAAAATATCTACATCCGGATGCCGGGACTGGGCCCAAGGGTAAGCGATGAGGTAGAAGGCAGACACGGTGGAAGCTTTACCAGCTTCGGAGACTATTCGGTGGACCTTTTCAGGCACATTAAGCACCTGGAAGACGGTTGTTTCCGCTCACTCTTTGATATGGCAGCCGTGGCCATTGTGAAAGATGCCAGCTGGGCAGAAGCCAAAGAGATTCCTTCTCCCCTCTATGTGAATGATGAGTGGGTGGAAATGAGCGAGAATCCCAGAAAGATTATCGTTTGGGAGAATTTCAACAAGGAGGCCATCATGGGCGACTTTTACACTACCCTGGAAAACAGCCAGGGAAGTATGGAATAAGTCTTCAGCCCGGCGTTTTTTGGCTCTCAGTTCATAAATTCATAACTTACATGGAAACCACAGAGTCATGAAAAGAAGAAAATTCATTGCAACATCAGCCATGTCAGTGCCACTCTTAAGCATGTTTCCTGCCAACCTCTCGTCCATTGCCAGAGATATGGCAAAGGGAAAGATGGAAAAACGGGCACTGGGAAAGACCGGGGAAAAACTCTCCATGATTGGATTTGGTGGTATCGTAGTGGATAAGGCCACTCCCGAACAGGCAGCGGCCCGCGTGAAGGAAGCCATCGATGCAGGCATCAATTATTTTGATGTCGCCCCCTCTTACGGAAATGCAGAAGAAATGCTGGGTCCCGCACTGGAACCCTACAGAAAGAACGTATTTCTGGCCTGTAAAACTACTGAAAGGAAACGGGAAGGTGCCAGAAAAGAGCTTGAACAATCGTTAAAATACCTTCGTACCGATCATTTCGACCTTTACCAGTTGCATGCTGTTACCACCCTGGAAGATGTGGACACCATTTTTGCCAAGGGAGGAGCCATGGAAACCTTTGTGGAGGCCCGGGAGGAAGGCAAGGTTAAATACCTGGGCTTTTCGGCCCATTCGGTTGAAGCTGCCATGGCCTTAATGGACGGATACGATTTTGATACCATCCTCTTCCCCTTCAATTTTGCCACCTGGTATGCAGGTAATTTTGGTCCTCAGGTTATGGAAAAGGCCAGGGAAAAGGAAATGGGGATCCTTGCACTGAAAGCCATGGCATGGAGGCGCTGGGAAGAAGGAGAAGAAAGAAACATTGACAAAACCTGGTACAAACCATTCACCGACAAGGAAGAAGCCAGGGAAGGCCTGCGCTTTACCCTTTCTCATCCTGTCACAGCTGCCATACCTCCGGGACACGAGAAACTCTTTTCCATGGCCCTGAAACTGGCAAAGGATTTCAGCCCCATGGATGAGCAGGAAATCCAGTCCATCAAGAAGAAAGCCATGCAAACCGAACCCCTCTTCAGCTACCCCATGCAAACTTAAGCTCAAGCATGTCACTCGAAATTCGTGAGGTAGCCAGTAGAAGGGAGCTGAAAAGGTTCGTCTGTTTCGCTCACAAGCTTTACAGGAATCATCCATATTGGGTCCCTTCCCTTCTCAAAGGGGAGATGACCACTTTAAGCAAAAAGTCGAATCCGGCATTTGAGCACTGCGACACCCTTTTTTTATCGGCCTATGAAGGGGACAGGATGGTGGGCAGGATAGCCGGGATCATCAACCATCGCTACAACGATCAATGGAAAAGGAAGGACGCCCGCTTTTGCTGGTTTGATACCATAGACGATCCGGAGGTGAGCCGCAGCCTCTTTGGCAGGATCGAAAAATGGGCTGCAGGTCTTGGTATGGAACGAGTGGTTGGACCCATGGGATTTACCACCTTTGAACGCCAGGGTATGCTGGTTAGCGGTTTTGAGGAATTGCCTACGTTTTCCGGTTGTTACAACTATCCCTACTATTCGGAACATATGAAAAAGATGGGATATGAGCGCGAAATCCAGTACGTGGAATACGAATTGGTGGTACCCGGCAAAGTACCCGAGAAAATTGTGAACATCAGCAAAATCATACAGGAGAGATACGATGTGCACGTGGTGGAAGCAAAAAAAACACGGGATATGCTTCCTTATGCTACCCAGGTTTTCCGGGTCATCAATGCCTCCTACAAACCTCTGTACGGATTTACGGAACTTACCGATAAGCAGATCTCGTACTTTGTAAAGAGGTATTTCAGTTTTATCAAACCCGAGTTCGTTTCGGCTGTAGTGGATAAGGAAGATACGGTGCTGGGCTTTCAAATCTCCATGCCCTCTCTATCCAAAGCACTGCAAAAAGCAGGCGGACGCTTATTTCCTTTTGGCTGGTTTCATCTCAGAAAGGCCATGAGGCACCCCGACCGAATCGACACCATGCTTACCGGGGTACTACCGGAATACCAGCGAAAGGGGATAAATGCGGTATTTATGACCCACCTTACCCAGGCTGCCATAAGCAAAGGGATCAAATTCGCCGAGTCCAACGGCGAACTGGCTGAAAACATCAAAGTACAGAATACCTGGCGCTATTTCGATCGCAGGCAGCATCGCCGTTCACAAATCTATGCCAGGAACATAAGCTGAAACAGAGGGCAGCAAGCCTACTGATGGAAGGGATCCCCTGCTGGTATGAAATGCACCGGCACCTCGTGGATAAAAGTCCTGAGCCAGGTGGCACAATAGTCCATACCCGCTTCTTCGGAGACCGTATGTCCCAGAATGATCATGGCTTTGGGTAAACCGGCCTGGGAAGCATCGTTCACATAGGCCAGAGATTCCCATTCGGGAGCCTCACCGATGATAATCAATTTTGTTTCTTCATCCTGAAGGTGACGGATATGAGAAGCCGATCCCGGGGCCCCGGCACTGAATACAGCCTTATCCACCACCAGATCAGGATCCCCGATGACCCTGATAATGGCCTCAGGAAAAATCTCTTTCATATGCTCCGTTACCTCTGCCAGCGTAAATTCCGGCAGCATAAACATGTTTCTCCTTCCCTTTACCAGATAGGGATTCCACTGCAGTTTGTCGACCATTCCCACATAGATACCATCGGGTCTTGTCCGGTGCCAGTGATCGTGAAAGCGAAACACCACCAGATTGTTTTCCTCGATGATGGCCTGCTTGGCAGCATAGACCGGATCGTTCTCCAGCAAATCCTTGTGATCCAAATGATTGTAGTAAGTAGGTTCATGGGTGATGATCAGGTTGCAGCCCAGTTCAGCTGCTCGTTTCAGGACGTCCACTGTAGCCATAAATGTGCAGGCAATCCCCCCGATCTCCTCATCGGGGTCTCCGGCCTTGAAAGTATCCACCGTCTCCGTAGCCCATTTACAGGTGAGCTTTGCCTTAATGAGTTCGACCACCTCCCTGGATGTCATTGACTTATTGGTCTCAATATGGGTGGACTGACCGAGGGAATTCATTACTATCATGCTTATTAGTAAAAGATTCATTGTGCGAATATTTAATTGTTATTTTATTTTCCGGAACAGCAATACCAGGAAGCTCAGGCTGGAAATGGAGAGGATTGCAAATACAATGGCGATGGTGAAGTCTTCACTGACTCCTCTGATGACGAGGAAGAGAACCATAGCTGCCAGGGCAACGGTAAGAAGGATCATAAATATCAGGCAAAGCGAAGCTATGATATATCCGACGCCCTTCTTACGCCAGATCAGCACCGAGCCAATAAGGAGTGCGGGCAGGGCAAAAACCAGGTCGATTACGTGAACCGGATTCACCAGGAGTTTATAATCGATTAAATCCTGAGGAACGCTATCCTGTAAAATGGCGGGCACCAGGGTTTTTAACCAGAGCACATAAAAAACCAGTGCAACAAAGGCCAGATATGCTGAGACCATTTTTTCGGGACCAGGCTCAAACCATTGCTCCACCTTCTGCTTTTTCAAATCCGAGAATACCAGGATAAAGGCATAGAGGGAGGTACTGAGGGTCAGGCAGTAAAGAAGAAAATACTGGTTAAAGTAGACTCCGAAGCAATAGATCACAAAGGAATACATGATGTATCCCAGGGTACCTGCATAGAGCAGGGCTGCCTTCCTGTTTCCCCTGGCTGCCGAATAAAAGCTCACCAGAAGCAGGGGTACTCCCAGAAAGAGATCCACCAGGTCCTGCCCGGCACCCTGAGCCGCCATGGAGGCACTGTCCCTTTCATAGGTGGATGGAAAAAATGCTCCTGCGATGGAAACCAGGGTCAGGGAGAGTGCCAGCAGGAGAGTTAGTGCTCTGAGGGTTTTGAAATGAGTGAATTTCATCGGGGGATACTTTCGAGAATTATTCGGGCCTTTTCATATTTATAATCAGCTTCAGGGTAAAAATCATCCCGTCTTTGAAGGTCTGGTTTTTAGCCACACGGTTGTCGCCAAAGTTCACAAGAGGTATTCCAAAGTCGATTTTGTCATCGCCGGCAAACTGCTTATAGCTCCTTCCAAACGTTCTACCTGCCATAGCCTCAACATAAAAAATGCCGAACAGGCGTTGTCTGGCAAACAGGGAAAGATCCACGCTGAACCTTTCGATGTAATCGCCTGCATAATTTTCATGATCCAGGGCATAGGTAGTGGTCAGACCAAAATGATTGAATCCCACGTCCAGACCCTCATTAACCCGGTAATGCACTTTGGCAGTCACCGGAATCATACCCTCGATGTACCATTTTTCAGAGACCTGCCAGTTGAGCAGGAAGATGGGAAGAAAATAAGGACCAAATAATTCCTGGTTGTAGATTCCACCAACACCCCAGGTAAAATCCTCCGAACTGGCTTTTGCGTAAGAGGCTAAAGCTCCCAGCTGAAAGCTGTTCCCATCCATATTTTTAAAATCCGACATAAGACGGGGAGCAAGCAGCAATTGCAGTGTTCCGGCATCACCCACCTTCTGAACGATTCCGGTTCTGAGAATAATGCCATGCACATTTATGGGGCTGGCAATCCCGTCGTGCTGAAAGGCATCGTCCTTCACGTTGAAATAAAAATGATTCACATTGATGCCAAACGTAGTGCGGGGAGCCAGTTTGAATCCGGCGGTCAGGGAATTAAGGATGCCGCTTTCTGTGAACTCGGCGGAGGGAATGCCGATTAAATCCTCTTTGTATCCGGTGGGAAGCCCGTAGCGTCCGGAAAGGGAGAGGATGTCGACAGTACCCATGTCCTGGGCCTGCAAAGAAAGGGTCAGTAGCAACAATATTAAGGTGTGAAAGGAAAGTTTCATGGGTTTCGTTTTGGGTGAAGCACCAAAAATAAGTTAAAATGAAAAGCCAGTCAAACGCCTGGCCTACCTTAATTTCTCCTGTGCCCTGCGCAGGGCTGAAAGCACAAAATTCCTGGGCAGGAAGCGGGGCAGACGCGCCATCACCTTGTTGGTAAATCCGGGTATCACCCGGATCTTACCCTTCATCATACCCTTTAGCGCAATCCTTGCAACCTGCTCAACGGTGGTATTGGCAACCTTCTCCTGTCTTTCCGACGATCCGGAATTTCGGGCAGCTGTGCTGGCGAAATGGGTATTAAACAAACCCGGAAGAAGGACAGTCAGGCTCACCCCGGTACCTTTCAACTCATTGGCCACAGCCTCGGAAAAATAGAGCATATAACCTTTTGATGCATAGTACAAAGACATGGTTGGACTGGGCTGAAACGCGGCCAGGGATGCCACATTCATAATCTTTCCCGATGCTCTCTTGATCATTCCCACCAGCACCAGTTTGGTAAGAAGTGTCAAATTCAGCACGTGCAACTGCAACATGGATTCTTCAATCTCCCAGTCGGTAATGATAAAATGCCCATATAAACCGAAACCTGCATTGTTGATCAGAATATCCAGATCAGGCTCCCCCATTTCCCAATATAGCTCCGACGCCGCCTCATTTTTACCAAGGTCCTTCACAAAGAAAAGAATCTCAATGGCCGAAGATTCCTGTAAACCGGCTGCAGCTTCCTTTAGCCTCTTTTCGTCCCGGTCCACCATCAGCAAATCATAGCCATCGGCCGCCAGCAGTCTGCAGAACTCATAGCCCAGACCGGAAGCCGCTCCGGTAATCAATGCTCGTTTTCGGGTCATATAAAATGAAAGGTAAGCACTATATTTATGCGAAACAACATCACCCCCATGAACTTCTGATACCGGAGCATCCTGACCCTGATCTGCTGCACCCTCCTGGGCTGCACCACCCAAACAGATAAACTATTGGTGGGCGCAAAAATCTACGAGCATTCCGGATCCTATGTTTCCCTGTTTGAACAATGGATCGATCTGGGACTTAACACAGGATTCTGCAGCGAGGAGCTGATCAGCGACCCGGAATTCATGAAGCAGGCCCGGGATCATGGCATTTCCACCTTCTTGATCTTCCCCGTATTTTTTAATTCAGAAGCCCTGGATCAAGATCCCAAACTGGCAGCCATCACACAAGAAGGACAGGTGGCTGTGGAAGAGTGGGTGGAATTTATCTGTCCCTCCCGGGAAAGCTACCGGCAGGCTATGATCGAAAAGGCCCGGAAGTTGGTGAGAGAATCCCAGGTTGACGGCATCAGCATTGATTTTATCCGGCATTTCGTCTACTGGGAAAAGGTCTATCCCGAACGACATCCTGATTCTTTGCCGGTGACCTGCTTCGATTCTGTCTGCCTTCATCATTTTCAAACAGAAACAGGACTCTTTGTTCCTGGTCAATTGTCCGGCACCGCGGAAACGGCACAATGGATTCTCCAGAATGGTCAGGAGGAATGGATACAGTGGCGCTGCGCTTTGATAACATCCATGGTGGAGGACATTGCCGCTGCCGTCAGGGAAGAAAAACCAGACATCCTGGTCAATATCCACCTGGTGCCCTGGACCGAAAAGGATTTTGATGGAGGAAGAAAGAGGGTAGCAGGTCAAGACCTGCAGGAGCTATCCAAACATAGCGACCTGCTTTCGCCCATGACCTATGCCCATATGCTCAGGCAAAAACCAGATTGGATCCATCGCATAACTGAGGAGATGTATTTGAGCACCGGTGGAAGGGTGATTCCCAGTGTTCAGGTTGGACAAGCTTACCTGGAGACAGAATTTGGCCTGGAAGAATTCAGAGAAACCATTCATCAGGCTCTCTTACCACCCTCTGGTGGTGTGATTCTATGGTCCTGGGAAAGGCTCATCGCTGAACCCGAGAAAGTGGAGCTTTTCAGGCAGATGATGGAAAAATATGTCACCCAGCGCCAGCTACCTAGTCTGTTCCTTCGTGCTGGTCGTTGCACACATCCCACCCCAGCAGATCGAACTGGATTTCATTGACCGGACCAACCGGAAGCTGGGTTAAACAGAAGCCGAATTGAACTCTTTGAATTTGCTGGGAACCTGGCCATACTCTTTAAAAAAACACTTACTAAAGTACCTTGGATCGGAAAATCCTGTTCGCCAGGCTACTTCGTTAATGGTATAGTTATTGTTTATCAGGAGCCTTGCTGCATACTGAAGCCTGATTTTCTTTAAAAAATCTACGGCCTTCAATCCGGTGATTTCTTTGATTCTTCTGTAAAGAGACGATCTCGACATATTCATATCGGATGCAAGCTGGTTCAGGGAATAAGATTCGCTGGAAGCATTCTCGTAAATAATATTTATCAGTTGATTAATAAACTCTTTCGATATATCGTCTTCGATCTCATGGCCTGCAGTTAAGATGGAGGATTGTCCATATTTTATTTTTATTCTGTCGCGAGAATCAATGAGATTCTGAATTCTTTTAAAAAACAGCGCTTCATTAAACGGCTTCACGATATAATCATCTGCTCCCGTATTAAACCCTCTGATGGTGGAATCCTGCGAATCTACGGCAGTTAACAGTATCACAGGGATATGGAACGTGCTTGGATGTTTCTTCAGATCGGTGGTCATTTGTATACCATCCCTGACCGGCATCAGGATATCACTTACAATTAAGTCCGGTACAATTTCAATGGCTTTTTTAAACCCGTCTAATCCATCTACAGCAAGAACTACCTTATAGTGCTTTCCAAGCATTTCTGCAATCACTGAGCGCAACTCAGAATTATCCTCCACCACAAGAATGGTTTTTTCCCTAGCGAATCCCGGATCGACCACATCCAATTCAATTGGATCTTTCTCCTCTGCATCCGCATCAATCTGATTATAAGATTGTGGAATTACAACGGTAAAGGTAGATCCCTTCCCCAGTTTGCTCTTTACTCTAATGCTGCCTCCATGAAGTGTGAGCAGTTCCTTACACATGGCAAGACCAATGCCCATGCCCGAATTTTCTTCATCGATTGTCTCGGAATCGCCTCGATAGAACCGATCAAATATGAATGGAACGACTTCCTTTGAGATGCCACTTCCGGTATCCTGCACAGTGATTTTAATGTATTGATTGTCAGATTCGAGCCTGATATATATGATGCCCCCTTTATCTGTGTGATTGATCGCATTCGATATGAGGTTAAAGAACACCTTTTCCAAGCATCCTGCATCATATTGCACCAATAACTCGGAAGGCAAATCAGCTGTAAGAATCACACCTTTTTCCTGTGCCCTGGGTTTAAAGGTTTCAACTACTTCGTTTATAAATTCCACCAGGTCCGATACCTGGTAATTGAGTTTGTAATTATTTGTATCTATCTTCCTGAATCTCAAAATCTCCCGGGCTAATTTATTCAAGCGGTTTACATTCTTGCTCATGACGACCAACTTGTCACCAATCTGTGCTGAAACATCGAGTTCAA
>Ga0180436_10004290_pt1 | contig 12851 bp, 11 predicted proteins | sample SS_ome_2_FD_132434 | JGI IMG/M metagenome (GOLD analysis project Ga0180436, IMG submission 132434) | Hypersaline lake sediment archaeal communities from the Salton Sea, California, USA - SS_3_S_2 metaG | ecosystem: Environmental > Aquatic > Non-marine Saline and Alkaline > Hypersaline >...
CCTGGTCGGATCCCAAATCTGCCTGTGCCCTGCACACGCGCTTTGGAGAAGGCAAATGGCGCGGTCCGGTTCGTTTCCAATTAGACCTGGATCGCAAATTATCCAAGCCGAAGAGACGTAAAAAGAAATCTTAACTTGATCATGGACAAAAAATTTTTAGAATTTTGGGGCAACTTGCTGCTCGCTAGCGCCAAAGGGCAACAGCAGTTGGAAGAGATGGCCCCCTGGCTAAAAGGGGCCGGTCTTGATTCGGATGGCTTGGGCAGTCTTTTCCAGAAAAGCTATGGATTGGACACCGCTGCAGATGGTTCCAAAACATGGGAACAGGCCCGGCAGCAATTTCAAACTTCCTTCAAAGAGTGGATGGCCTTATTGGATATGGTGCCCCGCAAGGAGCTCACCGCAGTGGAAAAAAAGAACCAGGAATTGCGGCAAGAATTGACCGACCAACAAGTAACGATTGAGCAGCTGCAACGATTGCTCAATGAAAAAGACATTCCCTCTTCAAAAGCCATGCTGGATTTTACCCGCTTGATGCAAACACAATCAGCCCAGTTTCAGGATCTCATGGCAAGTGTGGGCGCGTTTTTTGAAACGGGTACCGGTTCGGATTCATCTTAAAACGCCGCTATTTGTACTATTTAGGGGACGTCCTTTATATTTCCGTATTTGTTGAAATGATAGAAAAATGATTTTCGTATAGGTTACGGCATTAACCATTTTATTATATAATTTCAGTAAATATCCGCAAATGCGGAAATATAAAGGACGTCCCCTAAATGGCAGAAAACGCTGGATGAAAGCGGGGAAGCGCATGGCTTCCAATAAATTTGAGATCGGTGATGCGACCGAGAAAAATTTCGCGTTGTATGCTTACAAATTATCAGAAACCGCACCAAACCCAAGTATCAATCCGGTAACCGAAAAAGTAGTCAGGTATTAAAGCGATAATTCAATCGTTAGAACCAGGACCGATGACTCCAGATATCCTCCTCTAGATCCTTTTTCTCATCCTGCAGTTGCAGATACATGGACGCATTCTGAATGGCCAGGGCCCCCTGGTGGGCCAGAGCTTGAACCAGGGTAATGACATCTTCCGGAAAATCACGTTTGACATCGCTGTAAAGGCGCAGCACGCCGATAATTTCGTCCCGGGATTTGATGGGTGTCACAATCATTGAGACGATACCTTCTTTTTTCATTTCCTTTTTATATTGAATACGGTCATCGGTAGTTGCGTCCGGAATAATCATGGTCTCACCCTGAAGCGCACCAACGGCGCTCTTGGTAGAGGAGACCGGTCCCTTGTTTAGAAAGGCATCGCTCAGGCCGTGACTGGCTACCAGTTCCAATTTGCCGCTGTTTTTGTCCAGCAGGCGAATGGCGGCCCCTTTCATTCCCAAAGCGGAGCAAATGTCGACTGTCAAATTATCCAAGATCTTTTTAATATCCAGGCTGGAATTGATATCAGAGGCCAGGTCCAGAAAAAGCATGGAATTTTTCTGGATTCGATCCAAAAGGCGGGCGCGTTCGATGGCCAGTCCACCTTGGTCTGCCAAGGCCAATAGAAAATCAATCTCACCCTTTTTAAATTTTCTGGATTTGCCGGTATATAGAGCCAAAACCCCGATGGTTTTGTCTTTGACCATGACGGGCACATCCAGGATTGATGCGATCCCTTCTGCCTTTTTTTCCGCATGATTTTCCATACGCGGATCGGTGGTGGCATCCTCGATGTAGAGGTATCCTTTTTTGATAAGGGCCGCCACAATACGCTTGGCCTTCATGGGGGAGGCATGCAGGTATGTATCCGAGAGGCCATGCTGAGCAACCGGGACGAAGATATCTTTGGCTTCATCCGCCAGAAACAGACAGGCAGCCTTGGCTTCCATGGTGTCCACAGCACTTTGCACAATAAGTTCCAGCAGTTTTTTTAAGGAAAGGGTCGTTCCAAAAGCTTTGCTTACCGTGCAAAAGGTTTTAAAGTAATCTTTCTCCTTGGCCATAGAGTTTCTCCTTGCAATCTAGACTTTTTTATTCTCTTACGCACTTGGTTTCTTTCTAGCTGGACGCGTTTTGGCTGCGGTTTTGCGCATATTTGCCTTGGCTGTAGTTTTCCGGCGCGTTGTCCGCTTTTTTGATTGTTTTCTCTTGGGCTTGTCCCGTTGCATAAGCCAGGACGCAATCTTGGGGGCAAATTCTTTTTGGCATTTGGAACTCACGTAGATACCGATATGCCCGGTATCCAAAACGACATCCCTGGCGTCTTTGGTGCCGACCTTTTGGATCAACATTTCGCAGGCTTCCGGAGGAACCAGGTGATCGTACTTCCCATAAAAATTAAGTAGGGGCATGGTGATGTTTTTAAGATTAACGCGTTTTCCGGCCACCTCCAGTTTATTTTGGATCAGTAGATTCTTCTGGTAGCAGTCCTTGATAAATTTACGAAACACTTCCCCAGGTAAATCCGGGCTATCAAATATCCATTTTTCCATACGAACGAAATTTTCAACAAAGGCCTTATTCTCCATGTGCTCGAAAAAGCCCACATATTTATCCAACATGAGCCTGGCCGGATTGAGCAGCAAGAAGCCGAAATTCATGACGTCGCCGGAGATGTTGCCATAGGTATCTACCAGCAGATCCGGATCAAGGCCCTTCATCCAAAGGTGCAGCAGCCCCTTATCCGTATCGAAACTGGTGGGTGTAACCGTGGTAATCAGGTTTTTGACCTTTTCAGGATGCAGGGCTGAATAAATCACACAAAAAGTGCCCCCCATACAGATGCCCATCAGGTTGATCTGATCCAGATCATGTTTCTGACGGATAAAATCCATCATGGTATCCAAATAACCATTAATATGATCGTCGAATCCCAGGAATTTATCCTTGCGCGTCGGGTAGCCCCAATCGATCATGTAAAGGTCGATTCCATGGGCTAAGAATGTTTCCACCACACTTCTACCCGGCTGCAAATCCAACATGGTTTCGCGGTTGATAAGGGCATAAACAACCAGCAGGGGTGTTTTTAATTTCGTCTCGGTAACCGGCAGGTAGTGCTTCAGTTTAACCCGGTCATCCTGATAAACGACTTCATAGGGCGTGGCCGCAATTTGCGTATCCAGCGGTTCCAACAGTACATCCGACGCTTTTTGGGCACGTTCTTGTACTTTTTCGGCCTCTTCGGCCAGTTTCGATAGGATTAAATCGACTGGTATTTTGGATTGCGTCATGACTTCATCCTGCAGATTTTTTTTCGAGCATCTTAATCCGTTTTTTTAGAATATAAAGCTCATGGTAAAGATCGTCCAGATCCTTTTGTTTTGGAATCGGCAGTGAAGAAAGCATGTTTTCCAAAACGTCATCTCGGGCCTTGGTAAGTTCAGACATGCTCTGGAGAGTCTTGCCCAGTGTTTGGATATATTCGGGGGACTGAAACAGGGTCATGTAGTGACCCTCAAGCGTTTTGATCCACATCTGATAGTAGATTCTGGTATCCCCGGGCAACTCCTCCTTTTCGACCATTTCTCCCATTTTATCCTGCAAGGCGTTCAGTGAGTGTGAGATGGGCAAATAGAGGAGTCTGAGAAATTCGCCAAAAGTTGATTGAAATATTGTGTATTTGTCCAGGGCGCGATTGACTTTTTCCTGGTGAAAGCGGGTCAAACCCAACTGGGGCATATTAAAAAATTTTTGAAATTCTTTTTCATAAACGTCTGCCCACGCCCGAAAGGCATTTTCATCCAGATCCTCAAATTTAAAAGCCTCGGTGGATTTTCCCAGACTGCTGACCCGTTGCAGCCATTTTTGCTGCAATTGCAGAAAACTGCTCAAGGTGGATTGCTCCAACTTAAACATTAGATCCGGCATGGCCCCCGTCCCTTTTAAAAGCGATTCCATGATGTTGGGATTGAGAAGCAGTTTTGAAATCAGTTGAAAACTTTTCTGGGCCGCATCAAGGGTAGCCTGCTGGCTGCTTTCCTTTTTTGCCTCTTGGGAGTTTTCGGGCGGGGTGGAATACACACCCTTATCTGACCAGGCCTGAAACACGCTGCCCCAAAAGTCACCGGCCGATTTCATCCAGGTGGCAAAAAGATCTTGGGAACTTTCATTGGGTCTGCCTTTTATTTTCATGGATGACCTCGCCTAATGTTCAAACAGGAAGCTGTCCGTACTTCATTCCGAAAATTGCCGACACTTCTTTAGAATCAGAATTCGGGGATGTTTGAATAAGCGTGTTTCTCAATGGAAAAGAAGTTGTCGCTTGCAGATAACAATCTAATATAGCGTTAAAATCCAATGGGAATGGGAATACTATAAAGCAAAAAGCCGATATCCTCAAGCCTTATAATTTGAAAAAATATTTTTGCCACGAAATTATTGCACAAAGATTGCATCCGTATTTCGGTGTTGATACGATGAAATATAAAATCATTGAAGAGAACCTGTCGGGGAGGTAATTTCAATAAAAACTACCGGAGAAAGGAGGGTAGCATGCTCGAAATTAAGGATAGCGTGGCCGTGATAACCGGCGGTGCCAGTGGTATCGGGCTGGCGTGTGCGCAATACTGGGCCCAACAAGGTGGCAAATTGGTGTTAGCGGATGTCAATGCAGACGCGCTGGATCAGGCCACAGGAGAAATACACGGTGATGTACATACCGTGGTCTGCAACGTAACCGATGAGGCCGATTGTGCCCGTCTGGCCGATGAGGCCATCGCCACATTCGGACAGATCAATCTCGTGGCACCATTTGCCGGAATCATTATGGACGGTTTGATGCTTTCTACCGATCGAGACACAGGCAAAGTCAAAAAGAAAATGTCCCTGGAGCAGTTTCAGAAAGTGGTCGATATCAATTTGACCGGCGTGTTTCTGACGGTCCGGGAATGTAGCCAACGCATGGTCGATCATAATTGCCGGGGACTCATTTGTCTGATCTCATCCACCGGTTCTCTGGGCACTGCCGGCCAGATCAACTATTCGTCCACCAAGGCGGCGGTCTCGGTGATGCCCAAAGTGCTGACAGCGGAATTTTTCCGGCGGGGACTGTCCGATCGCATCCGCTGCGTTGCGATTGCACCCGGCTACTGTGCAACGCCCATTTTAAAAGGTATGAACCAGAATGCCCTGGACAATATTTTAAAAGATGTACCCATTGGTCGCCTGGTGGAACCCGAAGAAGTGGCTTCCTTGGCCTGCGAGCTGTTTCGCAACGAGGCCTTGGCCGGCGATGTGTTTTTTATTCATGGCGGACTCAGGCTAGGTTCTAGAGGATAGAAGGTGTGAAGAGCCTTTCGTTTATTGAGTTTGTTGAGTTTTTCGGGTTCATTGAGTTGTGAAGGGGATGTTGGCTCTTGGGAGCTTGTAGCGGGTAGCAACCCAATACACTAAACAGACCCAATGAACCCAACAAACTGAACTAAAAGTCTTCAGCCTAAAAGCCTAAATAGTAGCATCCTATATCGAAACAATTTAATCATAAAAGTTTTATCAATACGAATACAAGGAGAGGAAATTATGAGTAAAACAGCCATTATCGGCGCTTACAATTCCAAGTTCGGGGCCTTTGTGGAAAAAAATTATGAAACCCGTGAAATAACGGACACCAAGTCTTATTACGAGCTGATCATCGAAGCCGGCCAGGGCGCCATCCAGGATGCCGGTTTGGACCCCAAGGAAATAGACGGTATCTGGTTGGGATCCTGCTCACCTTCCATGTTTCTCAACCAGGAGCATGTGGCCCCTTTGGGTCTGGAAGTCGCTCCGGATGATTTGCGCTTTGTGCATACCACGCGTACCGAAGGGGCTTGTGCATCATCTTCGGTGGCGCTCTACAATGCCATTTATGCCGTGGAGTCCGGGCGGTTTAAAAAAGTTCTTGTTATCGGGGTTGAAAAAATGAACTTGTTGCCCACCAAGGAGATGACGCATGTATTGGCCTGTTCTTCACATTGGCCTAGCGAAGGTTCTCAGGGGATGACATTCCCGGGCTTGTTTGCTGAATATGCCAAGGGCTACCAGGCGCATTATGGCTTTTCAGACGACGAACTGCGCCGCATGCTGGCATCGGTATCGGCGCTGTGTTACCGCAATGGCATTCAGAATCCCCTGGCTCATTTTGGCAAAGGCAGTCCACCGGATCGCATGAACCTGACTACGCCTGAAGCCATACTAAATCTTCCCAGTGAAGGCAAAGGCAGTAATCCCATGATTGCACCGCCGCTGCGACTTCACGATTGCTCTCTGGTTACAGATGGGGCGGCCGCCTTGGTCATAAGCCAACTGGAAGATGCCAAGGCAAGCTCTGACCAGGCGGTGGCTATCGCTGGTATTGGCATGACCACTGAACGCCTAGCCGAGAATGTGCGGCCCAACATGCATGAATTGATTGCCGGGAAATTGGCCGTTCAGCAGTCTTTTGACGAGGCCGGCATCGGCATCGCAGATGTGGAATTTGCCGAGGTTCACGATTGCTTTACCATTAACCAGATTTTATGCGTGGAAGCTTTGGGTCTGTCCAAAGACGGCCGTGGCGGCTGGGACTTTATGGATGGTCGCTACACTGCAGAAGATGACTGCCCCGTCAATTTGTCCGGCGGATTAAAATCCAAGGGACACCCGGTGGGGGCCACGGGCGCCTCCATGCACGCTCTGGCCTATAAACAGCTGATTGGCAAACCCATTGGCGTGGCACCCGGCAAGGGCCAGCCTGAAACAGGCGTGGTGTTTAATGTGGGCGGGTCGGCGGTGACGAATTGTGTGACAACATTACAAAGAATATAAATTTGAAAACTGATTTTTAATCTTAAGGCCGGCTTATGGTACGATGCTAAGAAAATAATGCTTGCCCGGGTATGCGACCCGCATACACTTCGAAGTGTCTGCGGCGTCGCTTGGCCTTCATGACAAGCCGCTTGGCTAATATGGCACGTCCTGCTGTCGATCATGAGCGTTGACTGCAGTGTCTGCGTTTAGCGATAGGCCACGGCCGGAAGCCATATGACCAACTGGGGCCAGTATGCGATGATGGCCATACCAATCATCTGGAGGATGATGAACGGAATCACGCCTTTATAGATATCGCCCAGCGTTACTTCAGGGGGGCAGATTCCTTTTAAATAGAAAAGGGCAAAACCAACCGGCGGAGAGAGAAATGATGTCTGCAGGGTGACTGCAATGAGTATGGTAAACCAAACCAGCGTTGGGTTATCCACAATGCCGTAGCCATCGATGTTCAAGCCCAGGTTGCTGACAACCGGTGCCACCAGGGGTAGAATGATCAGGGTAATTTCAATCCAATCCAAAAAGAAACCCAGCAAGAAAACACAGAAAAGAATGAATACCATGATCCCGTAAGGGCCGAAAGGTAGTGATGTCAGAATGCCTTCGATGAATTCATCCCCGCCCAGGCTTCTGAGCACCAGGGCGAAAGCGGTTGCACCAATCAGGATGCCGTAGATGTATGCGCTGGTATTGAAACAGGCAGTGGTGACTTCTTTAAGGACGGTCCAGCTGAATTTACGATTCAAGGCGGCCAGGATAATGGCGCCCAAAGCGCCGACACCACTGGCCTCCGTCGGGGTGGTGATCCCGGCAAATATGGAACCCAATACGGCAAAGATCAGAATGGCGGCTGGCAGGATATCTTTGAGTGCATCCCATATCATCCGGAGTTTGATGGGTTTGCGATCAGGGTCTAATGGTACGGCCTTGGGTTTGACCAGGCCGTATATCAGAATATAGCCAATATACAATATGCCCAGGATCAATCCGGGAAAAACCGCGCCCATAAAAAGGTCACCCACAGATAGCGCCAGCTGATCGGCCATAATTACCAGCATGATGCTGGGGGGGATCAGTATGCCCAGGGTACCGGAACCGGCCACCGTTCCCACCGCAAATGTTTTGGAATATCCCTGCTTCATCATGGCCGGGATGGTGAGAAGCCCCAGCAACACAACCGAGGCGCCTACAATACCGGTGGAGGCCGCCAGAATAATTCCGATCAAACAGACCGTAACGGCCAGGCCCCCATGAACCTTGCCGAAAAGATTCTGCATGGATTTCATCATTTTTTCAGCAATACCGGAGCGGTCCAACATCAACCCCATGAAGATGAACATGGGCAAGGCCACCAGTACCCAGTTATACATGAGTCGATAGATTCTATTGACGCTCATGCTGAATACCAGATAATCGATGCCGGTAAATGCATCCAGATACTGGTCTGCCAACATGCCAACGCCCGTGAATATGACGGCCGTACCCCCCAGAACCCAGGCGATGGGAAAACCCGTAAACAGCAATGCGATAAATGAGACAAACATGGCGATGACGAGGTAGTTGCTAACTTCCATGAACTATAATCTCCTGAGTGTGCTGATGGTACGAAACAGCCGTGAAACGGACGCCATTACAACCATAGCAAATGAGATGGGCATGACCGATTTGATGGCCCAGCGCCAGGGAAGCCCCTGGGGGGCAACCGAGCGTTCATTGAGACGCCAGGATTCATACACAAAGTCGAGACTCTGGTAGCAGACAAGCGCGGCAAAGGGCAGCAGAAGGAACAGGATACCAAAAATATCCCAGCGGCACTGCCACTTGGGAGACATTCTGCCATATATGAGATCCATGCCCACGTGGGAATCGGTCATCACGGCATAAGAGAGCCCAAACATAAAGGCGATGGCATAGAAATGCCATTGCAGTTCTTCCAGGAGCACCAGACCATGCCCAAATCCATATCTGAGAATAACCTGCAAAATGATAAATACAATGACAACGCAATTGGCCCACATGAGTACATGTCCAATATGCTTTATCACCGATTCTACCAGGTCGCTGAATCTGTTTGGTGTTTCCAGGGTTTCTTTGTTCATGTCTTTCCACCTTGGGAGGCGGCGTCCCCGCCCTTGGGGGGCGGGGACGTCACCGTTGACAAACTTGGCTTAGATAAACTGGCAGCCAAACTTATTTTGCTGACGGTTTGGGTCTGGGCAGAAAACCATAATCTTTCCAGATCTGGTATTCAGACCGGAACTTCTGGAGATCGTCCCAGACTTTCTTGAAAAAAACGTCTTTGGTGGCTTCTTCTTCGGCCACATCTTCCCAGGCCTTTTTAAATTGCGCCAACATGTCGTCGGACCAGTACATGTTCTTTACACCATGTTTGGTTTCATTGTCACGCATGATCTGGTATTGCTCCGACTCGGTCTGAGCGATGGTGTTCAGGGTACTGGCCATACTCAGGGTTTCAATCAACAAGCGTTGCCGCTCACTCATGCTGTTCCAAACGTCTTTGTTGATCAGCAATTCGAACAACGTGGCTTGCTGATGCCAACCGGGGAAGTAATTAAATTTGGCGATTTTGTAGAAACCCAGTTTGGTGTCAATGGCGGGCAAGGAGAATTCGGACGCTTCGATGGCCCGTTTTTCCAGGGCGGCAAAAATTTCGCCACCCGGTATCTGGGTGACTGACGCACCCAGTTCCTGGAGTGCCTTGCCACCATGGCCAAAAAAGCGTATGGGCAATCCCTTGAAATCGTCGATTGATTTTATTTCTTTGGTATACCAGCCCGATGTTTCCGGTGGCAGTACACCACACAAAAGGGCTTTGACATTCATGCCGCCGGCGTCATACATCTCCTGCCAGAGCTTCATACCGTTGCCGTAGTAAATCCAGGCCAGGTATTCGGTTGCTTCGGGTCCAAACGGTACCGCGGTGAAAAAGGATGCGGCCGGAAATTTTCCCTGCCAATATCCGGAGACACCATAACAGGCATTCACCTTGCCGGCACTGACAGCATCCAGCATTTCAAACGGCGGCACCAGCTTGCCGGGCTCGTATATTTTGATTTTTATGGTGTTGTTGCTGAGTAATTCAACTCTTTCTGCCATCCAGATGATGGTGGTTCCCAAGCCGGGCAGGGCAGAAGGATAGGCCATCGGCACTTTGAGTAGTACTTTGGGCTCGTTTTCGGCAGCCATAACGGTCATGGACGAGCAAAGAAAAATGCAGCTAAAAAACAGAACGAATAATCTGAGTGTCATCTTGTACTTCATTTTGTTGCCTCCTTCTCAAACGGTTTGAATGATTTTTGCTAAGGACGAAAACGCGTGTCATCACCTCCTTGAATGGTTTAAATCGTGGTGTATCAACTTTTCTGGGCATAGGTTTTAACGATACCGCCATCCAGCAGCAGGTCGCCACCGATCAGATATGTGGCATGCCGGGAAAAGCCAAAAATGAACAGGTTGCCCACCTCGATGGGGGCCATCATTTCCTTAACCCGTGAAAAACCCATCATCACATCGGTGACAACCTCTTCTTCGCTGATGCCCCGTTGTTTGGCCTGGGCCGGGATTTGTCCCAATGTCAGACCGGTTTTTACGAAACCGGTACTGATGGTAAACGATCGGATACGCCCCTCACCTTCGGCAGCAATGCTCTGGGTCAGGGCCCGCAGTCCGAATTTCATAATATTGTAAGCTGGCTTGTTCACGGTACATATATGGGCATGGATCGAAGCCATGTTTCCGATGGCACCGGTGCCATTTTCGCTTTTACGGATATACGGCAGGGTAAGCTTTGACAGCAGGAACGGTGCCCGCAGCATCAGACGGTGCATGTGATCATACGTTTCCATGGGAAACGTGTCGATAGCATCTATATGCTGAATACCGGCAATATTGGCCACAAACTTGATGGATCCCAGCTTGGCCGCCTCTGCCACCGCGTGTTCCACATCTGCATCCCGGGTTAGATCGGTCTGGATGAAAATCATCTGGCCTCCCATTGCACGGGCCATTTTCTGGGTGGTGTTACCGGCCGAGCTATCGACATCCAGACCCACGACCATCAGTCCGTTGGCAGATGCCGCAATGGCTGTGGCTCTGCCGATACCGGACCCGGCACCCGTGACCATGCACACATGTTCTGTGGTGAAATTGGGATCATTTAGGATGAGTATGTCATCAATGCTGATATCCGGTTCCCGGATGTCCATGGGTTGCACCTCTCTCTAAGAATTATCTCGGCTTTCATGTACAATGCAAATACGGGGCCAGATTGCCAGTGGCTGGCGGAATGTGTCTGGCGCCAGGATAAAATATCTTAACCGCTTTAAACGATGCTTTTTTTTGGGAATAGTTTTCTGACTAATAGGCTAGAAAATCAGGGAACACGATTTTATTCTCGACTTTTTGTCAATAAAAATGTATCAAAAATACTTCATGTACCCATTTTGATACATAAACAGGGGGCAGAAATATGCACAGAGATTTTAAATCCATGAATAAAGCTGCGCTGATGAATGCGCTTGAAATGTACGAGCTCATTCTGGAAAGCATTCACAACGGTATCATGATAACAGACGCCCGTGGCTATATTACCCACTTCAATGAGCCTTATGGCAAATTTTTGGGCCTGGATCCCAAAAAGCAGATTGGCCGGCACTGTGTGAAAGCAATCGAGAACAGCCGCATGCACATTGTGGCCAAAACCGGTGTGCCGGAGATAAACCACTCCCAATATATTAATGGCCAAAACATGGTGGTTCAGCGGATACCCATCAAGCGGAATGGCGAGATAGTGGCCGTTTTTGGCCAGGTCATGTTCAAAGATGTCCGCGATGTGGGTAAATTGGCCAGCAAGCTGAGCGTACTGGAATCCAAGGTCAAGCTATACGAGCAAGAATTAATCAGTTTACGGTCCACGCGTTACACATTCGACAGTATTATTGGAAGTAGCCGGCCCATTAAAGCCCTGAAAAAAGAGGCGCTCAAGGCCACGGCCAATACCTTCCCGGTTTTGATAACCGGCGACAGCGGTACCGGTAAAGAATTGTTTGCCCAGGCTATCCATCATGCCAGTCCCAGGAAAATGTATCCTTTCGTCCGTATCAATTGCGCGGCCATACCGAAAGATCTGTTGGAAAGCGAACTTTTCGGTTATGAAAAGGGCGCTTTTACGGGCGCTAAAACCGGTGGGAAACCGGGCAAAATCGAGCTGGCCAACCAAGGAACCTTGTTTCTGGACGAAATTGGGGATTTGCCCATCGAAATGCAGCCGAAACTGTTACGGGTATTGGAGGACCGCGAGTTTGAGCGCATCGGCGGGACCAAGATCATCCATTCAAATTTTCGCCTAATCGCTGCGACCAACCAGAATTTGGAATCCATGATCCAAAAACGGCGTTTTCGCAAGGATCTGTTCTATCGTTTGAACGTGATCCCGCTCAATATCCCACCGTTAAAGGATCGCAAAAAAGATATCATGCTGCTGGTGAACCACAACCTAAAGCAGTTGGCTTCGGAGTTGTCCTTGCCGGGTATTAAGGTGGCCCACGATGTAGAAGCGATTTTGCGCAACCATGATTGGCCCGGCAATGTGCGCGAACTCCATAACGTGCTTGAGCGAACCGTATCTTCCTTGGAGGGTGACACCATTCTTCGTTCCGATTTGCCATTCTACTTGCATCGGGGGCTTGGCAATATGGGGGTCAGCGCGAAACAGGGGATTAAAACCATTAAGGCCAAAGCCGAAGAAGAAGCCATCCAAGCGGCCTTAAAAGAGACTGGAAATAATAAGGCCCGCGCCGCGCGGATGCTGGGTATTCACCGAACCCTGCTGTATAAGAAAATGGCTCGGTATGGGATCGCGAATGACAAGCATTAAGCGCAAAGGAATATCGTTAGAAGGAAGAAATCAGGAGACAGGAGTCAGGAGACAGAAGACAGAATAGTAAGCAGTAGGCAGTATGGAGTAGGCAGAACTCCTTAGGCTTATAGGCTGAAGACTGTCAGGCTATTAGGCGTCATCAGCTGTTAGCCCCAAGAGCCAATGA
>Ga0180436_10004291_pt1 | contig 12845 bp, 8 predicted proteins | sample SS_ome_2_FD_132434 | JGI IMG/M metagenome (GOLD analysis project Ga0180436, IMG submission 132434) | Hypersaline lake sediment archaeal communities from the Salton Sea, California, USA - SS_3_S_2 metaG | ecosystem: Environmental > Aquatic > Non-marine Saline and Alkaline > Hypersaline > Sediment...
CATATCAACGGTATTATCCCCCACCATCAGGCAATTGGCGGGGTCAATGGACAGTTTGTCAGCGGCGTATATCAGCGGATCCGGGAATGGTTTGGTATAGCGACAGGTCTGGGATGTGACGACCACCTTGAAATATTTTTCAAGCGAGAATTGGCTGAGAAACGCGGACGTGGTTCGCTCATCGCGCGCGCTGACGACCCCGAGCGGGAAGCGGTCCGCACATGCTCTGATCATCTCTTCCGCACCTGGAATCATCCAATACTGTTTTATCGTGTAGCGCTTTCGCTTTGAGATGCGCTGCAGGGTCCGGATGAAAAAACTGTCCAGGTCAAACCGGTCCGCCATGTTGTAAATGAAGTTCCCCGGGGATTCCATCTCCATCACGATCCAGCGCGCTAAAGAGCGGCGGCGGTCGGGTGAGCGGAAAAAGGGCTTTAACAAGCCGGCTGCCCGCGCGACCATCTGGTCATCCGTGTCGCTCAGCGTACCATCTATGTCAAAGAAGACTGCCTGAACTTTTTCCGGCTGGAAAGCCAAATTTCCTCCTGGTTTCAGTTCGCGTTCACATAATCGATCGCGTAGATCGCGTCGCCATAATCCGGGCGTATCTTAAGGGCGTCACGGAAATAATTGAGCGCGGTGCCCTTGTTGCCGTTGCGGTACTCGGCCCACCCCCGCCAGAGCATGGCTTCCTCTGAGACGCGGGTTATCTCCAGCGCGTATTTCGTGAGCGCCATCACTTCTTCTGTCTGCAAAGAATGGAAATAGGATATAAACGGCCCAAACTGGTAGCGCAGCATGCGCTGGGGCAAGCCCAGCGTTCTTGCCGTATCATAGGCCTCGGCGGCCTCATCGTAGCGTTCAAAATAGGTCAGGTTTGAGCCGATATTGAACCAGGCAAACGCGTTTTCCGGGTCTGCCGCGGCTGCCGCATACGCGTCATCCAGGGCACTCTGGCGGTTGGTGTCTTCGTCCCAATCCTCCCCGAGCACATTGATGATGGTTTGTTCCATATCGGGCGGATAAACCATGATGTAGACCCGATTGAAAGACTGCCATTTGTCATCCAGCTCGGCGTAACTCATGCGCTGGTTGGGGCCGATTTCAGTATCGTGCACGGTGAACATTTCAGCCGCGTCATCATACCCGGTTATCAGCAGGTAGTGCCCTGACCACCGGTCGTCCTCCGGCCAGTATTTTCGGTCTGTCGTAAAGGTTTTTTCGATCATGACCGGAATGCCGGCCGCGATCAGTTCCTTCAGGCGTTCAATATCGCCCCCGACGCGGAATTCGGCGTTCAGCCAGCCAGCGTTGGTGCGAGTGTAAAAGATCAGCTCTTCAACATTTACGTTGCGGTCGTCCCGGGTAGGTTTTATGATCCTGGAAATATCGAACTGGTCGCCTCCCCAGCCGTAAAAACGGAGATAAAGGGCCAGCGTGGCCGGTCCGCAGTTGTTCCAGTCCTGCTTGTCTTTTACCTCATCGTAAGCCGGCGGCGCGAGCTGCACCTGTTCCGGGATCGGGGTGGGGACGAGCGTCGCGGTGGGTGTAAACCGCGGCGTGGGTGAGGGCTGCAGGGTGGCTGTGGGCGCTTTATTGGTCGTCACGGCCGGCGCGGGCATTGCATCCGCGCTCTTCACCGACGGGGTCGGCAGCGATTCAACCGGATTTACCAGTTTTTGGATATAGGTAACAGCCAGGTCAAGGCGGTAATTCACCGCCCTGTTTACGCGCGGGATGCGGTAGATGAATATGCCCAGCAGCACCAGGGCCAGACTAACCACAATTAAAATGGGCAGCCAGCGACCTTTTTTGCTGGAATAGGGGATGTACTCCGGATGTTGCATTTCGCTATTTTACCAGACGGTTTTCAGAAAGAAATAAGATTGAACCTATCTGATTCACTGTTATAATCGCGGCGTGTTATACCACATTTGGACTGAGGGCTGCCAGATGAACGTGGCTGATTCCTTCCGCGTCGCGGCCGCCCTTGAGAATCTTGGCTACAAACCCACCTCCGTCCCCAAGGAAGCGGATGTTATCGTGCTGAACACCTGCGTAGTGCGGGCAAGCGCGGAACAAAAAGCGGTGGGGCGGTTGACATCGCTCAAATCATTGAAGACGAAGAACCCAGACCTTGTGCTCAGCTTGATGGGCTGTATGGTCGGCATCCGCGATTATGAAGATTTGCGGAAGCGCTATCCATACGTGGATGTTTTTTCGCAGCCCTCGGACCCCGGACCTCTGATCAATTTCCTACAGGGCAAACCGGAGGTGCACAGCGCGTACCGGGAGGTGGCCGATATCCTAGACGCGGATTTCGCGTATACTCTCCCGGCAACCAGGTCGGGCAGCATCGTATCCGCTTTCCTGCCGATCATTTACGGCTGCTCGCATGCCTGCAGTTACTGCGTCATCCCCCTGCGGCGGGGGCGGGAGATCAGCCGCAAGGCAGAAGATGTGTTGAAGGACGCCCGCGCGCTGGCCGAATCCGGCGTGAAGGAGATCACCCTGCTGGGTCAGATTGTCGACCGCTACGGGCAGGATATTCCCGGGAATCCGACCCTGGCAGAGCTGCTGAGACAAATCCATGATATTGACGGTTTGCTGCGCATCCGCTTTCTAACCTCTCATCCCAACTGGATGAGCGATGACATCCTAGATGCCGTCGCTGAGCTGCCCAGGGTGATGCCGCATATCGAACTGCCCAACCAGGCGGGGGATGACACCATATTGCGTAATATGCGCCGCGGGTATACGAGCGAGCAATACCTGGCCACTATCGCAAAAATCCGCGACCGCCTGGATGAGGTTTCGATCGCGACCGACATCATCGTTGGCTTCCCGGGCGAAACGGAGGAACAGTTTGAGCGGACGGTAGAAGTGCTGGAAACAGTCAAACCGGATATGACCCATGTCGCGCGCTATTCCCCCCGTCCGGACACCTACTCCGCAAGAAAAATGGCGGATGATGTGCCAGAGGAAGAAAAAATGCGCCGATTCCGCGTAATTGAGAAGATGCAGGAAGATTTTTCAACTAAGATCAACGCGCGGTATCTGGGAAGGGATGTGCCGGTGCTGTTCGAAGAGAAAAACCGCGGCCGCTGGCGCGGCAGAACACCCACCAACAAGCTCGTGTTCGCGGAAAGCGGTCAAGACCTGGCCGGCCGGATCGAGGACGTACACATAACCTGGACCGGTCCATGGTCCATGATCGGGGAAATCACGGAGTAAGCATCCATGCGATTGTTGAAATATGCGCTCATAACCGCTCTGGCCGCGGTCATCCTGATCGGCGGCTATTACCTCATCCGCGTGGCGCTCCGTCCGGCGCGCTATCTGCAGTTTATCGAATGGTACCGCAACCCGGAAAAACACCCGGACTGGAAAGTCGCCGCGCAGTCTGAATGCGGGGGCGCGCCTTTTCGGTTTCCTACTGATGGGTATATCGGGTTCATCTGGGGAGATTCCTTCCGACCCGGCCACAAACACCAGGGGCTGGACATTTTCAGCGGCGAGGAGAGCGGGAAAACGCCCATTTTCGCCGCCTATGACGGCTACCTGACCAGGAAGGACGGCTGGGTTTCAAGCGTCATCATCCGCATACCGGATGATCCGCTCAATCCCGGACGGCAGATCTGGACTTATTACACCCATATGGCCGACAGGGAAGGAAATTCGTACATCACCGAAGATTTTCCCCCCGGAACAAGAGAGGTTTTCGTCAAAGCAGGCACCCTGCTGGGTTACATGGGAAACTATTCAGGCACACCGGGCAACCCGACCGGCATTCACCTTCATTTTTCCATTGTGAAAGACGATGGGCAGGGCGGATTCCTGAATGAGCTTGAAATCAAGAACACCTATGATCCCAGCCCTTATTTCAATATGGACCTAAACGCGAAGACCAACGCGGACCAGGTACCCCTTTGCCGGGACACGTCCGGTTAGGTTCGCCGTATAATCAATAGATACCGGGGAAGAAAACTTTCATGCTTTCATACCATAGATTAATCAGCGCGCTGAAATATATCGGACTGCGGAGGGACACCCCCGCGCTCACTTTCTTAGGCCCGCGCATCTTTGCGGAAACCCAGGGCGGGACTGCAACGCTGATGGGCGCGCTGCTTTCAACGGTCGATAACGTCATGCTGCCCGCGTTCACTTTTTCAACCGTGGTCATCCCTGAAAGCGGCCCTGAAAACAATCTGGTTGACTATGGGAGCGGCAGGGAAGAAAACCTGACTGCGAACATCTATTCTTATACCCTCCCCAGCGAAATGGGCAACCAGGAAGCGATTGACCATCTGCGCAATTTTCCCGGTGTGTACCGCTCCAGCCACCCGATCCTGTCTTTCTATGGACTGGGACTGGATATCGCCCTGATAAATCATCCGCCGGAAAACCCCTACCTGCCGATCCAGAAAATGATCGACCTGAACGGCTGGGCCGTCATGCTGGGCGCCAAACCGAGCCAGAACTTTGCCATCCATTACGCGGAGCATATGGCTAAGCGGAAACAATTCACCCGCTGGGCGCTGACGCCCAACGGCATCGCCCAGTGCGAACATTACCCGGGATGCCCGAACGGGTTTGGCAAGTTGAATTATTACCTGCACGATGACCTGCACCAGGTGACGCTGGACGAATTTACCATTCAGGGCGTACCGATCAAGGTTTTAGTCGAAACTGCGGCTGCCCTTCTGAAAGAAGATCCATTCGCCATGCTGTGCAATGACCTCAATTGCGAACGCTGCAACCTTGTGCGCGCCGACGTACGCGCTCAGATCGCCGGCAACTGGAAGCCGGAGCACCCCGATAAGGGGGTATGATATACTCTCGAAAAATTCAATTTGGGGAGATCTAAACCCACAGGAAGAAAATGAAGGAAATCGTTCAAGACGTTCTGGTTGAAGACGGGTATCAGGGTGTCACCGTTGGGGCTATTCGCACCGACGATGGCATTGTCATGATTGATACTCCGATCACAACCAAAGAAATCCAGTCATGGCAGACCACCTGCATGCGCGCGGGCGGCAACCCGAGGCGTCTGCTGATCCTTCTTGATGACCATCCGGACCGCACTGCCGGCGCGGTCAACCAGCGCTGCCCCATCATCGTGCAGGAAAAAACAGCCCAAATCCTGCGCTCGCGGCCTTCCGCAACAAAGATGCAGGGCATGGAAACCGGCGCGCTGTGGGAGCGCGTTCCTGAGATCACCACCATTGAATGGCCTAAGCCGGAAATCACCTTTTCCGAATCCCTGAACGTCAACTGGGGAAATGACCCGATCCTGATCGAAAGCCATCCGGGTCCAACCGCCGGTTCAAGCTGGGTTTTCCTGCCGAAACAGAAAGTTGTCTTCGTCGGCGATTCCGTCACACCGGATGTTCCCCCATTCCTCTCATCGGCTGAGATCGAGCCCTGGCTGGAATCGCTGGATATCCTGCGCGGCGCGAAATATAAAGACTATATGATTATCGGCGGCCGGTCAGCGCTGGTAACAAAGGATGACCTCAAAGCCGTCCAGCGCTTCCTGAAAAAAGCCCTGCGCGCGTTTGAGCGGCTCAGCAACCAGGACGCCGACCTGGTCAAAGTCCAGAAAACAGCATTGTCTTACCTGGATGATTTCAAGGCCAGGAATAAGGCGGAAAAAGATCTATTCCGCGCGCGCCTGTCCTACGGTTTCAGCAAGTACTACATCAACAACTACGCCAAAAAGAAATAGGGGGCGGTAAATGCCCGGCAATCATCATATTCCACTGGTAGAAGTAACGCGCGGGAATATCGTTGAATCGGTGCACTACGGCAGTTTTTCGGTCGTGTTCAGCACCGGGAAACCACCGCTTTGTACCGGCGATTGTGAAAGCCCTTTTTTCCTGCGTTCGTCGGCAAAACCATTTCAGACCCTCGCTTTCCTGGAAGGGGGCGGCGCGGATCATTTTTCCCTGACCGAGGAAGAAATCGCCCTGATGTGTTCTTCGCATTCAGGCACCGACCAGCACGTGGAGCGCCTGGAAACCCTGCAGGAAAAGATCGGCGTTTCAGAAGAGATGCTCCAATGCGGCCTGCACCCGCCTATTGATAAAGATACGGAGTTGAAAATGGCCGCGGAAAAGATCCCGCCGCGCCGCAACCGCCATAACTGTTCCGGAAAGCACACCGGCATGCTCGCATTCGCCAAAATGATTGGCGCTCCCCTGGATGATTATCTGTCGCCAACGCATCCGGTGCAGAAGCAAATCCTGAAAACCTTCGCGGAAATGTGCGCCTTTCCGCAAGAAGAAATTGAGCTGGGCGTGGATGGCTGTTCCGCACCGGTGTTCGCCGTGCCGCTCCCATTTGCAGCGCAGGCGTACGCGCGTATGTGTGCGCCGGGGGATGATATGGATGAGAATCGCGCGGCTGCTTCCCGCCGGATTACATCCTCTATGAGCGCGCATCCTTTCATGGTCGGCGGACCGAATCGCTTTGACACTGACCTGATGGCGTTTGGGCGGGAATTGCTGGTAGCTAAAGAAGGGGCAGAAGGGTATTTGACTGCCGGAATCCTTCCGCGCGGCAACGGCAGAAACGCTGGCACGGGCATCTGCATCAAGATCAGCGATGGCGATCCGCACCGGCGGGCAAGCTCATTGGTGTGCCTTACTATCCTGCAGAAATTAGGTCTGGTCCCCGATACTTTGCCTGAGCCATTTGACAAATTGATAATCGTGAATAATTGGCGCGGGACTGACGTAGGCGTATTGCGCCCCTCAGCCGAATTTTTGGATGCCATCAAGGACCTGGCATGGTAAAAAATAAAATGAACACCGGAACGCCTTCGCCCGCAGTGAAAAAGAAAGGGCAGGCGATCTATGCCATCTTAGACAAGCGCTACGGCACGCCTGAGTGGCGCGATCCGCTGCCCGCGGTGGATGAACTGGTTTCCACGATCCTGTCCCAGAATACAAACGACGTCAACCGCGACCGCGCCTTTGACAACCTGCGGGCAGTCTTCCCGACCTGGGAAGCGGTGCGTGATGCGCCTGAGGATGAAGTGGTTGAAGCAGTCCGCATCGCCGGCCTTGCCAACCAGAAAGGTCCGCGCATACAGAAAGTACTCCGACAGATCACGGAAGAACGGGGCGGGATCACGCTTGAATTTTTACGTGATATGGAACGCGCCGAGGCGCACCACTGGCTCACCAGCCAGAAAGGGGTCGGGCCAAAAACCGCGGCGATCGTCCTGCAGTTTTCGCTGGGCGTCCCTGCCTTCCCGGTGGATACGCATGTGTACCGCGTCAGCGGACGCACCGGCATCCGCCCGGGGAAGATGAGCGTGGAGAAGGCGCATGCCTGGCTGGAAAAAGTGTTCACACCCGAACAGTACGGCCCCGGCCACCTCAACATCATCCGCCACGGCCGTGAGGTGTGCCACGCCCGCAAACCGGACTGCGAATTTTGCCCGCTGACCCATCTATGTGATTATTTCAAAAAACCGAAAGCGGATGGCTCTTCATAAAGAGGTTGCGGCAAATGTTCTGCGAGCTTCCTTTCGCATCATTAACCGATTATGTATCCCTCTTCTTATGCTTATATATTAATCTTAAGGAATCAGACCGAATTCAAAACAATCGCCAAAAGAGCATAAAAATAAAACGAAAAGATTTGAGCTATTTTGAATTAGCATCGGGAAACTTATACCCATTTTTAAAAACTTTCAAACAAGCGGTGACGACTGCCGGATCCAATAATACACCACTGTCTTTTTTAATTTGAGAAAGTGCCTCCTTTTCACCTAATGCTGGCCGATATGGTCGATGGGAAGACATCGCTTCAACAATATCAGCCACCGTAATTATCTTTGCTTCAAAAATTATTTCATCGCCATTAAGCCCTTGTGGATAGCCAGAGCCGTTCATTTTCTCATGGTGTTGATGAATAATATCCGCGATGGGCCAAGGAAAAGTTATATCCCTTAATAGTTCATATCCAACCTGCGGATGTGTTCTTATTAATCCAAATTCCAGATCGGACAATCGGCCTGGTTTGCTAAGTATTTCTGCAGGTACTTTTATTTTCCCCAAATCATGAATTGTTGCCGCAACATCAATAGCTTCGATTTTCCTTTGATCGAGCTCCAATTCTGCCGCAATCGCTACTGCAAGATGAGCTACTCTTTGTTGATGACCAGACGTGTAAGGATCACGAGCTTCAACGGTATTCGCAAGAGTTTTTATCGTACCACCCAAAGAAATAGATAAATTCTTCAATAATTCTGCATTACGCAACGCTACTGCGAGTTGGTTGGAAAATGCCGTAATTGCTGGGATATCTTCCGTAGAGATTTTTTCTGAATGAACAGAAAAAATACCAATATCTCTGCTCTCAAAAGCCACGGGGGTGATAATACTTTTCCCTATATCAAGAATCTCAGAGATTTTTTTTAATAATCTCTTGTCTCGTGAAGGGAGCACTTGTTCAATAATGTTAGCAAAATCTTCTAAATAAAAAGTTTTGCGAGAAATTAAAACCTTTTTTATTATATCGATTTTTTCGATTTCGAACGAAAATTCTATTGGCGAAAACCCTACAATTTTCTCAACCTGACTGATCAAAGATGGCTCAAAGCTTAAATACTTTTTTCTGAACATTTTTTGTGAATCATCGAGCACCAAGAACATACAATGCGTGTCGATTTTTCTTAACTCATCAGATATACAGGAAAAAACCTCCTGGGCTGATAAAGCAGTCCCCATATTTCTAGATGCAAGGTTTAGAGCTTGCAGAAATTGTTCTGACTGGAATTCCTTTGTAATATCCCTCGCAGTTAATACAAAACCTAAAATTTCGTTTTCTTTTCCAAAATGCGGAAAATAGGTTATATCTAAGACGCGTTTTCCCAATGCCGGTACGAAAAATTCTTCTTGATAGTTCACAACCGCGCCCTGCAAACATTTTTGAATATTTGGCATAACTATCGAATAAAATTTTTCTTCCCCCACCACATCAATAACTTTTTTACCAACCAGTTGGTCGAAAGAAAAATTTCGAGATTTTAAATATGCAGGATTTGCAGTAATGTAGGTAAGGTTTTTATCAATTAATGCAAGCATATCTGTGGAACTTGACACTATGTGTTCATACTGACGGATTATCCTTTCCGAATTCAATTGTTTCGTAATATCTGAAGCTATTATTTGTAAGGAGGGTTTTTCATTGAAGGAAAAAGGTGTAAACGTGATTTCCACATCGATCACACTCCCGTCAAGACGCAAAAATCGATCATGCGTTGGGTATAAGCCTAATTCCCCATTCAACATGCGCGCAATTCTATCTTGCGCGTCCAACCATGCGTCTGGATGAATAAAGTTAGATAACGACTTGCCTAACAGATCCTGGTCTTTTTCCGCACCCAACAATTTAATTGCTGCTGGATTTACATACACCAATTTTTCATCTTGGTATATTCCGATAGCATTAGGAGATCTATGGACTAATTGCCTATATCTTTCTTCGCTATCTTCCAATGCTTTTTCAGCTAGTTTGTGATTGGTGATATCTGTAAAAATGACTGCGCAATTCGTTTGGCCAGATTGATAAGCAGTCACCAAAAAAAAGCGCTCTAGTAGTTCAGAATACTGCTCAAAACGGTTCGGTTTTCCGGTTTCCGCAACCTTAGCAAAGGTTTCAATCCAATCCGTTTTATCTTTTTCTATGCCTGGCAATTCATGGGTTAATCTTTTCCCTATTGAGTTCTGAATCTTCAAACCAGTCGCTGACTCAAAATTTTTATTGGCCGAAAGGATCAATAAATCAACGGGTATACCATTTTTGTCTTTAACCACTTTAAAAAGCACAAAACCCTCAGTCATATTTTCAAAGAGTTCCCGGTACTGTTTCTCTGACTGGCGGAGTTTGCTTTCCGATTTAGCGCGCTCTGATATATCTCGAGTTGCTCCCTGAAGTCCGATCGGCAAGCCCTTTTCATTTCTTACAAGTTTTCCGGTGATCTCTACAGGGAGCTCTTCCCCGTCCTTTTTTAGAACCTTAGTAGTTAAAGTCACCTGCTCAAATTTCCTATAATCCTTAATGGCCTTAAACGCTTCGGCAGACATTCTAAGAAATTCTTTACGGGTAGCATGTTGAGATAAATTCGTTCCGATAAATTCTTCGGGCGTGTACCCTGTCATGCGTTGCACAGAAGGGCTTACATAAGTGAAATTTAACAACGGATCCATAATCCAGACGATATCAGCCAGGTTTTCAGTAATTAATCGATAATGCTCAACACTTTCATTTAATGACCTTTCTAGTTCAAAAAGTTTCGTTATATCTGAAATGAGCCCCTCGAGATAAAGCTTATCTCCGTTCTCGGTATATATTGCATTCCCTTGTTCCCATACCCACTTTTCCTGCCCATGGGAGGTTTTAATTCGATAAATGACCTTGAAAGATTGATGCTTGTCAATAGCATCCTGAATCACCTGCCTTACTGATTGACGATCCCCTGGATGGATGATTTCGTTATATGAAATTATTGCATTTTTAATAAGGTCTTCCGGCAGGTAGCCGATCAAATTGAAGCATCCTTCGCCAACAAAATGCATCGTCCATTGAGCATCATTTGCACAACGAAAAGCCATATTGGGTAAATCGCTTAATAGTTTTCGGAATGAAGGATGGCCAGGATCATTCCGGGATTCCTTAATATTTGTTATGTGTTTTTGAGACGATTTATTACCGGAGACTGAATGAGGTTTTCTTTGTGAATTCATTGTTTTTCTGCAATTCTTTTTATTGAAAAACTGAAAATTATTTTTGGATATTTATTAATTGATATCAATTTTCTTTTAGCAAAAGGCGATCGATTTCTTGCCTAATTCTAAATCATGGATATTTACAATAAACAAATCTTGTTATCAACGCGATCCTATCCTTAAACAAGCATCGTGAAATAGGGATCTGAGACGCCTTTTTTTATTGCATTAACGATGGTGAAACTTTATTGCCATATGAAATAAATGGTCAAACTGATTTTTGTAATAATCCGCGATGGCTACTTTGCTGCGGACAAGTTGTGAGATATGGATTCAATTTGCCCATAGGTCATCTAATTTAATTAACACAGGCTAGGCATAAGGGTGATTATCCTTCAGGCTTAAACACAACGCTTCCATACTGATGAAAAATGTTTGCCTGTGGAGATTTTCTACAATTATTAATTCAGTAATAATTATAATACTGCTAAAATCTCAAAAATCAAGAAGACGATGTGTGTAATTATTATAGAAGATTGGAAACGGTTTGCGCTAAGATTGAATTCCATTCTATTTAAACAATTCCACTTTTTAATAAATTCTTTATAAGGACACCATAGGCAATATCTCTGCTGTTTTCCAGGAAAATTATGAGGCCTGTCCGCCATGGAAATGGGATATTATCTTATTCGCTGGTAAAGAAAATTTATCGATTTCTTCCGCACTCATCGATTATGACTTGACTCGCCCGTTCGGTCAGGTTTCTGACAATTAAACCCATTATCGGAGCCAGAAAATTAAAAAATTGTGGGCGCAAGTTCTTTCGTGGCGGACATTTCTTCAAGGTGATGGTTTGATGACCATCGGCAGTGAAAAGCGGCTGTGAAATGACACACGGATATATGACAAATCTATACGCGAGAATTTGTACGCTGACATTCTAAAGCCCGGAACAGTCAATTAGAATCAACGGCAGAGAACGGGTCAACCATAGTTTCGTATGTAAATTTCAGAACCTGCTACCTTGAAGGTCACAGCGCAGTTTGGAGATACTCAAATCCAAAGGTAAAAGCCATTTGTTTGGTTATTTCGATCCCACGCATTTCGTGATGTATTTCATGCGAATGAATCCATATCAAAAATTTTTACAAATAACCGACATAGCTGGAAAAGAATTTCCAATCAATTTATGCTATATTTAATGAAATTTGGATAATTTCTGTCCCATATAGATCAAGTATCACTCCTTCTGCTGACCCCGCAGGACAGAAATTATATTTCGGGGACGTTTATTTCGGTTAAATCATATAAAGGAGAGAAACACATGAAAACTGAAGGTATTTGCCCGGTAACGGGACGAGGCAAGAAACCAGGATCCAGCCAGGGGACATCGAACCGCGATTGGTGGCCGAACCAACTCAAGCTGTCCATCCTGCGCCAGCATTCCACGCTGTCCAATCCGATGGGCGCGGAATTCAATTATGCCGAAGAGTTTAAGAAGCTCGACCTGAAAGCGATCAAAGAGGACCTGTATGCCTTGATGACCGATTCGCAGGAATGGTGGCCGGCAGATTACGGCCATTACGGCGGGTTGTTCATCCGAATGGCCTGGCACAGCGCCGGCACGTACCGCATGGGCGATGGGCGCGGCGGCGCGGGGTCTGGATCCCAGCGGCTCGCTCCGCTCAACAGCTGGCCGGACAATATTAACCTGGACAAGGCACGCCGGCTCCTGTGGCCTATCAAACAAAAATACGGAAGAAAGATCTCATGGGCAGACCTGATGATCCTTGCCGGAAACTGCGCCCTGGAATCGATGGGATTCAAGACGTTTGGATTCGCCGGCGGCCGCGAGGATGTCTGGGAACCCGAAGAGGATATTTACTGGGGCAGCGAGGACACCTGGCTGGGTGACAACCGCTACAGCGGAGACCGCGACCTTGAAAACCCGCTTGCAGCGGTTCAAATGGGGTTGATCTATGTGAATCCTGAAGGCCCCAACGGAAATCCGGATCCGGTTGCATCAGGCATTGATGTAAGAGAGACATTCGCAAGAATGGCGATGAACGATGAGGAAACTGTCGCTCTTGTCGCCGGCGGGCA
>Ga0180436_10004292_pt1 | contig 12840 bp, 12 predicted proteins | sample SS_ome_2_FD_132434 | JGI IMG/M metagenome (GOLD analysis project Ga0180436, IMG submission 132434) | Hypersaline lake sediment archaeal communities from the Salton Sea, California, USA - SS_3_S_2 metaG | ecosystem: Environmental > Aquatic > Non-marine Saline and Alkaline > Hypersaline >...
GGAATGGGCGCAGAGGAACACCACGCTGTGTTCGAAACGCGGATCGCCCATGCCGGGCATGGCGACAAGCAGCTTTCCGGTCAGGTCCATCTTCGCCTCCTTGGCCTCAATGTCGCGTTCGGGCGCGCGCGGTGCAAGAGGCGACCTTGCGCGGGGCCGCGCCGGCCCGCCCGCCTGCCGGGAATGTGACTTTTCATTGCGGCCCGGCTGCCCGATATCTGGGCACATGGTGCGAAAGATGTTGTCGGCGCTGGCCGCCGTTCTTGCAATCGTGGGCCCCGCGGCGGGCCAATCCCCGCCCGGCGACGTCGTTCGGGCCGAACTCCTGGGTGGGTGGCGCACCGAGGCCGGAACGCAGATGGCCGGCCTTCGGCTGGTCCTGGCGCCGGGATGGAAGACTTATTGGCGCGCGCCGGGCGATGCGGGCATCCCGCCCCTGGCGGATTGGACGGGGTCCGAGAACCTGGCTGCCGCGCGGTTCCACTGGCCCCGGCCCGAGGTGTTCGAACTGTCGGGGCTGCGCACGCTGGGCTATGCCGACGAGGTGATCCTGCCGCTGGAACTGGAACCGGCCACGCCCGGCGCGCCGATCCGGCTGGAAGGCGAGATCGAACTTGGCGTGTGCGAGGATATCTGCGTGCCCGTCACCCTGCGCCTGTCGGCGCCGATGCCGATGCCGGGTAGTTCCGACCCGGCGATCCATGCTGCGCTGGCGGCGGTGCCGCCGGTCGTCGCCGCGCCGAGGCGCTGCAGGGTGGAGCCGATCCGCGACGGGATGCGGGTGACGGCCGATATCGACCATCCGCGTATCGGGGAGGGCGAGGTCGCGGTGATCGAGGCCGGCGACCCGGCGATCTGGGTGTCGGAACCCGAGATGTCGCGGGACGGCGGGCGCCTGACCCTGGTGGCGGACATGGTGCCGCCCGCGGCGCGGCCCTTCGCGCTGGACCGGTCGGGCGTGGTGATCACGCTTCTGGGCGGCGGCAAGGCGGTGGAATTGCGCGGTTGTCCGGCCGGGTAGCGGGGGGCGCTGCCCCCCGACCGGCTGCGCCGGCTCCCCCCGGGATATTTCTAGACCGAGATTTCGAGACCGAGTCCGAGGCCGGGATCAGGGCCGGGGCGCCGCGGCGCGGGCCAGTCGGTCGTTGATGGCCCGGCCCAGCCCATGGCCGGGGATCGGGGCGATGGCGATCCTGCCGCCGGGCCCGGCGGCGGCGTCGGCGTCGCGCAGCGTGGCGTAGAGGACCGATGCCGCCTCGGCCATGTCGCCCGACCGCGACAGGGTGAAGGCGGCGCCTTCGCAATCGGGGCCGAAACCGATCCAGACTTCGCCCGCGCGGGGGCGGCCGGCGTTCAGCCGCAGCGCCGCCTCGGGCGCGTAATGCGAGGCCAGCTGGCCGGGCGCGCTGGGCCGGTCCGGGTCGGCCGCGGCCGTGTCCGGCTGGTGGCCCAGGCATTCGGCGATGGCCTCGGCCGGCAAGCCGCCGGGGCGCAGAAGCCGCGCGGGGCCATCGGACAGGTCGAGGATCGTCGATTCCAGGCCGACCGCGCAGGGGCCGGCATCGACGACCGCCGCGATCCGGCCCGCAAGGCCCGCCATAACGTGGCCCGGTGCGGTCGGGCTGATCTTGCCCGACGGATTGGCCGAGGGCGCGGCCAGCGGGCCGCCGAAGGCGGTCAGCAGGGCGCGGGCCACCTTGTGTTCGGGCACGCGGATCGCCACGCTTGGCAGCCCGGCGGTGACGGCGGGGGCAAGACCCGCATCCGGGTTCAGCGGCAGCACCAGCGTCAGCGGACCGGGCCAGAAGGCATCGGCCAGCCGTTCGGCCTCGGGCGGGAAGGCGGCGAAGCTGCGTGCGGCGGCAAGATCGGCCACATGCACGATCAGGGGGTTCTTCGCCGGCCGCCCCTTGGCCGCGTAGATCGCCGCGACCGCCCGCGGGTTGCGGGCATCGCCGCCCAGCCCGTAGACGGTTTCGGTGGGAAACGCCACCAGCGCGCCATGCGACAGCAGTCGCGCGGCCTCGGCAAGGCCGGGTCCGTCCGGGGGCAGAAGGCGGGTGGTATCGGTCATGATGACGCAGCGTTCGGGTTCAAAGCGCGCCCGGCCTGCGGTAGCAAGGGGCCCGTTCGACATACGCGCCCGGCCCGGTATTGCCAAGGCGCGCGGGAGGAGACGCCACCATGACCTACCGTTCGCCGGTTTCCGAGATTCGTTTCATCCTCGACAAGATCGTGCCGCTGGCCCCGGTTGCCGGGACCGGGATGTTCGCCGAGGCGACGGCGGAAACGACCGAGGCGGTTCTGGAGGGCGCGGCGAAGCTGTGCGACGAGGTTCTGGCGCCCCTGCAGAAGGTGGGCGACCTGAATCCCGCCCGGCTGGAGAACGGGGTGGTCCGGTCGGCCCCCGGTTTCAGGGAAGGGTTCGCGGCGATCGCCGAAGGCGGCTGGGTCGCGCTGGCGGCGCCGCAGGAATATGGCGGGATGGGGCTGCCGCAGGCGCTGAACATGGCGGTGGGCGAGATGATGGCGGGGGCCTGCATGTCGCTGCAGTTGAACCCGCTTTTGACCCAAGGCCAGATCGAGGCGCTGGAACACCATGCCAGCGACGAGATCAAGGCGCTTTACCTGCCCAAGCTGATTGCCGGGGAATGGTCGGGCACGATGAACCTGACCGAACCGCAGGCGGGCAGCGATGTCGGCGCGCTGCGCACGCGGGCCGAACCGAACGGCGATGGCAGCTACGCGATCACCGGCCAGAAGATCTACATCACCTGGGGCGACGGCGACCTGACCGAAAACACCTGCCACCTGGTCCTGGCGCGGCTGCCCGACGGGGCGCCCGGCACGAAGGGGATCAGCCTGTTCATGGTGCCCAAATACATCCCCGATGCCGATGGCCGGCCCGGCATGGCCAACAGCCTCAAGGTCGTCAGCCTGGAACACAAGCTGGGCCTGCACGGTTCGCCCACCTGCGTGATGTCCTACGAGGGTGCGACCGGCTGGCTGGTCGGCGAGGAACATCGCGGCATGGCGGCGATGTTCACGATGATGAACAACGCGCGTCTTGCGGTGGGCATGCAGGGCGTCGGCATCGCCGAGGCCGCGACGCAGAAGGCCGTAGCCTATGCGCAGGAACGCGTTCAGATGGGCGCGATCATCGACCATGCCGATGTGCGGCGGATGCTGGCCTCGATGAAGGCCGAGGTCTTTGCCGCGCGCGCCATCGGGCTGGCCTGCGCGGTGGCGCTGGACATGGGCCGCGCCACCGGCGAGGCCGATTGGCAGGCCCGCGCGGCCTTCCTGACGCCGATCGCCAAGGCCTATGGCAGCGATGTCGGCTGTTCGGTGTCCGAGACCGGCGTGCAGGTGCATGGCGGCATGGGCTTCGTCGAGGAAACCGGCGCCGCGCAATTCTACCGCGACGTTCGGGTCACGACGATCTACGAGGGCACGAACGGAATTCAGGCCGCCGACCTCGTGGGCCGCAAGATGGCGGATGGCGGCGAGGCCGCGTTCCGGCTGTTGCAGGAGGTGCAGGACGGGGCCGAGGCGGCACGCGGGCCCCTGCCGGAGCTGGCCGGCGACGTCTGGGGCGCGGCCGAATCCCTGCGCGAGGCGACCGAGACGCTGCTGGCGCAGGCCATGCCCGACCGGCTGGCCGGATCGGTGCCCTATCTGCGGGCCTTCGCGCTGGTTCTGGGCGCGCATTTCCACCTGCGGGCCGCGATGGCCGAAGGCGGCGCGGGGCGGCGCAGCGCGTTGGCGCGGGTGTTCGTCAAGCGCATCCTGCCGCGTCATGCCGCGGCATTGGCCGAGGCGCGTGAAGGTGCGGAAGACCTTTACGCCCTGTCGTCCGACGATCTGGTCGCGTGATGGACGGCAGCGGCCGGATCCGCCACCCCTTCGCCGAGCCGCCGGCCGAGGGCACGGCGGGCGAAGTGGCAGAGGGCGTGCTGTGGATGCGCCTGCCGCTGCCGATGAAGCTGGACCACGTCAATGTCTACGCGCTGGACGAGGGCGATGGCTGGACGGTCGTCGATACCGGGTTCGACACCAGGCGGTCGCGCGCGATCTGGGAGGCGCTGCTGGCGGGGCCGCTGGGCGGGCGCCCGGTGCGGCGTGTCGTCGTCACCCATTACCACCCCGATCATGTTGGCCTTGCCGGCTGGTTCCAGGCACACGGTGCGGAACTGGTGACGACGCGCACGAGCTGGCTTTTCGCCCGGATGCTGACGCTGGACGAACAGGACCGGCCGCTGCCCGAGACCGTCGCCTTCTGGCAGGCGGCCGGGATGGATGCCGATCTTCTGGCCCAGCGGAAGGCGGAGCGCCCGTTCAACTTCGCCGACGTCGTGCACCCGTTGCCGCTGGGCTATACCCGCGTGGCCGAGGGCGCGACGATCCGGCTGGGCGGGCGCGACTGGCAGGTGCGTTGCGGCGACGGGCACGCGCCCGAACACGCGACCTTCTGGAGCGTGGATGACGACCTCGTGCTGGGCGGGGACCAGCTGTTGCCCGGCATTTCCGCCAATCTGGGCGTCTACGCGACCGAGCCGATGGCCGACCCGGTGGCCGAGTGGATCGCCGCCTGCCGACGGTTCATGGAGGTGGCCGAAGACCGGCATCTGGTCTTGCCCGGTCACAAGCTGCCCTTCACCGGCTTGCCGTTCCGGCTGGTCCAGATGGTGGAAAACCATCTCTCGGCGCTTGACCGGCTGCGGGCGCATCTGGCCCGACCGCGCTCGGCGGCGGAATGTTTCGCGCCGCTGTTCCAGCGTCCCATCGGGCCGGCCGAATACGGGCTGGCCCTGGTCGAGGCGGTGGCGCATCTCAACCACCTGCTGTTGCGGGGCGAGGTGTCGCGGGTGTTGCGCGAGGACGGTGCATGGGAATGGTGCCTGGCCCCCGTGCAGTCGGGTCGTGACAGCGCCAAAGAGATCGGATAATCCGGTTCTCGACTTTTTTCGCAGGGAGCGCAGCGATGGCCGAGCACAAGCATGGAACGATGGATGTGAAGGAGCATGAGAAGACCTTTGCGGGCTTCATCAAGTTCGTTCAGGTCTCGATCTACGTGATCATCGGCCTCCTGATCTTCATGGCGCTCGTCAACGCCTGACGCGGGGGGCTGCCATGCGTTTGCGGCGGTTGCTGGCGGCCCTTGCGCTGCCCTTCTTTCTGGCGGCCTGCGGGGCCGAACCCGTCTGGGCACCCGACGAAGTCGTCGGCCGCGCCTTGCACACGACGGGCGATGAACCGTCGCTGACGCTTTACACCGTCATCCGGGTGACCGGTGGCGAGGGTGCGCATTCGGCGCTGCTGGTCGACAACGACCATCGGGCGATCTTCGACCCGGCGGGTACCTGGTGGCACCGTGCCGCGCCCGAGCGGAACGACGTGCATTACGGGATGACGCCGCAGATGCTGCGTTTCTACATCGATTACCATGCGCGCGAGACCTATTACGTGGTCGAACAGCGGGTGCCGGTCTCGCCCGAGGTGGCCGCGATGGCGATGCGCGAGATCGAGGCCTACGGCGCGGTGCCCAAGGCGATGTGCGCCGTCTCCGTCTCGTCGATCCTGCGCAAGCTGCCGGGGTTCGAGGATACGCCGCGCACCTATTTCCCGGCCAACATCATGCGCGATTTCGCGCGCCGCCCCGGCGTGACCGAGCGGGTGATCCGCGACGACGATTCCGACGACAACAAGGGCCTTCTGACCACGCAGGCCGCCGCGCTTTGACGCCGGGGGCCGGGGCCGATGCCGCCGTCGCCCCGATGACGGTGTCGCGCGGTTTCGCCGAGGCCGAGCGTGCCGTGGTCGCGCGGCTTTACTGGCAGGCCTTCGGCGACAAGCTGGGCCGGGTGATGGGCCCGGCGGACAAGGCGCAGGCCTATATCGCCCGCACGATTCGTCCCGATCACGCGATGGTGGCGCGCGACGGGCGGGGCCGGGTGATCGGCGTGGCGGGCTTTCGGACCCGTGAGGGCAGTTTCCTGGCGATCGACCGGCCCCGGCTGGCTGCGGTCTATGGCCCGCCGGGTGGGGCGCTGCGGGCGCGTCTTCTGGGTCTTCTGGCGACGGAAACCGACAATCGCCGTTTCCTGGTGGACGGGATCTGCGTGGAACGTAGCGCACGCGGGAAGGGCGTGGGCACAAGGCTGATCGAGGAACTCGCCACCGAGGCGCGCCGCCGCGGTCACCCGGCACTGAAGCTGGAAGTGCGGGCCGACAACCTGCGCGCCCGGTCGCTTTACGAACGCCGCGGGTTCGAAACGGTCGGTTCCGGGCACAGCCGGCTGTCTGGCGCGCTGTTCGGCCTGGCGCATTGGGTAACGATGGCGCGGCCGGTCTGAACCGTCAGTCGAAGGTTCCGGTCACCCGCCCCAGCAGCATGAAGGCGCGCGCGGTGCGCGTGGCCGCAAGGTCCGCGATCTCGGCATCCGTCGCGTCGGGTTCGAACGCGGCCAACGTCTTGTCGAATTGCCGCAGGAAATGGTGCGCCGCATCGCGAAAGACGGTGTCCTGCCGCATCCGCGCCGCCGTCAGCGCCAGCGACGACCGGTCGCGCACCCCGCCCAGCGCGGCGATGCCCCGGCCGCGTTCACCCTGCGCGAAGCGGCGCCAGATCTCGGGCCGCGCACGGTCGGGCGTGAGGTCGTCCATGTAGATGCCTTCCTGGCTGAGCAGGGTCAGCACGTCCTGCGCGGCGCGCACCAGTTTGGCGGCATTGCGGTCTTCCAGAACCCGGCGGAGCGCGCGAAAGCCCTCGCGGTCATCCTGGCTGTCGGGGAAGTTCAGCGCCCGGATGAAATCGGTGGCCGCGATCGGAACCTGGGGTGCGCCCGTCGGCGTGCCCAGTTCCAGTGCCGGCTGTTCCTCTACCGGTTGGCGCAGCACGACGGGGGAAGCGGCCTTCGCCGATGATCTGGGGGCGGGTTGCGGCGCCGGTTGCACGGCGTCCCGGCGCGACGTGAAGGTGGCCAGCGCGCTTTCGGTCTGTTTCTGCGCGGCGACGATCTCTTCCAGCTTCTTTTCGACCGAGGGCCGGGTCATCCCCGATTGCGCATGCGTCAGGTAGCTGTGGCGCATCGCGTCGATCGCGGCCTGAAGGCGGCGCGCCTCGTCCCGCATCGTGCGGGCGGTGCGGGCGGTCAGCGCGCCGATCCAGATCATCGCGACGGGCAGGAACACCGCGACCAGGGTCAGCACGGCATCCAGCCGGCCCGCACCGCCCACATCGCCGTCGCCGAGGATGTAGATGCCGCCGGTCAAGGCCAGCCACGCCAGCGTCAGCACGCCTGCGATGATTTCGGTTCCCGTCAGCGGTCCGTCGTCGCTGGGGCGCGAATAAAGCCCCGGATCGCGCGGCGGCTGGTCGTCCGTTGGCTCCGACATGACCTCTCCCCAACCCTTCGGGTCAGATGTACGCGATCTTCACCACCTCGTACGACTTTTCGCCGCCGGGCGTGCGCACTTCGACGCTGTCGCCCTCGTCCTTGCCGATCAGGGCGCGTGCCAGCGGCGACCGGATGTTGAGACGGCCGCGATCGATGTCGGCTTCGGGTTCGCCGACGATCTGGTAGGTCTTTTCCTCGTCCGTGTCCTCGTCGACCAGCGTCACCGTCGCGCCGAACTTGATCGCGCCCGACAGTTTTGTCGGGTCGATGACGTCGGCGCGCGACAGGATTGCCTCGATCTCCTTGATCCGGCCCTCGATGAAGCTCTGCTTTTCGCGCGCGGCGTGGTATTCCGCGTTTTCGGACAGGTCGCCATGTTCGCGGGCTTCGGCGATCGCCCTGATCACCGCCGGGCGTTCCACGGATTTCAGCGTCTTCAACTCGTCGTCGAGCGCGGCCTGCCCCGCGCGGGTCATCGGAATCTTTTCCATAGCGTTCCCGGGCAAAGAAAGACCCCGGCCCTGTCGGACCGCGGCCGGGTTCGTAACGTCTGAACCACATCAACCGACCATCGCGGCGAATGCAAGGGATTCGCACGCAGCGTCAGGTCGCTGCCGGGCCCGGTTGTGCCGCACTGGCGTTGCCTGCCCGCGCCATTCGGGCTAACGATCCGGACGACGAAAACTGACGAAGCCAGCCATCAGGCGCGCCGGAGGACCGAGATGACCGAGATCGCCCGCGAGAGCATGGAATACGACGTCGTGATCGTGGGCGCGGGGCCCGCGGGCCTGTCGGCCGCGATCCGGCTCAAGCAACTGGACGCCGACCTGAACGTCGTCGTGCTGGAAAAGGGTTCCGAGGTCGGCGCGCATATTCTGTCGGGCGCGGTTCTCGACCCGTCCGGCCTCGATGCGCTTCTGCCGGACTGGCGCGAGATGGGCGCACCGGTCAAGACCGAGGTCACGCAGGACAATTTCTACATCCTGGGCGAGGCCGGGCAGATCCGCATCCCGAACTGGCCGATGCCGCCCCTGATGAACAATCACGGCAACTACATCGTCTCGATGGGCAATGTCTGCCGCTGGATGGCCGAGGTGGCCGAAGGGCTGGGCGTGGAAATCTTCCCCGGCATGGCCTGTTCGGAACTGGTGATGGACGGCGACCGCGTGGCGGGCGTCGTGGCCGGCGAATTCGGCAAGAACCCTGACGGCACGCAAGGCGACGGCTACGAGCCGGGGATGGAACTGCTCGGCAAGTACGTGTTCCTGGCCGAGGGCGTGCGCGGTTCGCTGTCCAAGCAGGTGATCGCGAAATACGACCTTTCGAAAGGCAAGTGCCCGCAGAAATTCGGCCTTGGCATGAAGGAGATCTGGGAGATCGACCCGGCCAAGCACCGGCAGGGCACGGTCACCCACACGATGGGCTGGCCGCTGGGCAAGAACGCGGGCGGCGGGTCGTTCATCTACCATCTGGAGAACAATCAGGTCTATGTCGGCTTCGTGGTGCACCTGAACTACGAGAACCCGCACCTTTATCCCTACATGGAATTCCAGCGCTTCAAGCACCATCCGATGGTCGCGGACCTGCTGGAGGGCGGCAAGCGCGTGGCGTATGGCGCGCGGGCGATTTCCGAGGGCGGATGGCAGTCGATCCCCAAGGTTACGTTCCCGGGCGGCGTGCTGCTGGGCTGTTCGGCCGGGCTGGTCAACGTGCCGCGGATCAAGGGCAACCACAACGCGATGCTGTCGGGCAAGGCCGCGGCCGAAGCCGCGCATGAAGCCATCGCCGCGGGGCGGTCGGGCGACGAGTTGACCGGATACGAGGACGATCTGCGCACCGGTCCGGTGGCGCGCGACCTCAAGCGGGTGCGCAACGTCAAGCCGCTTTGGTCGAAATCGGGCATGATGGCGTCGCTCGCGCTGGGCGGTTTCGACATGTGGGTGTCGAACGTCACCGGCCTCAATCCGCTGGGCACGCTGCGCCACGGCAAGTCCGACGCCGCCGCCACCGGCGAGGCATCGAAGTTCCGGCCCATCGACTATCCCAGGCCCGACGGCAAGCTGAGCTTCGACCGGCTGACCAACGTGTCGTTCTCGGCCACCAACCATGACGAGAACCAGCCCTGCCACCTGCGCCTGCGCGACCCGGATCTGCCGATCAAGGTCAACCTGCCGAAATACGCAGAACCGGCGCAGCGTTACTGTCCCGCGGGTGTCTACGAGGTGGTGCAGGACGAGGACGGCAGCCAGCGGTTCCAGATCAATTTCCAGAACTGCGTCCATTGCAAGACCTGCGACATCAAGGACCCCAGCCAGAACATCGACTGGGCGACCCCGCAGGGTGGCGACGGTCCGAACTACCCCAACATGTAACGACTGGGCGAGCAGCGGACCCAAGCGGTGCCGTTCGGATGGACAGGCCGGGTGCCGGGGGCTAGCTTTCCAGCGACCGAGGAGGAACCGATCGTGCCCATCCGCCCCCGCCTTCGCTGCCTCACCCTTGCCCTGGCCCTGGCGCTGCCCGGCGCTGCGCCGGCCTTCGAGGGCAGTGCGGGCGCATATCTTGCCGGCCGACATGCCAGCGGGCACAGCGATTACCGCGCCGCGGCCAGCTACTATACCCGCGCGCTGATCGAGGATCCGCGCAATGTCGTGCTGATGGACAACGCGATCCTCGGCTTTGTCGGCGAGGGCGCGGTCGCGCGGGCGGTGCCCATCGCAATGCGGCTGGAAGGCGTCGGCGGCCAAAGCCAGATGGCCGCGCTGGTGATGCTGGCCGAGACCGCCCGGCGCGGCGACTGGGAAAAGGTGGTCGCGCGGCTGGACGAAGGCACCGCGGTGGGCCCCCTGGTCCTGGGGCTGGCGCGGGCCTGGGCGCTACTGGGCGAAGGGCGGATGTCCGAGGCCGCGGGCGCCTTCGACGACATCGCCGAAGGTGACGGGCTGCAAAGCTTCGCACTTTACCACAAGGCGCTGGCGCTGGCCTCGGTTGGCGATTTCGAAGGGGCCGACGCGATCCTCGGCGGCGAGGCGGGCGGGCCGATCCGCGCCACCCGCCGCGGGGTGCTGACCCATGCCCAGGTGCTCAGCCAGCTGGAGCGCAATGCCGACGCGATCGAGCTGATCGACGCGGTGTTCGGCGCCAACCCGGATGCCGCGATCGCCGCGGTGCGCGCGGATCTGGAAGCCGGGCAGACGCTGCCCTTCGACACGGTCCGCAACGCGCAGGACGGGCTGGCCGAGGTCTTCTTCACCGTCGCGAGCGCGCTTAACGGCGAAAGCTCGGATACGTTCACGCTGGTCTATGTGCGGCTGGCCGAATTCCTGCGGCCCGATTTCGTCGATGCGCTGCTGCTGGCCGCCGATATCCTGGAAACCCAGGGCCAGTTCGATCTGGCCACCGAAGCCTACAACAAGATCCCGCCCGGTGCGCCCGCCTATCCGGCGGCCGAACTGGGCCGGGCGGACGCGTTGGTGCAGGCCGGACGGCTGGAGGCCGCCATCGAGGTGTTGGACCAGTTGACCCGGTCACATCCCGACCTGATGCGCGCCTGGGCCAACAAGGGCGACGTGTTGCGCCGTGCCAAGCGCTATGCAGAGTCGGCGCGCGCCTATGACGAGGCGATCGCCCGGCTGGGCGCCGAGGAGCCGGGACACTGGTTCCTTTATTATGCGCGCGGGATCGCGCATGAGCGCGAAAAGGAATGGCCGGAGGCCGAGGCCGATTTCCGCAAGGCGCTCGATCTCAGCCCCGACCAGCCGCAGGTGCTGAACTACCTGGGCTATTCGTTCCTCGAGATGCAGACCAATCTCGAAGAGGCGCTGGAGATGATCGAACGCGCGGTCAAGGCGCGGCCCGACAGCGGCCATATCGTCGATTCGCTGGGCTGGGCCTATTACCGGCTGGGCCGCTACGACGAGGCGGTCGAACAGATGGAACGCGCGATCGAACTGATGCCTTCGGACAGTATCGTCAACGACCATCTGGGCGACGTGTACTGGGCCGTCGGGCGCAAGCGCGAGGCCGAGTTCCAGTGGCGCCGCGCCCTGTCCTTCGAGCCCGAGACCGAGGAAGAGGCCGCGCGCATCCGCCGCAAGCTGGATGTCGGGCTGGACGTCGTGCTGGAGGAAGAAGGCGCGCCGCCGCTGAAGGTGGTGAATGACGACGGTTGAGGCGCTTGCCCCCGCCAAGGTCAACCTGACGCTGCATGTCACCGGGCGCCGTGCCGACGGCTATCACCTGCTCGATTCGCTCGTCGTCTTTGCCGGCCCGACCGACCGGATTCTTGCGGCGCCGGCCGTCGGGCTGAACCTGTCGGTCACCGGGCCGATGGCGGCGGGTCTGGATGGCGAAGCCGACAACCTCGTCCTGCGGGCGGCACGGCATCTGGGGATTGCGGATGCGGCGATCACGCTCGACAAGCATCTGCCGGTTGCCGCGGGGATAGGCGGCGGGTCGTCGGATGCCGCCGCATCGGTGCGGGCGCTATGCCGGATGACCGGGCGCGCCCTGCCCGATCCGGCCGCGCTGACTTTCTTGGGCGCCGATGTCCCCGTCTGCCTCGATCCCCGGCCCCGGCGCATGGCGGGACTGGGCGAGGTTCTGTCGGACGTGCCGGCGATGCCGCCGATCTGGCTGGTTCTGGTCAATCCCGGCGTTGCCCTGCCCACGCCTGACGTGTTCCGGGCGCTTGATGGGCGGTTCGGGGCGGCGATGCCGGCGGTCTTGCCGCGCTGGAAGGATGCCGCCGACCTGGCCGTCTTCCTGCGGACAACGCGCAACGACCTGGAGCCACCGGCCGAGGCGCTGGCCCCGGTCATCGGACGGGTGCGGCATGCGTTGGCCGCGCAGCCGGGATGCCTGCTTGCGCGGATGTCGGGATCGGGTGCGACGGTTTTCGGCCTGTTCGCCGATCCGCTGGGGGCGGCAGCGGCGGCGCGGACGCTGCGCGCGGCCGAGCCGGGCTGGTGGGTGGCCGACAGCGCGCTTCACGATCCGCGCGAGGGGTGAGGCGCCAGTGCGGGGGGCTCTGCCCCCCGGCCGCCATTTCCCCCTCGACGGGGGAATTGGCGGCCCCCCCCGGGATATTTTTGACCGGAAATGGGGTGGTCAGCGCATCCGGGCGACGACGTAATCGGCCAGATCGATCAGCGTGTCGCGCAGGTCTTGGGCGGGCATCGTGCGCATCGCGGCCTTGGCGCGGTCGGCCCAGGCCAACGCCTCTGTCCGGGTCGCTGCCATCGTGCCGTGACGGTCGATCAGCCGCAGCGCCTCGTCGAGGTCGCCGTCGCGTTGCTGCCCCTTCTGGATGGTGCGCTCCCAGAAGGCGCGTTCTTCGGGCGTGGCACGGGCCACGGCCTTGATCACCGGCAGCGTCAGCTTGCGTTCGCGGAAATCGTCGCCCACGTTCTTGCCCGTCGCCCCGGTATCGCCGCCGTAA
>Ga0180436_10004293_pt1 | contig 12839 bp, 10 predicted proteins | sample SS_ome_2_FD_132434 | JGI IMG/M metagenome (GOLD analysis project Ga0180436, IMG submission 132434) | Hypersaline lake sediment archaeal communities from the Salton Sea, California, USA - SS_3_S_2 metaG | ecosystem: Environmental > Aquatic > Non-marine Saline and Alkaline > Hypersaline >...
AGGAATAAAATATTCTGAAACTGATGATTTTAAAAAGGGAATTGAAGGAGCAGAAGTTTTATATTGCACAAGAATCCAACAGGAAAGATTTGCAAGCACAGCTGAGTATGAAGAATTAAAAGATGTATATATTTTGACTAAGGCTTTGGTTGAGAAGAAATGTCCAGACAGTATTGTTATGGCACCTTTACCAAGAGTTCATGAAATTTCAAAAGAAGTAGATGAACTGCCAAATGCAGCTTATTTTAGGCAAATTGAAAATGGAGTTGCAGTCCGAATGGCTATCCTAACTAAAATGCTTTCATGAGAATTTTATTTAAAAATGCAGAAATAGTAAGTGAAAAGGGAACATCAATAAAAGATGTTCTGGTAGAGGATGAATCAATTGAAAAAATAGCTGATTCGATCGATGAGAAAGCTGACAAAGAATACGATTTAACTGGAAAATATTTAATTCCTGGAGCTATAGATGCTCATGTTCATTTTAGAACTCCGGGATATGAAGCAAAAGAGGATTGGAAAACCGGTTCAATGGCAGCTTTAGCAGGTGGTGTGACAACTGTTTTTGATATGCCAAACACAAAGCCTCATACAACAACACTAGAAGCATTGGCTGCGAAGCGCGAGATTGTTGAGCGGTCAGCAATGATAAATTACGGATTCTTTTTTGGAGGAGCTGATGATAATTTAGAGGATTGCAAAGCAGCTGAAGGAATTGTTGGATTTAAAGTTTATATGGGAGCAACAACCGGTCAAAAAGCAGTTGGAGGAAGGGATAATATTGAGGAGTTGCTGGCTGGATTATTTGAAAATACAGATCGAGTGGTTGCAGTTCATGCTGAGGATGAAGAAATTATGCGAAAGCATGCAGAGGTATATCAAGGAGACCATACTCCGGAAGTTCATAGCTTAATTAGAAATGACGAAGTGGCTTTTACAGCAGCAAAAAAGGCAATACATCTTGCTAAAAAATATGAAGGTCGGTTGCATTTATGTCATATGAGTACAAAAAAAGAAGTAGAATTAATGCGAAAATTTGGAAGTGATTTGATTACTTGTGAAGCGTGTCCACATCATTTATTTTTGAGTATTAAAGATTATTCTAGGCTTGGAAATTTTGTAAAAGTTAATCCACCAATTAGAGGTCAGCATGATCAGGATGTTTTATGGAAAGCGATTCAGGATGGAGTTGTGCGGATTGTTGCTTCAGATCATGCGCCGCATTTGAAAGAGGAAAAGGATGTGGATTATTGGAAGGCTCCAGCTGGTGTGCCAGGAGTACAAACTATTTTGCCGTTGATGCTAAATGCTGTGAATGATGAAAAAATTAAGATAGAAGATGTTGTTAGATTATTGTGTGCTGGGCCGGCAAAACAATATGGTGTTCAGAAAAAAGGTCAGATTAAAGAAGGATATGATGCGGATTTGGTTGTAGTTGATATGAATTTTATGCATGAAATTGAAGATGAAGATATGAAATCAAAATGTGGATGGTCACCATTTAGTGGAATGTATGTTAAGGGTTGGCCTGAAATGACTTTTGTTAGAGGTGTTTTAGGAATGGAAAAAGGAAGAATTGTACGATCAAAGGAGTTAGTTGGGAAAGAGGTTGTAGTTTCATAGTATTTGTGATTTAATTTTCGTCCAAGGTAAAAGGCGAGGTTGCTTTAACTCGAGCTGATTTCGTCAGACCTTTGAAAATAAGGCTGGCGGAATATGGGAAGGAGAATGAATCATGGATGTTCTGCAGAAGATTGAGGACGCAATAGGGATCAGCTTTGCTGGTCTAGTGATTGGACTGAGCTTTTATGGCTGGATCGAGATCATGGTGATGTCGCTTCCTCGTGCGATGGGGAGGTAAACATGATACTTCGACAAGTCATTGGAGCGATAGTGCTCTGGGTATTGGCAGCTGCGATCATAGCTTGCCTTGCAATCCCGCTCATGAATTAAGAAGTAGTTAAATGCTTGGACTAATTATATTTCTGAGCGTGGTTGCTCTCATTATGTTGGTAGCGGCAGTACTACTGCTCTACAGCGCATGGAAGGAAGGAAAGAAATGAACGTGTTGTTTGCTGCGGAAAACCCCTTCGAGATCGGATCCCCCCTGCTGTACTTCGGCCTCATTGTCTTCCTGATCGCTTTGATTGCGATTATCTTCGGTATTCAATATCGACGGGAGAACAGTGGGAAGTCCCAACAGAAGCAAAAGAAGCGACCACTGTATATTGACATTGCAACTCAACAAGATCCACGCGATTACTTGGACAAAAAACCATGACCCCCCTTCGGCTAACCTCACCCCGCCAGCCGAAACCCTGCTTTGTAAAGTACATTTTGTAATGTACTTATTTGATATACTTTGTAATTTATGGTTTAATTTAACCTCTTTTTGAGGATGCAAACTGGAAAGGCTCGCTTGAGCTCTTTTCAGGCGTTCCTTAAAAAATCGGCTGACGAGAAAAAAACGCACCAGGAGGTGCGAAGGTATAACAAACAAAAACACGAACAGGAAACGAGGTGAAGCATGACTGATGAGATTGGCGAGACGAAGATGGGAATTGGAGACCCAAATGTGGATCGTTTGCTCAGTGGTGAACACGACCTTAGGATCGGTAAGGCCTATGGGAATGTGATCGTTGAGGAGCGTATCGGCTGGGGTGGAATGGGTGAGATCTACAGAGGTCGCCACAGTCTGCTGGATCAGCAGATGGCGGTCAAGATCCCTCGTTCCGGTGATCGAGTGGTGCTCGCGAGGATGATCACAGAGGCACGATCTCAAAGTGCCTTGAAAGGTCCTCACATTGTTCCGGTTAAGGATGCAGGTCTTGATCCGGAACCCTACATCACTATGGAGTACATCGAGGGAAGTGAGACGCTGGAAGAGTACTGCAATACAAGTATGTACCAGATCTTCGATCCTGGTCATCTGTTGCAGCTGCTCACGGCCTTCAAGCAGGTACTGATCACTCTCAACAACGCCCACCACAACAAGGACAAGGAGGGAAAAGACGATCCCATTACACATCGCGATGTCAAACCTGCAAACATTCTCGTGGTCAAGGAAGGCCATGGGAAGCTGCATCCGTATGTGATCGACTGGGGTCTGGTTAAGAAGCAAGACGACAACAACCTGACAGCTGAGAGCGACACCGTCGGAACCCTCTACCACATGGCCCCTGAACAGATGAGGGGCAAGGACAAGGTAGGGCCCAAGTCTGACGTCTACAGCGCTGTTACCACGCTCTACTGGATGATGACCGGAGCTCACATCTACAAGTCGAAAGATTCGGAAGTGAGTGTCACGGACATGGGCTATGTAGAGTTCGCTTCCTTTCTGATTGTCTGGTGGAAGGAGCCCGATCAACTGCAAGAGCGCATCGACGAACTGCCCAAAGAGCTCGGCTGGCTCAAGCCAATTTTGAGCCGTGGTCTATTGGTTGATTCTGAAGAGCGTATGTCCATGGCTCACTTCATCAAGTTGGTTGAAATGGGCATTGTAGATCTTCAGCAGCAGATGAAGGACAGGTATGGCGGAGTCACCTCATCGGTGATTTCCCGGCCTCGTTCTGACGATCGCACTGTGGAGATCCCAACTGTGACCGAGCAGAAGGTCAAGGAGATGAAGAATCCTGATGAGAAGTCGGGATTTGGCCGATTGGCCTCGCTTCTTCTTCTGGTGATCCTTGTGTTGATCGGTGGTTCTGTGGGGCTCTACTACGCTTTTGGCGGTGGTAGTGAGCCGCAACAGCAGACCAACAAGTCTCAAGACGCTGGGATGCGCAAGTTCACTTCCCGGGCTGAGGTGGTCAATTCACCTCGAAAACGCATCAGGCCCAAGCCACTCCCACCCCCACCAAAAGGGCATATCATGCCCTCGGATCCGTACATCGAGCTGCTGTTTCACAAGAAGCTGAAGACGTGCAAACAGAAAGCGGATGTGCACAAGCTCAACTGCATGCGCAAGATCATCCGCCATCTCTACTGGTCCGGCTACAAAGGCACGGCTATCCTTCTCTTCGACCAAACCTATCCCTGGTTCTGCTTCTACCATGCGAAAAAGTTCGACAAAACCATACGCGAGGAATGCAAACGCGCATGGGATAACGATCGGCCCAGCTATTTCAAGCTGGTGTCCGGTGTCCAGGTCGGCAAGTACAACGACCGCCTGAAAGGGCGCATGGAGATGCGCAATCGCATCCGTCGTGAGCGCATCGCCTGGTTCAAGAAGAAGTACAACCTCAAATAAAATACCTTCGCCCCCCAAGGCCAATTTCGGCCGGGTCGCACGATTTCTCGTCGGCCTTTTTCCCCAAACCTAGTTTGCAGTGCATACTAGGTTTGATAGGTAAACCTAGTATGGTAGGTATAATAGATTTGCATTTTTAATTGATTGCTTTACAATTGCGTCTCAAGGACAAGTGCAGAGCTAACCAAAAACGAGTTACTTGCCGGTCCATTGACAATTGGGCTGGCTAAGAAAGGAAAACAAGAAACGCATGATGTTTCCGAGAGAAAGAACTGGGAAAGAACAAAAAATGCTTGCTAGGTGCGATGCCATTGAGGCTGCAAACTCGCAAGTGCAATCCAAATCAGTAGAATTGCAACCATGGATAGGTTACACAGGAGCCGTTTGCGGGATGGCCCTTAGTTGCCTGATCTATATCTGGGCTCATTTCCTGACTAACTAAGGAGGTGCTGATGTTTCCGGGAAATATTCATGACACGAACACAGCTGAACTCGGAGGTTGGTGCTTCTGGGTTCCTGTAGGTGTGCTCTGGGCGATCGCAATCGCTCTGCTACTGGTGGTTCGATGAAGAAAGGTGAGAAGCTTTTTTTGAAGGCTATCGGCTTTACCCTGTTTCTGGTTGGGTTGGCGCTGTTTTTGCTGAAGATCATCGCGACCAACTCGGCACAGTGAAAGGAAGGTGCGCCATGAGTGGCGAGATTGAAGAGAAGACTGATGAGCAAAGAGTGCTCGACGCCCTCAAGGTTGTCGACTTCATTCAACTGATTGCTACCATCCCGGTGGTGATCCTTATCTTGTTCATCGTGTTACGGTAGGAGGTCATCATGAAACAACTTAAATCTTTTCCTAGTCAGCCTCCTACTTTTATGATTAAATATTAGGGAACTTAAATTTAACCAATGGCAAATCTAAAAGTAAAATATTTAGGCACTGAATATGAGAACCCAACTGTTCTTGCTTCAGGCGTTTTAGGTGTAACTCAAGCCACTTGGAGAAGTGTGGTTAATAGCGGGGCAGGTGGAATTACAACAAAATCAATCTGGTTAAATGAACATAAAGGACATCCAAATCCAACAATAATCACAACAGAAAACTGGATGATGAATGCAGTTGGATTACCCGATGCTGGACTTGAAAAAGCAAAAGAGGAAATCGAACTTTATTCAAAAGAAAAACCAGCACCTTTAATTGCTTCGATTGTGGCTGGGAAAAAAGATGAATTTTCAAAAATCGCTGAAGAAGTAGATAAGTTAGATGTGGATGTTTTGGAGGTGAATATTTCTTGTCCGAATGTTGAAGATGAACTTGGACTTCCGTTTGCTTGTGTGTCTGATGATGCAAAAGCTGTAACTGAAGATGTGAAGAAAGTTGCAAAAAATAAACCAGTGATAATTAAGCTAAGCCCAAACGTAACTAACATAGTAGCAATCGCTAATGCATGCGCTGAAGGCGGTGCTGATGGATTTTGTTTAATCAACACTTTGGGGCCTGGACTAGCAATAAATCTAGAAACAAGAATGCCAATTTTGGCTAACAAAGTTGGTGGAATTTCAGGGCCAGCAATTAAACCTCTGGCAGTTAAAAAAGTAAGCGATGTTTATCAGGCTACTAAACTTCCAATCATTGGAACCGGAGGAGTTACAACCGGTGAAGATGCACTTGAGATGATGATGGCAGGAGCAACTCTTGTAGGAATCGGAACTGCAGTTTATTACAGAGGTGCGGATGTGTTTAGAAAAGTCAGCAAAGAAATGTCTGACTGGTGTGATAAAAACGGCGTGGCAAGCGTCGAGGAATTAATCGGAACAGCAAAAATATGATCAAAAAAGAACAAATGCCAATAGTGGTACCAATCGCGAAAATTGAAGACGAAAATGAAATCGTTAAGAATTTTTATTTCGACATATCAATTGGAGCAAAACCTGGTCAGTTTGTGATGTTATGGATGCCAGGAGTTGATGAAAAACCAATCTCTGTTGCTCTTGATGATGGAAAGCAGCTAGTTTTGACTATCTGTTCCCGAGGCCGAACTACTCAGGAAATGGCAAAGATGAAAATTGGAGATAAATTGGGTATTCGAGGTCCTTTTGGAACAAATTTTCTTACAACTGAAAATGAAACAATTGCTTTAGTTGGTGGAGGATATGGAGCGGCTCCTCTTTATTTTGTGGCTTATGAAGCAGCAAAACAAGGATGCCAAATTGAGTTTATTGAAGGAGCCCGAAGTAAAGATCATCTAGTTTACATGGACAAATTAAAAGCTTTAGATAATACGAATGTTCACATCTCAACTGATGATGGATCAGTTGGATTTAAAGGATACAACACTGAAGTTTTGAAGAAAGTTTTGGAAGATGTGAAAGTGGACAAAATCATGACATGCGGGCCAGAAATCATGATGCAAAAAGTTGGAGAAATTGGCGAAGCAGCAGGCGTTAACACGTTTGTTTCAATTGAAAGATACATGAAGTGTGGATTTGGAGTTTGTGGACAATGTGTAGTTGATCCACTTGGAATTCGAACTTGTGTAAGTGGCCCTGTAATGAATTATAAAGTCGCAAAAATGTTTGATGACTTTGGAAAATACCACCGCGATAGCGTTGGAAAAAAAGAGTATTTTGTAACCCCTAAAAAAGATGATTGCACCCCAAGTTGCGGAGATTCTGCTGAAGGCGAATGCAGTTAAACTAAATGTAAAAGAACCTTTTACTTATGCATCGGGACTTGTGTCTCCGATATATTGTGATAACAGATTATTGATTTCATATGTTGAAGAAAGAAATGTGATTATTGATGGATTTATTAAATTGATTGAGGAAAAAGGACTTAAACCTGACTATCTAGCTGGTACTGCAACAGCAGGAATTCCTTGGGCAGCTTTTGTTGCTGAGCGAATGGGATTACCTATGGTTTATGTTAGAAACAAGCCAAAAGGTCATGGTGCGGGTAAGCAGATTGAAGGATATCTTCCTGAAGGAAAACAAGTATTGATAGTTGAAGATTTGATTTCAACTGGAGGTTCAAGTTTGAACTCAGTGAACGCAATTAGAAACGAAGGAAAATGCATTGTTCATGATGTTTTTGCAATCTTTACTTACGGAATGCAAAAAGCAAAAGATGCTTTTGAAGAAGCTAGCGTTGCAGCATCAACTTTGAGCAATATTGAAGTATTAACTGACGTTGCAAAAGAAAGCGGAGCAATTAGTGAAGAAGATCAGGCAGAAGTTAAAAGATTTATTTCAGACCCACCGAATTGGGCAAGCTAACAATATAATTATGAAAAATTTTGCAGATAGACTGAATGAGGCGATTAAGGCTAAGGGAAGCGCGATTTGTGTTGGACTTGATCCACGAATGAATCAGATTCCTGAACATATTACTGAGGCAGCAGCTAAAGAACATAAGGATCCGTTTGTTGCAGCTGCAGCAGCTATTATTGAGTTTAATAAAGGGATTATTGATGCGGTTCATGAACTTGTGCCTTGTGTGAAACCTCAAGTTGCTTTTTATGAGATTTTTGGAGCACCTGGAATGCAGGCTTACAAAGAAACAATTGATTATGCACAGTCAAAAGATTTAATAGTGATTGCAGATTGTAAAAGAAATGATATTGGATCAACTGCAAAGGCTTATGCTGATGCATATCTTGGTATGACTGATGTTTATGGAGAATCTCGGGCAGCTTTTGATGCTGATGCTTTAACGGTTACTCCTTATTTAGGATATGATGGGATTAAGCCATTTATTGAGAATTGTAAAGAGTTTGGGAAAGGTATTTTTGTACTTGTTAAGACTTCAAATCCTTCAAGTGGAGATTTGCAGGATTTAGAATTAAAAGAAGGCGGTCAAATGTTTGAAATTATGGGTCAGTTGGTTGATTCATGGGGTGCAAATGATATAGGGGAAAGCGGATATAATTTTGTAGGAGCAGTTGTTGGTGCAACTTATCCTGAACAAGCAAAAAAATTAAGAGAAATAATGCCAAATGCTATCTTTTTAGTGCCAGGTTACGGTGCCCAGGGTGGCGGAGCAGAAGATGTGAAACCATGTTTTAAAGAAGATGGAACAGGAGCAATCGTTAATTCAAGCCGTGGCATCACTTTTGCTTATGAGAAAGACGAAAACTACGGGCCAAAAGAATACGCTGAAGCAGCAAGAGCAGCAGTTGAGGCTATGAAAAAAGATTTATCAAAAATTTAATATGGTTCAAAAACAATGGTCACTTAAAGAAGTAATGAAAGGGAAATATGAAGCTGAAGAGCAAGCCAGACAAGTTCTAGAAAAAGATGATGGAACTTTAGATCCTATTTTAAAGCGTTTTTATGAAGAAATGCTGGAATCTGCTTCAGAAGAAACTGTTAGGTTGTTGGAAGGGCGTGTTTAAATTAACCTTATCCAATCATCAATACTTAACCTTTCAGGTCTTAAGTCCTGAAATCTTAGTTCAATTAATCTTTCTTTAAAGTCTGAAATTGAATTTGAAAGCATTTTTCTTTTATTTGAAAAAGCACGATGAACAACCCCGAAAAACCGTTTATAATCTTCAACTAACGGCTTCTCATAAACATCAATTTCAATTACTGCTGAATCAACTTTTGGTGCAGGAGTGAATGCTTTTGCAGGCACATTGCAAACAATTCGAGGCTTTCCAAAAACCTGCACATGTATTGCAAGTACGTTCATGTCTCCTGGTTCTGCTGCTATTTTTTCAGCTACTTCTTTTTGAACCAATAAAACCATTTTTGATGGTCGATTTTGAGCTTCTAGGAAGTGTGAAATTAAGGGGGAAGTTATATAGTAGGGAATGTTTGCCACAACTTTGTAAGGTTCGTTTGGGGGAATCCAATCTAAAGCATTGCCGTGAATCAAATCCAAACCTTCGATTTCGCGAAGCTCAGGAATGAGTCGACCATCAAGTTCAATAGCTGTAACTTTGCCAGCAGAAGCTAATAATTCATGAGTTAGAATCCCTTTTCCTGGGCCAACTTCAATCACATAATCTTCACGACTAAGATCCGCAGCTTCAACAATTTTACGCAATACTGATCGATCATTTAGAAAATTTTGTCCTAATGACTTCTTAGCTTTCATTTATTTTGATTAGTTTGATTTGGTCGGTAGCGCCGCCTATAATTTTAACATCGGCTTTGCTTACATCGTATTCTTTAGCCAAAAGTTCGATTACTGCTTTATTAGCTTTGCCTTTTTCCGGCACAGCTCTAACACGCACTTTAATTGTGCCGTCTTCCATTATCTCTACAATTTCGTCAGCCTTTGATTTAGGCCGCACTTTTACTCTTATCAACATGCCGCAATCTTACCACTGCCTTCCGCACCTCTTCAACCAATAAAATTCCGAATGATGCTCCGATTATCACAAACCATTCATACCATTCAAGTGGTGCTGTGTGGAACCATTCATTAAAGAAAGGGACTTCAACTAACAGATAAACAACTAAAAGGGAAATACAAATCGCACCCATTAACCAAAGATTATTAAAGAATCCCACCTGAAAGACTGACCTTCTATCACTTCGTGAATTATATGCATTAACCATTTGAATCAAAACTAAGATAGCAAATGCGAATGTAGAACTTTTTATATACATAATAGAGTCTGCATCTAAAGACATTCCCCATTGCCATCCCTGAGAGAAAAGGCTCCAGAAGTACGCTCCTACAGTTATTGCTCCGATAAATGTTCCAACATATAAAAATCTTCCAATAAATCCTCGGTCCATTATTTTAGCTTTTGGATCTCTTGGAGGATTGCTCATTATTCCTTTTTCACTAATATCAACACCTAAAGCTAGAGCTGGCAAAACATCAGTACCAATATCAACAGATAGAATCAGAATTGCTGTTAACGGCGCAGGCAAGCCTAAAATTATAGCTGTGAATACTGTGATTAACTCACCAATGTTACAACTAAAAATGTAGAATACGAATTTTTTTAAGTTTTGATATATTGTTCGGCCTTCTTTAACAGCATTTATAATTGTTCCAAATGAATCATCAGCCAAAACCATATTAGAAGCTTCTTTGCTCACATCCGTTCCTGTGATTCCCATTGCTATTCCAATGTCTGCGCGCTTAAGTGCTGGTGCATCATTTACACCATCTCCTGTAACTGCAACAATGTGCCCTAAACGTTTTAATGCTGCGACAATTCGCAGTTTGTCTTCAGGGGCTGTTCGTGCAAAAATAATCTCTTTTTTCCCATCATCAAAGAGCTTTTCAAGATCTTTATCTTTGAGTTTGGCGATTTCTTTTCCAGTAATTATTTTATGATTATCATCATCTTTAATAAGACCGATTCGTTTTGCTATTGCCTGGGCTGTTAAGCCATGATCTCCAGTTACAATATAAACTTTAATTCCAGCCCTTTGTGCCATTTTTATTGCATCTTTCACATCACGTCTTGGGGGATCTATCATTCCAGCCAATCCAACAAAAATCATATTATCTTCATCTTTTTCTAAAGTATGTGAATGATCATCTTCAACCTCTCGATAAGCAAAAGACATAACACGTAATGCTTTATTTGCCATTGCTTCATTACGTTTGAGTATTTCTTTTTTTGTGGCTTCATCGAGCCTTATTACACGTCCATTAACCATAATTCTGTCACATACTTCAAGTACTGAATCAGGTGCACCTTTCATAAAGATCATATTTTTACCATCTTTTTTCTTATAAATAACACTCATTCTTTTTCGAAGTGAATCAAAAGCATGCTCATGAACTTTTTTATATTTTGAAGTGAAATCTGTGAATTCAAATCCGAATTTCTTAGTCATAGTAAGTAGGCTGCCTTCAGTTGGATCGCCTAACATAACATCGTCTTCAAGCTTCGCATTATTACACAGTGTTGAGATTGTACTTAACATTTCAAGTCCATCATATAAAGGTTTTTCTTTGTCACGGATTGTTTCAAGATGTCTTTGACGTTGATTAAAATGAACTTCACGAGAATCAATATCTCCGATTTTAAAGTGCTGTCTGTTTTTTGATTCCAGAAGGATCGCACCCCAAGCTTTATAACCAGCTCCTCCAACCTCTCCTTTGTAGTCGTTTAACCAGATTTCCTTTACTGTCATTTCATTTTTTGTAAGAGTTCCGGTTTTATCTGTACAGATGTGAGAAGTTGACCCAAGAGTCTCAACTGAGGCTAATTGGCGCACAATTGATCGTTTTTTGGCAAGCCTCTGAACCCCTAATGCAAGCGCAATAGTCACTGTTGCAGGCAGACCTTCTGGCACTGCAGCCACAGCTACTGAAGTTGCAAATAAAAAGGTATCAACAAATTCTTGCTTTTGAATAAAAATTCCAGCCAGAATTAAAATTGCCGAGATAGCCAATGTAACTTTTCCTACAAAAATACCAATTTTAAATAGTTCTTTTTGAAGAGGGGATTTATCTTTGGAAGTTGTTGTTGTTAAGTGTGCAATATGACCGAATTTAGTATTCATTCCGGTTGATGTAACAACTGCTTTTCCTGATCCATGAGTCACATTTGTACCCATGTAGATTAAATTTGAGTCGTCACCTGCTTTGATGTCTAGTTGAGTTGTACCTGCATGTTTATGAACAGGATTTGATTCCCCAGTTAAAGCTGCTTCAGCTGTTTGTAGTTCACTTGTTTCTATTAAACGAGCATCAGCAGTTATTTTGTCACCTTCTTCTAAAATAATAATGTCACCAGGTACTAAAAGCTTTGCATCAATTTCTGATTCTTTGCCATCCCTTACAACACGAACTGTTGGAGCAACCATTTTTTTAAGAGCTTCAATTGCTTTTTCAGCTCTGAATTTTTGAACGAATCCAATAATTGCATTAATGAAAACGATTACTAAAATTACAATTGCTTCACGTTCTTCGCCTGCAAATAAAGCGATTAATGCAGCAAAAATCAGAATCATAACCATCAAATCAGTGAATTCCTTTAAAAAGTGCATCCACCATGGTGTTTTCTTTTTAACTTTAAGCTCGTTTTTACCGTATTCTTCAAGTCTACGTGCGCATTCCTCCAAGCTTAATCCTTTTTCAGATGTTTTTAATTCTTCAAATACTTCTTGTAGAGTTTTTGTGTGCATTTGAATATTATACCATGAATTGCTGTATTAAGCCAGTGGCAGGATTGCAAGAGGCGCTGAATTATGGTATAATATATTAAGTTAACAAATATTAAATATGAATAATAAAAAAACAAATAAAATGCCTGGTGTTGAACACACTTATGGCGGGAATAATCCTTCTGAATCAGAAAAAGATAGGTTATTAAGAAAAAATGATGTAATTCATTATGAATTGGGTGAAGATGCCAGTAGAGATGTTGTTTCAGAAGAAACTGATGAAACAGGCAGAGTTATAAACCAAGAAATTTTAGGTTGGCATGCTCCAACAAATCCAGTTCAGAAAGAAACTACAAAAAAAGGAATTACAATTGAAGTTCATTGGGAACAAGAAAAAGAAATGTACATGTTAGAACTAAAAAAAGAGGGTGTTAGCAATTATTTCAATACAGCACTTACTAATCGTGGAAATTCAGCTCGCGAAGCATTTAAGAAAGCATCACATTTAGCTGAA
>Ga0180436_10004297_pt1 | contig 12833 bp, 4 predicted proteins | sample SS_ome_2_FD_132434 | JGI IMG/M metagenome (GOLD analysis project Ga0180436, IMG submission 132434) | Hypersaline lake sediment archaeal communities from the Salton Sea, California, USA - SS_3_S_2 metaG | ecosystem: Environmental > Aquatic > Non-marine Saline and Alkaline > Hypersaline > Sediment...
ATCCACCCTCCGGGACGGTGAACATGAAGTGCGCGTCGCCTGATGTGTTTCCGCAGTTGTTTGTTGCACCAGTCGTGTCCCCAGTTGCTGAGATGGCTCCCGGGCAGGCGACCTCACCCAGGTCCTGCATGGATTCCTCGCAACCAGGCGGACAGGTGGTTGTGGCGCACTCCGTCCCGTCTCCCTGATATGTTCCACTAGCTTCCTGGCACTGGCTTTCCGTCAGGTCTTCGCAGCTCCCGTCACTAAGGCAGCAAGCGCCGATTTCGCCGAGTGTGCCGGTGCCATATTGGGCCGGGGTGGCGTTACAGTTTGTCGTGCCATACGAGTGGGTCACCACGATGTAGGGTGAGTTGGTATTGCTCCACCCGTCGATGTAGATGAAATACTGCTGCCCGGCATTGCTGTCCGTTTCGACGATGCCAAGGGCGAACCAGTCTTCTGCGAGGTTTGCCTGCAGATCAGTGACGGCGGAATTTATCAGCGGTTCTGAGTACCAGCCAGGCGAAAAGCCGCTGCTGTCCTGCCTGTGGAAGTAGTAGGCGGAAGCGTTTCCCTCTTCGGCCAGGATGTCCGCGGCAAGGGTGGCCTCATCGGTTGTGAGCGGATCATTGGAAACCGGTGTCGATTCCCACCACGGGAAGTTCGTCGCATTCACGTAGAAGTGGAAATCGATGGCCGAAACCGTGGCGCCATCGGGGATATCCGACGAGTCGAACCTCGCCCAGCCAATTTCCACCTGGCCATCGTTGGCCCGGATCTCGCCATCCAACTTGGCGGCGTGGGCCGTGGCGGCGCACAAACAGCCGGCCAACAGCAGAATAATGAAGAACCTGCGAATCATGGCATCCTCCCTGGTGGGTCCGCCAGGGAGGGGATACGCCTGCTGGACGCAGTAGGACAGCGTCAGAAGAGGCTTCGTCAACTCCCGGCGGAGATGATCATTGGTGTTTCAAACGTTTTGGGAGACAGTATTGGGACATCGGCCGGTACGGGGAACCTAACCCGATGCCCTGAATTATGACTTAACTTATATATCCCAAAGGCGATAATTGGCAATAGAGAAAACTGAAATATTTTATTTTCTCGGGCGGAGGGGGTGGTATGGTGATTATTATTGATAAGTGTTTGTGTTAAAATAAAATAGTAGATTTTTAGAATGCTATCGGCCGATGAGTTGAAAATATTTGGGCCGATAGATTCGATGGACCCCGGAGTAACCGTGTTTGAATACTGGTGAGAACCGTGTCGGTAATTTATAAGATTTATATCTTTACAAATTCATCATATGGAATAGTTTAGTGGTTATATTGTTCGAATCTGCTGGCGGGATTGTGGGGATTGTGGCTTGTGGTTGTTTGTTATGGATGAAACGAGATAATTATCTTAAGAGATAAACAGGTTTGATTGCCTCTGCAGGGCTTTCAGGGTAGGTTATCAAGGAATCAGCCCGCCTCACGATTCGGTATCTGGAGGGACGAAAATGGAGCGCACGATCTACCTCGACTACAACGCCACGACACCCATTGATCCCCGGGTGGCCGAGGTGATGACGCCTCTGCTCGGCCCGGTGTTCGGCAATCCCTCCAGCGCGCATGGGCCGGGCCGTGAAGCCAGGCAGGTGGTGGACCGGGCCCGTGGCGAAGTGGCCGGGCTGCTCGGCTGTTCCATCGAAGAGGTGCTCTTCACCAGCGGCGGCACCGAGTCGAACAACCACGCCATCCTCGGTACGCTGAAGGCCTCGGGGCGGCGGCCGGCCCACGTGATCACTTCGGCGGTGGAGCACCCGGCGGTAACCGAGGTCTGCGCCCGCCTGGATGCCTCCTCCGGTTGCTCGGTAACCACGCTGCCGGTGGACAGAACCGGCATGGTGGACCCGGCAGAGCTGGAACGGGCCATGCGGCCCGAGACGGTGCTGGTCACCGTGATGCACGCCAACAACGAGGTGGGCACGATCCAGCCCATCGCCGAACTGGCCGCAGTTGCCCGGGAGCGAGCTGTCATTTTCCACACCGACGCGGCACAGTCGGTGGGCAAGGTGCCGGCCCGGGTGGACGAGCTGGGTGTCGACCTGCTCTCCGTGGCCGGGCACAAGCTCTATGCCCCCAAGGGCGTGGGCGCGCTCTACGTGCGTGCGGGCACGCCGCTGCACAACCTGATGGTCGGTGCGGGGCACGAGGCGGGGCGCCGGCCCGGCACCGAGAACCTGCTCGGCATCACCGGTCTGGGCGCGGCCTGCCGGCTGGCCGCCGCCGAGCTCGAGGAGCGGGCCGCGCACTGCCGCGAGATGCGCGACCGGCTCTGGGAGGCGCTCCGTGACCGGGTCCCCGGCATCGTGCTCAACGGCCACCAAGACCGGCGGCTGCCCAACACGCTCTCCGTGGCCATCCCCGGCGCCGACGCCAGGGACCTGCTGGCCCGTCTCCCCGGCCTGGCCGCCTCGCCGGGATCAGCCTGCCACTCCGGCGAAGCCGAACCCTCGGCAGTGCTGGCGGCCATGGGGGTGGAGCGCGGCCTGGCCCTGGGCACGGTCCGCTTCTCCACCGGCAGCGGAACCACCGCTGAGGATGTGGACCTTGCCGCAGAACTGGTCGCCGGGGTACAGGGAACCTGATTGAAAAGCGCCGCGGCTTTCCCTCACAAACTATTTATTCGTATTGTCGGCAGTATTTTGCTATCATGAATTCACGCGAAGCAGCCTGACATCTGACCGGCAGGCCGCTCTTTCGAACTCTCAACGTTCAACCAAAACCGTGTCTTTCAATTTCCGAGGGGATCGCCTCCTCCGGACCATCAAAGGAGCCGTGTCATGAATCGGGAATGCCCTCGTCTCTCTATCCTTTCCCTGGCGGTGCTGGCCGCCGTTCTTCTCGTTTCTTCGCCGGCCCAGGCGCAGTGGTATGCCGACTGGTCGTACCGCACGGCGGTGACCGTCGACAATCCCTGCGGAGCGGCGCTGACCGACCAGCCGGTGCTTGTCGAGCTGGACGGTTCCTTCGACTTCTCCCATGCCGCGAGCAACGGGAGCGATCTCCGTGTCACGGCCGACGACGGGACCACCCTGCTCGACTTCTGGATCGAAACCTGGGACGCCATCGGTGAGCAGGCCGCCGTGCGGGTCAATATGCCGGCACTCTCCGTGGCCGGCGAGACGATCTACCTTTACTACGGGAAATCGGGGGCGGCATCCCAATCCGGCGGAGCGGGCGTCTTCACGGCCTACGACGGGTTCGAGGCCAATGACGTCGGCCAGGCGCCGGCATCGGACGACGCCAATCCGGGAGAGTGGGCGCGCTATCCGGGAAACCCCCTGATCACCGAGGGCCCCTCCGGCGCCTGGGATGATCATGGCGCCACCTTCGGCAGCGTGATCTGGGATGACGAGGCCGGAGAGTTCCGCCTCTATTATCACGGGTTTTCGTTTACCGGCGTGCACCAGATCGGCCTGGCCACCAGCCCCGACGCGCTGAACTGGACCAAGTACGGGGGCAATCCGGTGATGACCCCGGGCCCGGCATCCTGGGACGGCCAATCGGTGCGGGTGCCGATGGTCTGGAAGGAAGGACCGACCGATTACCGGATGATCTATACCGGCAACGGCAGCGGCGGCATGCAGGTGGGCTACGCCACCTCCACCGACGGCATCAACTGGACCAAGAGCGCGTCGAACCCGGTGTTCAACGATCCCACATGGGCCACCGGGGCCACCGAGAACTGGGGGGTGATGAAGGTGGGGTCGGAGTACCTGATGTGGTACAGCAATTTCGGCATGCGGGAGTCGGGGATCGCGGTTTCCACCGACCTGGTCAACTGGACCCCGCACACCACCGGACCGATCTTCTCCTCCAGCGGCATCGGCAGCGACGACCGCTACTCCCAGTTCTGTCCCTCGAGCTTCACCCACGGCGGGTATTACTACGTGCTCGTCCCCTCGTACGACAGCGGAGGCAACTACTCCAAGTTCTACCTCTACCGTTCCTCGAGCCCCTATTTCCCGGAGAGCGACCGGCACCTCGTGCGGGTGGCGCACACCGTGGGCGCCGACGGCCAGTGGGATGATCACGACAGCGACACGCCCTTCGTCTTCACCCTGGACATCGAGCGCAGCCAGTTCTATAACGATGAGCTCTGGCTCTATTACGCGGCCGAAGGCGGGGCCAACCTCTGGAAGGAAGGGCTGCATATCGAGGCCGACATCGCGGCGGCACTGACCGATGCCGAACTGCCCGGCGGATCGCTCAGCTGGGGAACCGCCGGCGACGTCACCGTGGTGGACAGCCCCACGCGCCAGGGGATGCGCGCGGTCTGCCAGAACGACACCTCGGCTTCCGCCTCGACCACGCTCACCGGGCAGTTCGCAGCCCGGACCAGCGGCAAGGTCAGCGCCTGGATGCGCCGCTCCGCGGTGACCAACGGCGACTACGACATCTACCTCTACGGCGGGGCGACACTTTCCTGCGTGGCCGGCCTCGGGCGTGACGGGGACTTCCACTACTGGGACGGCAGCTTTCAGCCCACCGGCGTCAACTGGAGTGCCGACACCTGGTACCTGGTCGGCATGGCCTTCGATGCCGACACCGACCTCTACGACTTCACCGTCCACGATGCGGAAATGAACGAACTGGTCAATGTCCCCGGGATCGCCTTCGGCAATGCCGGCATTTCCATCGACTCGGCGGTGCTCTACACCTCTTCGGGATTCCAGGAACTGGGCTACGCCGACGATTTCCGTGTCGAACCGTGGTGCGGGGCCGACCCGGCCACGGCGCCGGGGACGGAGGAGGCCGGGCCGGGAACCGACATCGTCTCGGCCGGGCTGACCTGCGTGCCCTCGGCGGGCACGGTGCCGTTCGTTTCGCATTTCACCGCCACCCTGGGCAACGGCTACGACATGATCGCCAGGACCATCTCCGGCCGCATCCACGTCTCGCTGGCCGGCGGGGCGATGTTCAGCAACTGGCGGGCCGGGTTCACCAACGTCCCCGCCGGCGGCAGTTACGTGGCCGAGTGGAACAGCACCATCCCGATGCTCGGCTCCGTCATCGGCATCAACTCCTTCCAGTTCGTCGCGGCGGACGTTACGGCGGCGCCGTACAACCAGCCGCCCTACCTGCCCTCGGGCGACACGGACACGGCGACCTGCACCGTGGAGGGTATCGCACCATGAACATGCGCAGATCCGCGGCGGTCTTCCTGCTGCTGACGGCGCTCGCCCTGCCGCTCCGGGCCCAGTGGCTCGATGGCTGGGAATACCGTCGGCCGTTGATGCTGGACAATCCCTGCGGGGAATCCCTGCAGGGGCACCAGGTGCGCGTGACCCTGGGCAGCGGTTTCGATTTCGGCCAGGCCCTTCCCGGCGGCGCCGACCTCAGGGTCACCGGCGCCGACGGGAGCACGCTGCTGCCCTTCTGGATCGAGTCGTGGGACCCGGTATCCGAACGGGCGGCGGTGTGGGCCGCGGTTCCCGAGCTGCCGGCCGCGGGCGCCGTGATTTACCTCTACTACGGCAATGCCCTGGCCGGCCACGCCGGTGACGGCGCCGCCACGTTCCCGTCCTTTTACGATGGCTTCGAGGGGCTGGCGGTGGGCGAGGTCCCGGGCAGCGGAGCGGTCAACCCGGGCGAGTGGTCCCGTCACCCGGCCAATCCACTGCTTGCCCAGGGCGCACCAGGGGCCTGGGACGAGCAGGGCGCCACGTACGCCAGCGTTTTCTGGGACGGCGCCGTGGGCGAGTACCGCATGTACTACCACGGGTTCTCTTTCAGCAACGTGCACCAGATCGGCCTGGCCACGGCGCCGGCCCTGTCCGGCCCCTGGACCAGGCTGCCCGCACCGGTGCTCACCCCCGGCCCGGAGGCCTGGGACAGCCAGTCGGTGCGCGTGCCCATGGCCTGGAAGGAGGGGCCGGCCGACTACCGCATGATTTACACCGGCCTGGGCAGCGGCGGGATGCAGGTGGGCTACGCCACGTCCACCGACGGTTTGTCCTGGACCAAGCATGCCTCCAACCCGGTGTTCAACGACCCCACCTGGGCCAACGGCGACACCCAGAACTGGGGGGTGATCAAGGTGGACGCCGAGTACCTGATGTGGTACGGAAACTTCGGCCAGCGCGAGTCGGGGATCGCCGTTTCCACCGACCTCGTCAACTGGACCCCGCACACCGCCGGCCCGATCTTCACTTCCAGCGGCGACCCGGGCGACGACCGCTACTCACAGTATTGCCCCTTCAGCTTCACCCATGACGGCGACTACTACGTGCTCGTCCCCTCGTACGATGCGGGCGGCGACTACGGCAGGATCTACCTCTACCGTTCGTCCAGTCCGTACTTTCCGGAGGCGGATCGCGAGCTGGTTCGTGTGGCCCTCACCGTGGGGCAGGACGGCCAGTGGGACGACCACGATCTCTGCACGCCCTTTGTCTTCTCCGCCGACGTGACTCGCGCACTCTCCGGCGGAGACCACCTCTGGGCCTTCTATTCCGGCGAGGGGGGAAACAACCACTGGGCGGAGGGGCTGTGCTGGGAGACCGACCTCGACGCCGCCCTGGCCGATGCCGAACTGCCCTCGTCCGGGGGGGCATGGAACGCCACCGGCGAGATCAGCGCCGCGGATGATCCGGTCCGCCAGGGGGTGCGCAGCGTGCGGCAGAACGACACCTCGGTTACCGCCGCGACCCAGCTCCAGGGGGTGTTCACCGGGCAGGCGACCGGAGTGGTCAGTGCCTGGATGCGGCGCACCGACACCACCGCCGGCGACTACGATATCTATCTCTACGACGGGTCGACCCTGGTTGCCGTGGCCGGCCTGGGCCGCGACGGTGACTTCCATTTCTGGGACGGGGGCTTCCAGCCCACCGCGGTCGCCTGGGACACCGACAGCTGGTACCTGGTCAGCCTGGCCTTTGATGCCGATACCGACCGTTATGCGTTCACTGTCGAGGGCGAATCCCTCGACGAGCTGCTTCACGTGGAAGACATCCCCCTGGGCAACCCGGCGACGGGCATCGATTCCGCGGTGCTGTACACGTCCTCGGCGTTCGTTGAACAGGGGTTCGCCGACGACGTTCGCCTGCGCGCCTGGTGCGGCGCGGACCCCTCGGTCACGGTTGGAGCGGAGGAAACCCAGGGGACAGTGGATGCCGAACTGACCTGCGCCCCGTCCAGCGGGACCCTGCCCTTCGCCGTCCAGTTCACCGCCGAACTGACCAATACCTACGCCGGTCAGATCCGCCGGCTGGCGGCGAGGATCGGCGTGACGCTGGGCAGCGGGGGGCAGATCGCCGGCTGGCGGGCGGGGTTCACCAACATCTCGCCCGAAGACAGTTATCTCACGACCTGGAACCAGAACTTCCCGGCGCTCGGCACACTGGTCGGCGTCAACCGTTTCAATTTGACCGCGGCCGACGTCACGCCGGCACCGTACAATCAACCACCCTATCCGCCTTCCGGTGACACGGCAACGGACAGCTGCACGGTAACGGCCTCTTCCCCATGAGCCCGGCTCTCCCCCCACCGACCCCAGCGAGGGATCGGTGGGGGCGATAATTCCCCTGAATACACGGTCATCGGGGCATTGTACGCCTCGACTCGGCGGGCATTCTGTAGTAAAAATAGCCCCTCAGGAAGGGTCTCTTTCCGGATTGCGGGGAGAAGGCCGGCGCGCGGTTTGCGCCTGCGTCAGCCCCCTTTCCCCACAGGGCATCATCGCGAGGGAGTGGAGATGTCCGTGAACACGAGGCGCGCGAGGCCAATCCGGCGCGATGGCGTATTCGAAATACGTCGAGGTGGGTTGGCCTCGTGTAACGAAGTGGGCATGGGCAGATCCGATTCCGCAGCAGATGGGCTGTGGGGAAAGGGGGCCAACTCGTTGTTTTTGTGTGGTTTGGTGCCCAGGAGGTGTGATGAGCCCGGAAGCGATGGTGGTGGATCGGGTCGCGGAGCGCTACGAGAATGACGCCGCGAGCCTGATCATGGTGCTCCAGGATGTTCAGGCGGCGCTCAACTACCTGCCGCCCGAGGCGATCGAGCGCGTGGCCGAGCGGCTCGACATCCCCCGGAGCCAGGTCTACTCGGTGGCCTCGTTCTACAAGGGCCTCTCCCTCGAGCCCCAGGGGAAGCACAAGGTGGACGTCTGCATGGGCACCGCCTGCCACGTGCGCGGGGCGGGGGTGCTGCTCAACCAGCTGGCCGGGCACTTCGGCATCGAGCCGGGGCAGACCACCGAGGACGGCGAGGTGACGCTGAAGTCGGTGCACTGCGTCGGCGCCTGCGCCCTGGGGCCGGTGGTGGTGGTGGACGGCGAGTATTACGGGGAGATGAACCCGACGAAGCTGACCCGCACGGTGAAAAAGTGCTGTTCGGCAGACGCGCCCTGCACCTGCCCCGAGGACGAAGCTGCACCGGCGGCCGAAACGCCGCTCCCCGAGCCTTTCGTCGATGCCGCCGCCATGGAGGCGCACCGCGAGGCGCTGCTGGCCGAGCGGCCCCTGGACACCCCGTCGATCCTCGTCTGCGCCGGCACCGGGTGTATCGCCAACGGAGCGCTGAAGGTGGCCGCGGCCCTCGAGCAGCAGTTGGCCGCGCAGGGCGCCGAGGCGAAGATCGAGCTGGGGATCAAGAAGACCGGCTGCCACGGCTTCTGCGAGAAGGGGCCCCTGGTGATCTTTCACCCGGCCGGCACCTGCTACCAGCGCGTGAAAGAGCGGGACGTTGCCGCCATCGTGGAGAAGACGGTGCTCGGCGGCGAAGTGATCCCCAAGCTGCTCTACAAGGACGTGGAGAGCGGCGAGCCCCTGGCCGAGTACCACCGCATCCCCTTCTATGCCGGCCAGCAGCGCAATGTGCTGCGCAACATCGGCCGTGTCGACCCCGAGTCGCTGGACGATTACCTGGCCCACGGCGGCTATGGTGCGCTGGGCAAGGTGCTCGGCCGCATGGAACCGGAGGGGGTGATCACCGAGGTTGAAAACTCCGGCCTGCGCGGCTGCGGGGGCGGCGGTTTCCCCACCGGGCGGAAATGGCGCTCCTGTGTCAACGCCGGTGGCGACGAGCGCTACCTGCTCTGCAACGGCGACGAGGGCGACCCCGGTGCGTTCATGGACCGCTCGATCATGGAGGGCGACCCCTTTGCCGTGCTCGAAGGGATGAGCATCGGCGCGTATGCCATCGGCGCGAAGAAGGGCTACATCTACGTCCGGGAGGAATACCCGCTGGCCGTTTCCCGTCTCGAGGCGGCGATCCGTGAGGCCTCGGCCCGGGGCCTGCTCGGCGAGAACATCCTCGGCAGCGGCTTCTCCTTCACCATCGAGATCAGCCGCGGCGGCGGGGCCTTCGTCTGCGGCGAATCCACAGTGCTGATGCAGTCCATCGCCGGCAAGGTGGGCGAACCGCGGGCCAAGTACGTGCGCTCGGTGGAGCGGGGCCTCCACGACCAGCCCACCGTGCTGAACAACGTGGAGACCTGGGCCAATGTGCCGCTGATCCTGGAGAAGGGCGCGGAGTGGTTTGCCGCCCAGGGGACCGAACGGAGCAAGGGCACCAAGGCCTTTGCCCTGGTGGGCAAGGTGAAGAATACCGGCCTGGTGGAGGTGCCCATGGGCACCACGCTGCGCTCGATCATCTACGACATCGGCGGCGGCATCCTCGATGACAAGCCGTTCAAGGCGGTGCAGACCGGCGGCCCGTCAGGGGGCTGCCTGCCGGCGGACAAGCTCGACCTTCCCGTGGACTTCGATTCGCTCACCGCCGAGGGGTCGATGATGGGCTCCGGCGGGATGATCGTGATGGACGAGGGCACCTGCATGGTGGACGTGGCCCGCTACTTCACCGGCTTTCTCGCCGAGGAGTCCTGCGGCAAGTGTGCGGCCTGCCGGCTGGGCCTCGACCAGCTGAAGGAGATCCTCGACCGCATCTGCGCCGGCGAGGGCCGGCCCGAGGACCTGCCGGCCATGGAGCAGCTGATGGCCGTGCTCGACGACGGCGCGCTCTGCGGCCTGGGCACGTCGGCGGCCAACCCGGTGCGCAGCACGCTGAAGCACTTCCGTGCCGAGTACGAGGCGCACATTCACGAGAAGAGGTGCCCCGCGGGCGTCTGCCGTGCGCTGATCACCTACGCCATCGACCCCGAGAGCTGCACCGGCTGCGCCGTCTGCGCGAAGGCCTGTCCGCAGCAGGCGATCAGCGGGGAGAAGAAAGAAGTCCACGTGCTCGATCCCGCGCTCTGTGACCGCTGCGGGATCTGTGCCGCTGTCTGCAAGTTTGGTTCGGTGGTGACCGTTTGAACCGGGGGAGACGATGAGCAAGGCGACAATCGAAATCATGGTGGACGGGCGGCCGGTGGAAGTGGAGAAGGGCGCCATGCTGCTCGGCGAGCTGCGCCGGCTGGGCGTCGAAATTCCCACCCTCTGCAACCACCCCTCCCTCGAACCGAACGGCGCCTGCCGGCTCTGCGTGGTGGAGATCACCCGCCGGGGCTGGGACGGCTGGTCGAAGCTGGTCACCTCCTGCCTCTACCCGGTGGAAGAGGGCCTCGAGGTCTTGACCCACTCGGCCCGGGTGCGCGAGGAACGCCAGACCTTGCTGCGGCTCTACCTCGCGCGCAGCCCGCACTCGGCTGAGCTGAAAGCCCTGGCCCGTGACCAGGGGGTGGACGAAACGCCCTTCGCGGTCCGCGAGGACGGCGACAACTGCATCATGTGCGGCCTCTGCACCCGGGTCTGCCAGGACCTGGGCCCCGAGGCGCTGGCCCCGCTGGGCCGCGGTGCGGAAAAGATGGTGGGGCCGCGGCCCGACGGCTTCGGCGAGGACTGCACCGGCTGCCGGGCCTGTGCCGAGATCTGTCCCACCAACGCCATCCCCAGCACGCTGAAGAACGGGACGCTCGAGATCTGGAAGCGCCGCTTCGAGCTGCCGCTCTGCTCGGTGACCCCCGAACACTGCCGGGCCTGCGGCGTCTGCGAAGAGGTCTGCCCCCATGACATCCCGCGGGTGGCCCTGTACCAGAACGGCCGCGCCGTTTCCACCATCGCCCACGACAACTGCACCGGCTGCGGCATCTGTGCCGGCGCCTGTCCCACCGGCGCCATCACCCAGCGTGACGGCGAGTACGGTGGTGACGGCCGGGTGCCCGGTGACTGGTCCCTTGCCGGGAAGACCGTGGCCTTCGCCTGCTCCCGCTCCCCGAAACCGACCACCGACGTGGTGTGGGTGCCGGTCTCCTGCGTGGGCCGGGTTCCGGTGGAGTCGATGCTCGAGGCCCTGGCCCGCGGCGCCGACGGCGTGGCCCTGGTCTGCCGCGACCGGGGGAGCTGTCCCGACGGCCGCGGCGGTGAGCTGGGCGAGCACCGGGCGGCCATCGCCGAGGAACTGGCGGCCTCGGCCGGCCTGGGTGACGGACGGGTGGCCTGTCTGCACCACCTGCCGGGCCACGACGGTCCGGTCCGGGCGGTAGGGTCTTACAGTGACGGATTGGAGCCGACACCGTTGACCGCGGTGATGCCCGAGTCCGAGTCGCCGGTCACCGGTTCCGACCGGGCGCTGGAGATCATGAACTGGCTGGCGGGGCAGCCCTCGCTCGAATCGTCAATTCCTTTATCCCTCGTGCCCATGTTCGAGGGCAAAACCGCCGACGATGCCGACACCGTGCTCTACCTCGGCTCACTGCCCTCGCTCGACCTGCTGCTCGAGCCGCTGGTGGGGGAGTGGCGCCTCCGCGAGCTGATCGGCGACGCGGTGAAACTGCTCGGCGAGAAGGGCTTTGCCTACCGGCCGGTGCTCACCGCCGGGCAGGCCGAAGCCATCGGGGCGACAAAGGCCATCGTGTTCGACGAGAGCCGGCTCGGGGACCTGCCCCACGGCATCGAGGCGGTGACCCTGGCCCAGGTGGCGGGGGTCGAGTCCCCGGCGAAGGGCAAGGCCCCGGAATTCAGCTTCCGCATCAGTCCGAAGCAGCGTCTCGACCTGATCGCCGAGCTGCAGGGCGCCGGCACCCCGCCGGGCTGCGCCACCGCTGAACGACTGGCCCAGTACATGCTGCTCCGCCGCAAGGGCTCCTGGCAGTCCTTCTTCACCGCCGAGCCGCGGATGGCCTTCCATGCCGCCGAGCACCCGGGCCTGCGCCAGGCGCCATTGGCGGAAGCGCAACCGGACCGTCGGCTGACCTCGCACCCCATCCTCCCGCCCCTCGGTCCGGCCGACGTCGATTTCACCTTCAACGGCAAGCCACTCCGTGCGCGGACGGGAGAGGTGATCTCCTCGGCGCTCTACGCCGCCGGCATTTCGGTCTTCGGCCACCACAAGAAGGACGAGGGCCCGCAGAGCGTCTTCTGCGTCAACGGGCAGTGCTCCCAGTGCACCGTGGTGGCCGACGGCCGCCCGGTGAAATCGTGCATGGCCCCGGTGACCCCGGGGATGGTGGTGAAGAGCATCGACGGCAGCCTGCCGGTGCTCGAGGATGCCGGGCCCTCGGCCACGACCCACGAGGTGGATGACGTGGCGGTGCAGGTGCTCGTCATCGGCGGCGGTCCGGCCGGCATCTGCGCCGCCATCGAGCTGGGCCGCCTCGGCGTGGGCGTGCTCATCGTCGACGACAAGCAGGAGCTGGGCGGCAAGCTCAGCCTGCAGACGCACAACTTCTTCGGCTCGGTGGCCGACTGCTACGCCCGCACCCGCGGGGTGGACATCGGCCACCTGCTGGCCGATGAGGTGACCGCCCTGCCCACGGTGAAGGTCTGGCTCGACTCCACCGTGGTGGGTGCCTACGTCGACGGCAAGTTCGGCGTGGCCGGCCCGGACGGCTACCGCCTGGTCACCCCGCAGACGGTGCTCGTGGCC
>Ga0180436_10004300_pt1 | contig 12831 bp, 10 predicted proteins | sample SS_ome_2_FD_132434 | JGI IMG/M metagenome (GOLD analysis project Ga0180436, IMG submission 132434) | Hypersaline lake sediment archaeal communities from the Salton Sea, California, USA - SS_3_S_2 metaG | ecosystem: Environmental > Aquatic > Non-marine Saline and Alkaline > Hypersaline >...
GGTGGCCCCGCGATTGACGGTGGCGCGGCGGCGCGGTAGCCCCTGCGGCATGGCCCGCGCCCCGCTTCTGCAACTGTCCGGCATCGCGCTGAGTTTCGGCGGCGACCCGGTGTTCGACGGGCTTGACCTGGTGGTGCAGCCCGGCGACCGGGTGGCGCTGGTGGGGCGCAACGGATCGGGCAAGTCGACGCTGCTGAAGGTGATGGCCGGGCTGGTCGAGCCCGACGCCGGCGCGCGGGCGGTGCCGCCGGGGATCGGTGTCGGCTACATGGAGCAGGAGCCGGACCTCGCGGGTTTCGCGACGCTGGGCGAATTCGCGGCGAGCGGGCTGGAGGACGGCGAGGCCTGGCGCGTCGCGGCGGCGGCGGAGGGGCTGGGCTTCGACCCGGACCGGCCGGTCGCCACCGCCTCGGGCGGCGAGCGGCGGCGCGCGGCGCTGGCGAAGATCATGGCCGAGGCGCCGGACCTGATGCTGCTGGACGAGCCGACCAACCATCTCGACATCCGCGCCATCGCCTGGCTCGAGGAGGTGCTGGCCACGATCCGCTCGGCGGTGGTGGTGATCAGCCACGACCGGACGTTCCTGCGCAACCTCAGCCGCGCGACGCTGTGGATCGACCGCGGCCGGGTCCGGCGCAACGAGGCGGGGTTCGCCGCCTTCGAGGACTGGCGCGACCGGGTCTGGGCCGAGGAGGACGAGGCGCGCCACAAGCTCGACCGCAAGATCAGGGCCGAGGCGCGGTGGGCGGTGGAGGGGATATCGGCCCGCCGCAAGCGCAACCAGGGCCGGCTGCGCGCGCTGCAGGCGATGCGCTCGGAACGCGCGGCGATGATCCGCCGCCAGGGCACCGCGGCACTGGGGCTGGAGAGCGGCGCGGCCTCGGGCCGGATGGTGATCGAGGCGGAGCGGGTGACGAAGGCCTTCGAGGGCCGGGTGATCGTCAGGGATTTCTCGATCCGGGTGATGCGTGGCGACCGGATCGCGGTGGTCGGGCCGAACGGCGCGGGCAAGACCACGCTTCTGAAGCTCCTGACCGGCGAGATCGCGCCGGATGCAGGCCGGCTGCGGCTGGGCACCAACCTGGAGATCGCGGTGTTCGACCAGGCGCGCGCCGCGCTCGATCCGGCGGTGACGCTGTGGCAGGGGCTGACCGGCGATCCCGCGCTTGGCGTGCCGGGCCGGTCGGATCAGGTAATGGTGCGCGGCGCGCCGCGCCACGTGGTCGGCTACCTGAAGGATTTCCTGTTCGACGAGGCGCAGGCCCGCGCGCCGGTCTCGGCGCTGTCGGGGGGCGAGCGGGCGCGGCTGCTGCTGGCGCGGATCATGGCGCGGCCGTCGAACCTCTTGATCCTCGACGAGCCGACGAACGACCTGGATGTCGAGACGCTGGACCTGCTCCAGGACGTGCTGGGGGAGTATGACGGCACGGTGATCGTGGTCAGCCACGACCGGGATTTCATCGACCGGATCGCGGCCACGACGGTCTTGATGGACGGGCAGGGCGGCGCGACCGTCTTTGCCGGCGGCTGGAGCGACATGATCGCGCAATCGGGCGGGGGGCTGCCCGCGGCCGTGGCGCCGGTGCCGGCCGGCCGGGCGGGCGGCCCGAAGCCCGGCCCCGCCGCGCGAAAGCCGGCCGCGCCGAAGCCGGCCGCGCCGAAACCCGCCGCGGCGGGCCTGACCTTCGCCGAACGCAAGCGGCTGGATGCGCTGCCCGATCGGATCGCGCGGCTGGAGGCGGAGATCGGCAAGCTGGGCGACTTGCTTTCCGACCCCGATCTCTACACCCGCGAACCGGTGAAATTCGCCAAGGCGACCGAGATGCTGGCCGAGCGACAGGCGGCGCTGGCGGCGGCGGAGGAGGACTGGCTGATGCTGGAAGAGAAGGCCGGGGCATGAGCGGGCCGCTGGCCGGCGTGAAGGTGGTGGAGATCGCCGGGCTGGGGCCGACGCCCTTCGCCGCGATGTGCCTGGCCGACATGGGCGCCGAGGTGATCCGGGTCGCGCGGCCGGGGCAGGCGCATCTTCTGGGCCTCGACTACGACATCCTGAACCGCGGCCGGGGCTTCATCGAGCTTGATCTCAAGTCGGCCGACGGGCGTGCCGTGGCGCGCCGGCTGATCGGCCGGGCCGATGCGCTGATCGAGGGGATGCGGCCCGGCGCGATGGAACGGCTGGGCCTTGGGCCCGACGACTTTCGCGACCATCCGCGGCTGGTCTACGGGCGGATGACCGGCTGGGGCCAGGCGGGGCCGCTGGCCGAGGTCGCCGGGCATGACATCACCTACCTGGCGCTGACCGGGGTTCTGCACGCGATCGGCCCGCGCGCGGCGCCGGCGGTGCCGCTGAACCTGCTGGGCGATTTCGGCGGCGGCGGGCTCTACCTGGCCTTCGGGATGCTGGCGGCGCTGTGGCACGCGGCGCGGACCGGCGCGGGCCAGGTCGTCGATTGCGCGATCACCGACGGGGTGGCGCATCTGGCGGCGATGATCACCGCGATGCAGATGGCCGGGCAGTGGAGCGACCGGCGCGCGGCGAACCTGCTGGACGGCGCCGCGCCGTTCTACGGGGTCTACGAATGCAGCTGCGGCGGGCATCTTGCCGTCGGCGCGATCGAGCCGCGGTTCTGGGCGGACTTTCTTGGGCGGATCGGTCTCGACCCCGGGGAGATGCCGCCGCAGGCGGATGTCGCGCGCTGGCCCGAGGCGCGGGCGCGGCTGGCGCGCCACATCGCCACCCGCAGCCGTGACGACTGGGCCGCCGATCTGGAGGGAACCGATGCCTGCGCCGCGCCGGTGCTGAGCCTGGCCGAGGCGCGGGCGCATCCGCAGAACGCCCGGCGCGGCACCTATGCCCGGCACGAGGGGGTGACCCAGCCGATGCCCGCGCCGCGGCTGTCGGCGACGCCGGGGGAATTGCGGCCGGCCTCGCAGGCGGTGCCGCTGGACCCGGCCGAGGTGCTGGCCGCCTGGCAGGCGTGAGCCCGGGGGGCCGTCTGCCCCCCGCCGCCGCTGCGCGGCGCCCCCCGAGGATATTTCGCGACCAAAACCGGGACGGGGCCGGGACGGTTCAGCGCATCCGCAGCGCGCCGTCGAGCCGGATGGTTTCGCCGTTCAGGTAGCCGCATTCGACGATGAAACCCGCCAGCGCGGCATATTCGGCGGGATCGCCGAGGCGCCTGGGAAAGGTGACATCGGCGGCCAGCCCGGCCTGCACCTCGTCGGGCAGCGCGGTCAGCATCGGGGTGGCGAAGATCCCCGGCGCGATCGCGCAGACCCGGATCCCGAAACTGGCGAGGTCGCGGGCCAGCGGCAGGCTCATCCCGGCGATCCCGGCCTTCGAGGCGGCATAGGCGGCCTGGCCCTTCTGCCCGTCGAAGGCGGCAACCGAGGCGGTGTTGACGATCACGCCCTTTTCCGCGCCGTCGTTGCCGGCCATTTCGGCGGCGGCGAGGCGGGCGACGTTGAAGCTGCCCACGAGGTTGATGTCGATCGTGCGGCGGAAGCTGGCGAGGTCGTGCGGCCCGGTCCGGCCCAGCGTGCGTTCGGCGGTGGCGATGCCGGCGCAGTTCACCGCCGCCGTGATCCGGCCCATCGCGGCGCGTGCGGCGGCGAGACCGGCGGCGACCGAGGCTTCGTCGGTCACGTCGACCTCGGCGAACTGCGCGCCGATCTCGGCGGCCAGCGCCGCGCCCTTCGCGCCGTCGCGGTCGAAGATCGTCACCGCCGCGCCGCGGTCGCGGAAATGCCGCGCGGTCGCGGCGCCAAGGCCGGAGGCGCCGCCGGTGATCACGGCGCGGGTTTCGGCAAGTTGCATCGCTGCCCCCTATCTGAACACGTGTTCAGTTACCCGTGTCGGGGCGGCGGTGTAAAGCCGCCCGGCCTCAGGCCGGCAGGTGGATCGGGAATCGCGCGCGAAGCGCGGCGTCGTGATCGGCGGCGAAGGCGGCGCGGGCCGGGGCGGCCAGCAATTCGTGCTTTTTCGCGATCGCCTTGGCCATCAGGTCGGGCCGGTCCTTCTCGACCCATTCCTTGGGGCTCGTCCGGTCGCCCAGCGCGGGATAGATGTAGTCGGTCTGCATCAGCCCCAGCGTCTGGTCGGAGCCGAGGTAATGGCCCGGCCCGGCGAGGCAGACCTGCCGCATCACCTCGACCGAGACCGAATCCTCGGTCACCTCGATGCCGCGGACGCAGCGCAGCGCCTGGCCGATCAGGTCGTCGCCGAGGATCAGGCTTTCCATGCAGAAGCCCAGAAGCGAGGCATGCATCCCCGCCGCCTCGTAGACCATGTTGAGCCCCGAAAGCCCCGCCATGACGTTCGAGCACATCTGTTCCCACCCGGCCTGCATGTCGGGCAGCTTGGCATCGGCGATGCCGGCGGCGGCGCCGCCGGGCAGGCCGTAGAACCGGTGCATCTGCGCGCAGCCCGCCGTCAGCAGCGCCTGTTCGCCCGATCCGCCCGACATCGCGCCGGTGCGCAGGTCCGACACGAAGGGCCAGGTGCCGAAGATCGCCGGGTGGCCGGGGCTGAGCGCGTTGACATAGACCACGCCGGCCAGGCATTCGGCCACCGCCTGCACGATCGCGCCGGCGATCGGCGCCGGGGCGGTGGCGCCGGCCTGGCCGGCCGACAGGAGCAGCACCGGCATGCCCTGGGCGATGCATCTCTCCATCACCTTGCAGCTTTCGGTGGCGAATTTCAGCGGCGGCACGACGAAGCAGTTGGAATTCGAGATGAACGGCCGGGCGCGCCACTCGGCCTCGCCGCCGGCGATGGCGTGAATCAGGTCGAAGCAGCGATCGACATGGTCGGGATCGGTGAAGCTGACGCCGACATGTTTCGTGGTGCCGCGGCAGCAGGCGTAGATCGTGTTCAGGTCAAGTTCGAAACTGTCGGCGATGTCGCGGCAGACCATCGCACGCTGGAAGAAGTGGATGTTGTCCAGCCGGTCGGCGATGCGCGCCGCGTCGTAGAGATCCTGCACCGTCGAATCGCGATACTCCCGGCGTTCGACATCGACGACCGAGACGGCCGCGCCGGCGGTGCCGTAATGCACGCTGGCGCCCGACAGCTTGAGGTCGTGGCGCGGTTCGCGGCCCGACAGGGTGATGTCGCGCGCGGCCAGCGCCAGCATGTCCTCGACCAGCGCGCGGGGGATGCGGATCCGACCGTCGGGGCCCTGCACCGCGCCCGCGCCGGTCAGGATCTCGACGCCCGAGGGCGGGGCATCGGCCAGGCCGATCTCTTCGAGCACCTGCAGCGCGGCCTCGTGGATCCGGGCCACGCCGGCCTCGGTCAGCGGGGTGTAGCGGCCGCCGGGCAGGCCCGGCCGCACCGGCCGCTTGTCCTCCGCCAGCGGCGCCGATCTGAGCGCGTGGCGCGCCGCGCGCCCCCCCGCCCGCCGGTTGACCGCCGCCGCCGGTGCCGCATCGCTCATCGCCCAGTCCTCCCGTTTCGCTGGCCCGATGCTGGCGGCGCGGGGTGCGGCGATTCTGTTCCGTTTGCGGCAGGATCGTCGTTTTCTGACCGTCAGCCGCGCCGCATCAGGTCGGCGACGACCCGGGCCACCATCATCACGTCGTCGCGCGTGCAGTCGAACGGGCCGACCTGCACGCGGATCGCGTAGCGCCCGGCATGGCGGGTCTGGGTGAGATAGGTGCGGCCGTCGTCGTTGATCCGGGCCAGCAGGTCTTCGGTCGCCCCGTCGCCGGCGGCGAGGCGGAAGCTGAAGAGCGACAGCGCCGGTTCGGTGACGATCTCGACGCCCGGCAGGGCGGCCAGGGCGTCGCGCAGCTCGCCCGCCCAAAGGACATGGTTGCGGATCCGGCCGCGCAGGCCGTCAAGCCCGTAGGCGCGGATCAGGATCCACAGTTTCAGCGCCCGGAACCGGCGGCCGAGCGGCACGGTCCATTCGTTGAAATTGGTGATCTCCTCGCGCCCGGCGGTTTCGAGATAGGCGGGCCGCAGGCCCAGCGTCTTCACCTGCGGGCCGGGATCGGCGAGGAACTGAACGGCGCAGTCGAACTGCGCGCCGAGCCACTTGTGCGGATTGAAGACGATCGAATCGGCGCCCTCCACCCCGGCCCAGAGGTGACGGAATTCCGGGCAGATCATCGCCGAACCGGCCCAGGCGGCATCGACATGCACCGGCAGGCCCGCCGATTTCGCCACCGCGATGCAATCGCCGATCCGGTCGAAGGCGCCGACCGAGGTGCCGCCGGCGCACAGGATCACGCCGGCGGGCAGGTGGCCGGCGTCGCGGTCGGCGGCGATCGCGCCGGCCAGCGCGCCGGGTTTCATCGACAGCGTCGCATCGGTCGGCACCTTGACGAGGTTGTGCTGGCCGATCCCGGCGATCCGCGCGGCCTTGTCGATCGAGGAATGGGTTTCGGCGCTGGCGTAAAGCCGCAGGCGCGGCTGGCCCGAAAGCCCCTCCGTCAGCCCGGCCCAGCCCAGCGCCGCCTCGCGCATCGTCAGCACCGCCGACAGCGTCGCGGTGGTCGCGCTGTCGTGGATCGTGCCGCAGAACCGGTCGGGCAGGCCCAGCGCCCGGCGCAGCCAGCCCACCATCACCGTCTCGATCTCGGTCGCCGCCGGGGCGGTCTGCCACAGCATCGCCTGCGCGGCCATGCCGTTGGCGAGCTGTTCGGCCAGCATCGAGGCCGGGGCGGCATTGGCGGGGAAATAGGCGAAGAAGCGCGGATGCTGCCAATGCGTCATCGCCGGCGGCACGATCCGCTCGAAATCGGCGAAGATCGCCTCCATCGGCTCCGCCGCTTCCGGGGGCGCGGCCGGCAGCTGCGCGGCGGTCTCGCCCGGCGCGGTCCGGGCGCGGACCGGGCGGTCGCGCAGGCCCGCGTGGTAATCCGCGATCCAGTCCGCCGCGCGTTTCGACCAGCCCCTGAGATCCTCGTGATCCATCCCCCGCCTCCCGTGTTTCTGCGCGGCAGATTAGGCGCGCCGGGTCGGCGGGTTCAAGAACACGATTTCCGGCCGGAAAACCGGCGGCCCGCGGTCAGGCCGCGATCCGGTCGGCGAAGGCGGCAAGGCGGGTGAGCGCATCGGCGAAGGCCGCATCCTCCACCGTCATCGCGATCCGCACGTGGCCGGACGCGGCCCGGCCGAAGCTTTCGCCCGGCATCACCGCGATCCGCTCCTCCTCCAGCAGCCTGAGCGCGAAGGCCTCGCCGGAAAGCCCGGTGGCGCGGATGTCCAGCATCACGTACATCGCGCCCTCGGCCGGGATCGGGCGGACCCGGTGCGCGCCGGTCAGCCGGTCGAGCGCGATCTGCCGGCGGCGGCGGAACGGCGCGGCGATCCGGTCTTCGAACGCGTCGCCCTGGCGCAGGGCGAAGAGCGCGGCATCCTGCACGAAGGGCGGCACGCCGTAGGTGGTGGAGGTCGCCAGCGTGGTCACCGCCTCGGCCACCGGCACCGGCGCGACGATCCAGCCCAGCCGCGAGCCGGTCATCGCGTGGCTTTTCGACATCGAGCCCACGGTGATCGTGCGGTCCGCCATCCCCGGCAGGGCGCGCGGGCTGACATGCGCGCCGTTCCAGACCTGGCTGTCGTAGACCTCGTCGGAGATCAGCCACAGGTCGTGTTCGGTGACGGCGCGGGCCACCTCTTCCAGCGTGGCGCGGGAATAGACCGTGCCGGTGGGGTTGTTCGGGGTGTTGATCAGAAGCGTGCGCGCGCCGGCGGCATGGGCGGCGATCGCGGCGGCTTCGGGGTGAAAACCCGCCTCGGGCCGGGTCGGCACCGGCACGGCCTCGGCCCCGGTGGCACGGATCGTGCCGGGATAGGTGGCGTAGTAGGGATCGCAGAACAGGCCCCGGTCGCCGGTGTCGAGAAGCGCCATGTGGGTGGCGAAGAGCGCCGCCTGCCCGCCCGGCGTGATCACGATGTTTTCCCATGTCGTCGGCGCGCCGGTGCGGGCGGTGAAGCGCGCGGCCACCGCCGCGCGCAGCGCGCGGTGGCCGGGGCCGAAGGCGTAGCCGGTGTTCCCCGCGACCATCGAGCCGTGCATCGCGTCGAGGATCGCGCGGTCGGTCTTCACGTCATGTTCGCCGATGGTGAGGTTGACGACGGCCTCGCCCGCCTGTTCCAGCGCGCGGGTCCGGTAATAGATCTCCCATCCGTCGTCGCCGCCGCCGGTGATATGCGCGATGCGATTGGCCAGACGCATGCCGCCCTCCCTGTCTGCGCGGCCATGCCAAGCAGATCGGGCGGAGCGGGGCAAGGGGGCTAATCGTGGGGCGGCAGCGCGGCCCGGGCCGACTTCGACAGCCCGGCGCGGACGATCCGGTAGGAGGCGCCGATCCGGTGCGCCAGTTCGTCCTCCGCGGCCTCCTCGGGCAAGAGCACCCAGGAGCGGTGGAAATACGGCGCCTTGGTGCCGATCCCGGCGTCGATCAGCATCTCGGCGGTCTCGACCCCGTCGGTCTTGACGGCGACGCCGCCGCGCACCCCGCGGCAGGCGAAGATCTTGCCGCCGATCTTCCAGGCGTCGATCCCCGGCCCGAAGGGTTCGGACACCTCGGCGCCGGGCAGGGCGGCGCAGATCGTGTTGACGGTGTCGCGGGACATGGTAGGCGCTCCCTCGGTTCACGCTGTCATCCTAGCACATCGTCGCGCCCCAAGGGCAGGCTTGGCGTCGGCGCGCGAAACGGTTAGGAAGGGCGGCATGAACGGCACCTGCATCACCTGCATCTGCATTATCGGCTGACATCGTCAGGCGGGCCGTTCCTTCATTGCCAATCCAAGCCGAATGAGCGAACACCCGCCCGGGAAAGGCGCGCGAGGGCATGACATGACCATCCGGCTGCACAACACGCTGACGCGGACGAAAGACACGTTCCGGCCGATCGACCCGGCGAACGTGCGGATGTATGTCTGCGGGCCCACCGTCTACGACCGCGCGCATCTGGGCAACGCCCGGCCGGTGGTGGTGTTCGACGTGCTCTACCGGCTTTTGCGCCACGAATACGGGCCGGGGCACGTGACCTATGTGCGCAACATCACCGATGTCGACGACCGGATCAACGAGACCGCGCAGAAGCGCCGCGCGGCCGGTGCGCCCGGCACGCTGGAGGAGTTGATCCGCGAGCGGACCGAGGAAACCATCGCCTGGTATCACGCCGACATGGAAGCGCTCGGTACCCTGCCGCCCACGCACGAGCCGCGCGCGACCGACCATATCGCCGGGATGATCGCGATGATCGGGGGGCTGATCGAGCGCGGCCATGCCTACGCGGCCGACGGCCACGTGCTGTTCCGGGTGGCGAGCTACGCGGGCTATGGCCGGCTGTCGGGCCGCACGGTCGAGGACATGATCGCCGGGGCGCGCGTCGAGGTCGCGCCCTACAAGGAAGACCCGATGGATTTCGTGCTGTGGAAACCCTCGGATGACGAATTGCCGGGCTGGGACAGCCCCTGGGGGCGGGGCCGGCCGGGCTGGCACATCGAATGCTCGGCGATGTCCGAGGCGCTTCTGGGCACGGAGTTCGACATCCACGGCGGCGGCATCGACCTGCAGTTCCCGCATCACGAGAACGAGATCGCGCAAAGCTGCTGCGCGCATCCGCAGGCGGGATTCGCAAGGGTCTGGCTGCACAACGAGATGCTGATGGTCGAGGGCAGGAAGATGTCCAAGTCGCTGGGCAACTTCTTCACGGTGCGGGATCTGCTGGACCGGGGCGTGCCGGGCGAGGTGATCCGCATGGTGTTTCTGGGCACCCATTACCGCAAGCCGATGGACTGGACCGAGGAGAAGGCGCGCGAGGCGGAGGCGGCGTTGCGAAAGTGGCGTGGTCTCACCGCGGGCATCGAACCCGCGTCGAGCCCCGCGCCCGGCGTCGTGGCGGCGCTGTCGGACGATCTGAACACCGCCGGCGCGATTGCCGAGCTGCACGCGCTGGCCGGGGCCGGCGACGCTGCGGGGCTGCTCGCCTCGGCGCGGCTGATGGGGTTGCTGGAGCCGGGCATGGGCGGTTGGGCCGAGGCCGGAACCGGCGCGCTGGACGGGATTGCCCGGCGGCTGGCCGCCACGCGGGAGCAGGCGATGGCGAGCAAGGATTTCTCCGAGGTCGACCGGATGAAGGCGGCGCTGGTGGCCGCCGGTGTCGAGGTGCGGATGAGCAAGGCGGGGGTGGAACTGCTGCCCGGCGCCGGCTTCGATCCGGCGAAGCTGGAGGGGCTGTGACATGGGCGCCCTGCAGGTCTCCCGCGCCGAACACAGGAACGCGCCCGGCCCGGGGGTGGGCGCATCGGGCCCGCCCGGGGGGGCAGGTCGGGCGCGATCCGGGCCGCAAGCGGCCCGGGGGATCGGCGGGGGATGGTCTGGCTTCCGTTCGAATCCCCCCGGCTTTCGCGAGGGCCTTTCATGACCCGCGACCGCCTCACCCTTTACGACACCACGCTGCGCGACGGCCAGCAGACCCAGGGCGTGCAGTTCGCGGCCGCCGAGAAGGCGCAGATCGCCGCCGCGCTCGACGCGCTGGGGATCGACTATATCGAGGGCGGCTGGCCCGGCGCGAACCCCACCGACAGCGAGTTCTTCGCGGCCCGGCCCGACACCCGCGCGACCTTCACCGCCTTCGGCATGACCAAGCGTGCCGGCCGCTCGGCGGACAATGACGACGTGCTGGCCGCGGTGCTGGATGCCGGCACCCCGGCCGTCTGCCTCGTCGGCAAGTGCCACGATTTCCACGTCAACACCGCGCTGGGGATCACGCTGGAGGAGAACCGCGAGAACATCGCCGCCTCGATCGCCCATGTCGCGGCGAAGGGCCGCGAGGCGCTGTTCGATGCCGAGCATTTCTTCGACGGCTGGACGGCGAACCGCGACTACGCGCTGGCCTGCCTGATCGCCGCGCGCGACGCCGGCGCGCGCTGGATCGTGCTGTGCGACACCAACGGCGGCACCCTGCCCGACGAGATCGGCCGGATCACCGCCGAGGTGATCGCGGCGGGCATCCCCGGCGACCGGCTGGGCATCCATTGCCATGACGATACCGGCACCGCCATCGCCGGGTCGCTGGCGGCCGTGATGGCCGGGGCGCGGCAGGTGCAGGGCACGCTGAACGGGCTGGGCGAACGCTGCGGCAATGCCAACCTGACCACGCTGATCCCCACGCTCATGCTCAAGGAACCCTATGCCGGCCGGTTCGAGACCGGGGTGACGCCGGAGGCGCTGGCCGGGCTGACCCGCGTCAGCAGGATGCTCGACGACATCCTCAACCGGGTTCCGCTGCGGGCCGCGCCCTATGTCGGCGCCTCGGCCTTCGCGCACAAGGCGGGGCTGCATGCCTCGGCGATCCTCAAGGATCCGGCGACCTACGAACACATCGACCCGGCGCTGGTCGGCAACGCCCGGCTGATCCCGATGTCGAACCAGGCCGGGCAGTCGAACCTGCGCGCCCGCCTTGCCGCCGCGGGGATCGAGGTCGCGCCGAAGGACCCCGCGCTTGGCCGGATCCTCGACGAGGTCAAGCGGCGCGAGGACATGGGCTATGCCTATGACGGCGCGCAGGCCAGTTTCGAACTGGTGGCGCGGCGCGAACTGGGGTTGCTGCCCGCGTTCTTCGAGGTCAAGCGCTACCGGGTGACGGTGGAGCGGCGGAAGAACAAGTACAACCGCATGGTCAGCCTGTCGGAAGCCGTGGTGGTGGTGAAGGTCGGCGACCGCAAGATGCTCTCGGTCTCCGAATCGATGGACGAGACCGGGCAGGATCGCGGCCCGGTCAACGCGCTGGCCAAGGCGCTGGCCAAGGATCTCGGCCCCTACCAGTCGCTGATCGAGGACATGCGGCTGGTGGATTTCAAGGTGCGGATCACGCAAGGCGGGACCGAGGCGGTGACCCGCGTGATCATCGACAGCGAGGACGGGCAGGGGCGGCGCTGGTCGACCGTGGGGGTGAGCGCGAACATCGTCGACGCCTCGTTCGAGGCGCTCCTGGACGCGATCAACTGGAAGCTGGTGCGCGACCGCGGGGCGGCGTGATGGCGGCCGACGCGGTGGCCGCCTGCGCCGCGATCGTCCAGCGCGGCGATCCCGATCGCTTCCTCGCCGCGATGGCCGCGCCGGTGCCGGCGCGCGCCGCGCTGTTCCCGCTTTACGCCGCCTACCTGGAGATTGCCCGCGCGCCCTGGGTGACGGCGGAGCCGATGATCGCCGAGATGCGGCTGCAATGGTGGCGCGATGCCATGACGGAGGCCGCGGCAGGGCAGGTGTGTGCGCATGAGGTCGTCACACCGCTGGCGGAGGTGATCGCGGCGCAGGCGCTGCCGGCAGCGCTGTTTCACGAGATCGCCGAGGCCCGGCGCTGGGATATCTATCGCGAGGCCCACGGGGACGAGGCCGCGCTGATCGCCTATCTCGACGGCACCGGCGGCGCGCTGATGGCGCTGGCGGTGCGGGCGCTGGGGATCGAGGCCGATGCGGGCGCCCGCGCGCTTGGCCGGGCGCAGGCGCTGGCTTCCTACCTGCGTGCGGTGCCCGAGCTTGAGGCCCGCGGCCGGGTGCCCTTGGTCGATGGCCGGGCCGGGGCGGTGACGGCGCTGGCGCGGCAGGGGCTGGGCTGGCTGGCCGAGGCGCGGGCGGCGGGCCTGCCGCGGGCCGCGGCCCCGGCGCTGCGCGCGGCCTGGCAGGCCGGGCCGGTCCTGCGGCTGGCGGCGCGGGAGCCCGCGCGGGTCGGGCAGGGTGCTCTGACCCGGTCCGAGGCGGCGCGGCGCGCCGGCCTGTTGTGGCGGACCATGCTGGGCACCTGGTAGGGTCAGGCGGCGCGGGGCCGGAGCACCAGCCAGATCAGCGAGCCGCCGGCGAGCAC
>Ga0180436_10004301_pt1 | contig 12831 bp, 12 predicted proteins | sample SS_ome_2_FD_132434 | JGI IMG/M metagenome (GOLD analysis project Ga0180436, IMG submission 132434) | Hypersaline lake sediment archaeal communities from the Salton Sea, California, USA - SS_3_S_2 metaG | ecosystem: Environmental > Aquatic > Non-marine Saline and Alkaline > Hypersaline >...
TCTGTGTCATTTTGTTCTTAGCGCAGGTCTGGCCTTAGCTCCTATCGGAGCATTTTTGGCTGTAACCGGAAATTTTACCGGGCCACCTTTAATTGTATCTTTCATCGTATTCTTTTGGGTCAGTGGCTTCGATATTATTTATAGCTCTCAAGATGTTGAGTTCGATAAAACAGAAGGTCTTCGGTCAGTACCGGTAGCTTTAGGTGTAAAAAATGCACTTTATCTCTCTACTTTTCTTCATGTGTTAACTGCAATTTTAATCCTCTACCTTGGAATTATTCTGCAAGTGCATTGGATCTATTGGGTTGGAGCAGGCTTATTCTTGTCATTATTAAACTACCAGCATTTAATCATAAAGCCCAATGATCTGAGCCGTGTAAACCTTGCTTTCGGGACGACTAATGGAATTGCAAGTGTATGTTATGCTTGTTTCACAATTCCGGCATTCTATTTATAGATTACAGAGCAAAATATTTTCTTCAGATCAAAAAAAGTCTCCCTATCACAAGCATTCCAAACACCAGATTATTGACACATTAAAACATAACACCTGAACTCCAGGAATAATTAATGCGCTGTATCAAACCCTCAATTCCTATTATTTAATATTTAAGTGAATAATTAAATCCGATTACAAAAAGCTCCTTGAACTGCCATTTAGGTTCATTCCCGATTTGCTCTCCTTCTTCATCGTACACGGGGAATTTAACATCATCGTCGTATATAAGATGTGTTGAAATTTTTGCATTGATCCGATGATTCACCTTAAAAGAAAGAAGCGATTCCAGGTCAAAGTCAAATTTCCTGAACGGATCCTTGTAATTGATAAAAAGGGAGCCCGTTGTTTCAAACTCAACCCCTTCCATTAAATCTTTCCTGTAGTTTATTTTTGTAATAAAACCCGGCTCCCATAAAGAGGTTGTTCCCTCTTTAAGTCCATACTGGGTAGGATTTATATTTGCCGTATCACATATAAAGGTTGTTTTACTGGTGAGCGGAGATAAAAAAAGTGATAGATCCTTATTGGGATTGTAATCAAGACCAATAGAAAATGTCAGGTATCCCGGGGCCATAAATGCTGAAATCGGAACAGTATCGTTTGGATAGTTGTAACCCTTAAATAGCTGAGTTTTGAAATTAAGTTCGGTGGAATAGTACCACTCTTTAAATGCCGATTTCCCAAAACGAGAAGATATCTCAAAAAGATCATCATTTTTTTGAAGGGTCATTCTCCTGCCTCCGTCATCTTTTTCTTCGATTCGACCAACAAGACCATGCCGCAATTGAATGTAACTTTTCCATTTCGTTTTTCTTTTAACATAATTCACATACCCTTTCACTTCGGAAAGCGTTGATAAAGCGCTTTCCCCGCCTTTTGCCCAATTCGACAGATAAGTCTGGGTAAATCCAATGGAGCTGTTCACCCCAAATTTCCAGGGAGAAAATCGAATTTTGATATCTTCTATTTTATATAAAGTCGGATAAACAGGGATAGCTAATTCTTGGGCATCAATTCTGGTCTTTTCACTAAAACGATTAAAAATAACTGCATCATCGATTAATAAACGCAACGAGCGATTGTCAATGTTCTCTATTATTACATTCACCGAGTCCTGCTGGAGATTTTGAATATGCAATCGGGTTTGTTGGACCGTATCGTTTTTAAGCCATAGCTGAGCAACTGTGTTATTAGCATTTTGCAGAGATATCAAAACGGAATCATTCGCTGCATATCTATTCAACATTTTAAGCGTTTGATGAATGGAGTCGTTTATAAAATGAATCATTGAGTCATTATAAGCAGCAACTCTTTTTTTATTCTGCTCTTCAACAGATAACCTCACCGCATTCAACACCGAATCTGAAAATGCATTCAAGCTTTTTTCCTGGTAGTTCTCCCAAATTGAATCTCTGAAATGTTGTTTCAACTTTCGATTGTAGTTCTCTCGTTCCAGCTTCAGAAACGTTGAATGCAAAGAGTCGTAACGCAGCCACAGATCCTGATTACTGTTAAACAGCACCGAATCTTTTGCACTTAAAACAAGATCGTCCGGAAGTTTAAATCCGGGCATCGTTTTTATCTTTTGCTCATCTCCCTTATCAATTAACCCGGGAAGCGAATCGATTCCTTCATACAGCTTTTCCGGGACTGAAAAAGGAAAACCACGAAGACTGTCACGAACTTCCCGGTCACGAGAAATTAAAAGATCTTGCAACTTCCTGGTACAAATATAGTTTGGCACCACGCTAAAATCGCTAATCTTTTCCGGATCCCGGGTAAAAAATTGCAGGGTATCAAATCTTTAAAAAGTGTCTATTTTCGCAACAATTGTATCCCGCGGAGGAGTTTCAATATAATGCAGTAATCCCCTAAGAGCAGATTTAAGTTTAGGGTTCGCCAATTCCCAGCCATCCTTATTGTAATAGTATATTTTTAGAAAATCCAGTGCTTGATTTACTGAATCTTTATTCAAATTATTCTCTAAACGTCGCGGAAAACGTTTGGACAATCCATTAAAGCTGTTAAAGAATAGAAAAAATAAAATAAGGCTGCACCCAATAAGCTTTTTTTTCATTCTATAAAAAGAATTAAATTTCTGATCAGATTCTATTTATCTATTCAGAATTCTGATGGTATAATGTATTCCTTCTGAAAATCCTATTACATCCTGCTTGCTGCTAAACCTTTTCACTCCATCCGGAATAGGGATGTTTAGCCAGATAGGCGTTAAAAAAGCGATCATCGCCGGTCACTTCTTTTAGAATCCAGGGAGGAAGTTCAATTTCCTGATCTTGCGATTCCAATTCAACTTCTGCCATCAACAAACCCTGGTTCGCCCCAAAAAACTCATCGACTTCCCAGGTAACCGGTCCTGCTTTTAAAAAATATCTGATTTTTTCAACCGCGAAATTTTTACAAAGAGACATTAGCTCCCTGGCTTCTTCAACTGGAATTTCATATTCGAACTCTTTGCGAGAAAAGCCATTACTTTTCCCTTTTATCGTTAAATAACCTTTATCCCCGGCAATCCGAACCCGAACGGTACGCTCAGAATCGGAAATCAGGTAAGCTTGTGTAAAATAAACTCCTTCATCAGGTTTCACCCACTTTTCGGGATCAACTAAAAACTTACGCTCGATTTCAATACCCATAACGCTCCTTTATTTTGTTTGCAAATTTCAGTAATTTTATAGATGGAATGAAATTTCGCAGTAAGAATATGAACCTGATTAATAAATTTTATGATTTATAGAGAAGATGCTTTTTCGTTAATTCAAAAGTATGTTCCGGATGAAAATCGGATAAAACATAGCAAAGCATCCGAAGTTGTTTTGTGTGCTCTTGCTCAACGATGGGGAGAAGATGAGGAAAGAGGTGGGAAAATGCCGGGCTTCTGCATGATATTGGCATTGAATTGGACTTGTAAATCCTTTATTTGCAATCGTATTTTCAATACATACAAATCATCAAACCATAAAAAAATGAATCTAATTATTCGTGAAGAGACCCGATTTGATTGGCCCCAAATAACAAAAATCAACAATCTGGCTTTCGGTCATAAAGACGAGGGGAAATTAGTTGAGAAATTAAGAACAACTGACGCTTTTGTTGAAGGCCTTTCTTTGGTAGCAGAAGTCGACGATTGTATAGTCGGCCATATCCTCTTTACAAAAATTAAAATTGTGAATGACGAAAAAAAACATGAATCCCTGGCTCTTGCTCCAATTGCTGTTTTGCCTGACTTTCAAAATCAGGGAATAGGAAGTTCGCTTGTCAGGGAGGGATTAAAAAAAGCAAAAGAGAAGGGTTTTAAATCAGTAGTAGTGGTTGGTCACGAGAAATATTATCCCCGATTTGGATTTAAACCAGCATCTTCCTGGAATATCAGACCCCCTTTCCAGGTCCCGGATAACGAATTTATGGTCCTGGAGCTTGAACCCGGAAGTTTAGAAAATGTATCCGGAGTTGTGCATTTTTCGACTCCGTTCAATGACTTGTGAATTTGCAATCTTACAAAAAACATTCACACAATGTACTGAAATTAAATTTCCCGGAGGAATTACATGAAGATACAGCAATATGTTCTTAAAAGACTTGATTTGGAACTTGTTTTCCTGGTTGCTTCCCTTTTATCTTTTGCTTTAAGCAATCCGGAGAATGAACATTTCAACCTTTGCATTTTCAAGTGGTTGAATTTTAATTATTGTCCTGGTTGTGGCCTTGGCCACTCCATTACCTGGTTTTTTCATGGGGATTTTTCAAAAGCTTATGAAAGTCATTTCTTCGGAATTCCGGCAGTATTCATTATTCTTCACCGAATCATTCAATTAGTGCGAGAGAATTTTAAAAAATAATTTAACGATTTTCATTAAATAATCATGACAAACAACAAAATCATATTTCTTTTTCCGAAGCTTGATCAGGAAGAACTGACGATGGTATTGGAAGTTACCCGGGAATTATCGAACGAAGAGTTAAAATCCTTTGCAGTACTATATAATTCACGAAGGCGGGATCCTGAATTGATATTACTTTTATGTTTAATAGGATTATTGGGAGTGGCTGGAGTCCATCGTTTCTTTCTGAACCACATTGGAATGGGAATTCTTTACCTCTTAACCGGTGGTCTTTGTTTAATTGGCACAATTGTCGATGCGATTAACTATCGGCATTTGAGCCTGTCTTACAACACCATTGTAGCAATGGATTCGCTTCGATTAATGCAACTGCATAAAGAGCGGGGCTAGCCTCCCTATCAGCAATAGCTTTTAAGGGAGCCGGATTTATTCAGATACAGCTCCCGGCAATATTTTTTAAAGTGCAATTAATCCTTCAATTTTTGAAGCTTCATGATAAATAAGAATCACTTCATCCGGCGAACTTACCCATTTTTGGGAAGTAATACTTACATAGCGGATGTCTTTTGAAACTTTATAAGTCAATTTATCCGTCTTTTGAAATAGCTTTTTAACCCCTTCTATCTTTTCATTCTGATTCGGCACAATAAATTTAAACATAAATTTTTGGGGCCATCTTTTATCTTTTAACAACGCTTCTTTTAATTTACGAAGTTGTACGTCCATATCTTTTGTTTTAGATCAACTCAGCAAGTTTTACTTGCATCGTATCTATCTGATCATTTTTCTGATGTCCATTCAACACACAAAGAAACAATTTTCTTTCATCGATCTCAAAAGAAGCATTAATTAGTTATTCTGAAAAAGTGATAAGTATTTATTTGAGCAGTGCATCCACGCAAAATATTCGTATATTTTACTCACAAAAACCATTTTTGATCGAAACGAAATTTAAAAGATACAATTTATGAAGATTGATTTCCTGCAACTGGCAGAACGTCGTCAAAGTGATCGGGAATACGATAACCGCAAGGTAGAGAAGGGAAAAATAGAAAAAATAATTGAAGCGGCCCGTTTAGCTCCTTCAGCTTGTAATGCCCAACCCTGGAAGTTTATCGTTGTCGACCAGCCGGAGCTTTTACAGGAATTGGCTAAAGCAGCCGAAAGCTGGACAATCGGCATGAATAAATTTGCTAAAAAAGCCCCCTTAATGATTGTAATTGTTGAGGAAAAAGCAAATTTATCTTCACGCTTTGGCACAATGGTAAAAAACAAATATTTCCCGTTGATTGATATAGGAATCGCTGCTGAACATATTTGCCTTGCAGCAGCGGATTTGGAGCTTGGATCTTGTATCGTGGGATGGTTCGACGAACCAGCGGTAAAAAAACACCTTCAAATTCCCCAGGCAAAGCGAGTTCCTCTAATTATTACCCTGGGTTATTCCTCCTCCCCTATCCGAAAAAAAAACCGTAAACCAACCGATGAGATTTTATCCTGGAATAAGTATTGAAATCCATCATTTAAATTCAAAGGTATAACGAACCGGAAGCTGTTTATAACCGGGAAAAAGCATTGTACTTACCTGTTCTTGAATTCGTTATTCAGTGAGGAGAAAGAAACACATGCTAAACAAGATAGATTGAAAATTCCTTTCGAAGTTCCTGAAATAATTTAGCCAGCTCATCCATCTCAAAACGGATGCACTCATGTTCAACAAAATGTTGATGAGAAGAGGTAATTGGGTAGTCCCGGGCAAAAATACCCATTTCATCTTCCTGTAAATGAATTTGTTTACTTACGTCATTAATATTTTCCTCGAAAGCAACAAAACGGTTTTTTAATTCTTCAAGATCATCCTTCACATAGGGTCGTCCTTCCGGCACATTTAATTCGGACAATAACTCATCAATACGCGTAGAATAAAGTGTCTTTTGTTCCTGAAGATAACAAAGAGTATTCTTCCATAGCTTGTATTCAAAATCAAGATCAGGAATATAATATTCGCCCTTTTTCATACGCAACCATTTAAATTAATTATTTTGTCGAATGGAACTTCCTATTAAAATATTTTTGCTGCAATATAGCTAACATCCTCTTTTAACGGAGAAATATAGCTTATTTATAAAAGACGGTTCACTATTATGCATTGTAAAATTCGGATCGTAGTTGATACCTAAATTAACACACTCCCTTAAAGAATGGTTTGATTGCTCAATAAAAAAGAGAAGAGAAATAATCAACATTCCACATCTCAACAAATTCCCTGAGAAAAATCATTAATGAGCAATCTTAAAAAGCGGTGTTCCTTTTGAAAAATCAGGTGGTGGAATTCTTAGCATCTCACAAATGGTCGGAACCATATCGGTTGCAGAAATCTTACTTGTAATTTTATTTTTAGAAATACCCCATCCATACCAAATTAAAGGAATATGCTTGTTCTCGGTATAGCTGATTTTTCGATATTGAATATCGGGTTGCCATCCCTGTTGCAGACCGATAAGAATATCTCCGCTCCGCTTTTTAAAGTAGGAATCCTGGAATGCCGACAGGTATCCATCACTATAACTGGTGATCTCCAATTCACATGCAGGTTTTGCAAATACGACTCCCTGAAATTGAGTAATAAACGATGCTGCTTTCTTTTGAATATCCTCCAGTGAAACATTGCGCCGTTCAATCAATTCGTGATTCAGATATATTTGTTGATCCAGATATTCTTTTACCCATTTCCCTTCTCCAAATGCAATATTAAGATACGATTTCAACAAGGCAATTGCATTTAACGGTTTGAAAATTCCTACCGGAAGCCTCAACTCCTCAATCATATAATCAACCGGATAAGAAGATGAACAATTGGATGTTAAAAACACAATCGTATTTTCCATCCCGACAAGAAAATCAATATAATTTAGAAGATGTGCAATATCCTGGTCAAGCCTGAGATACAAATCTTCCATTTCCACCGAGGCCGGACCGAAAAGCTCATTGGCATCATTCAGCGAAGAAAATACCACCGAAACCAGGTCCGGAATATCGTCCATTCCGATTTCTTCCTGTTCCATCAGGTTAATAGCAAAATCCTTCACCAACGTGTTTCCAAAGGGAGTATCCTTTAATATCTTGTAACTCCCGGCTTTTTTATGGTATTTCTCAAGATCATGGGGGAAAGTGTTCCAACGATTCCAATACCCTTTTTCCAGAAGATAATCATCTTCCAGACTCTCTTCATAACTGCTTAAAGGAAGAAGTGTCGTCCATTTTTTGGAAAGATAAAGATCCGGTAAACGCTTCTCATTAAAAAAAGAAACCCATTCGGGAAATTTTCTGAAATAAAAAGAACTGGAAATCATATTTCCTGTTTCCTCTTCCAGCCAAAAAGCTCCGTCAGCAGCATGTCCGGCAGAAAAAAGAGCCGGAGGGTCATTAAGCGCAACGCTGTATACTTTGCAATGGCCATTGTACATTAGCTTCATTTGGTCGCCCAAAGTTGTTGCAAGAAGATGCGTGGGAGCACAGTGCCCATTCACAACATTACACCCCATAGACATGTAGTTTTCATCATAGGTGCAATGATTGATCTCTGATTTTAACCGATTCAACCAGTGATCAGAAATAATTCCATGAAACGATGGATTAACTCCTGTAAAAAGAGTGGCAGTCCCAACCGACTGTTTTTGGATTAATTGTTCAAAATGGACATTCGTGCAATTGGTTCCATTATTAACCAACCGCTTAAATCCACCATCCTGAAATTTATCCCAGTAACGGACTAAATAATCGGGGCGGAATTGTTCCACAACAATCCCTAAAACAAGCCTGGGTTTATCCGATGAAAGATGTTCTCCTTTTCTGGACCTTTGTGCAAAAAGCCCGGCAGGAAGAAAAATTAATAAAATAAAAAAGCAAAAAGAAAACCTGAATTGCATAATATAAAATTTGTGCCTAAAATAGAAACAACCTCTGATTCTCACAACCTTTTTCAGTTGTTAAGAAATAATAAACAAGATGAACTCCTAATATAAACCAGGAACCTGAAAAATTCTCTCCATCATTTAGGATTTAAAATTCGATCTTCCCCCTCACTACGAGTGATACCGGTTATCAATTAATTTGCCCCTTTTGTTTCCCGAATGCGGGATAAGCACCGGCGGTAGTCTTTACAGCCGATCTTAATATCCAGAAATTACTAATAAAGAACTGTCCTGCTCCTTTCCCTGTTGGGGAAAAGCTGCTTTGCTTTCAAACTCACTTTATTCCACTTAAGTTTTAAAATGCGCCGGTATAAAAAGAAAAACGCTTCTTTTTTTTACCGTTGTGCTTTATTCTTCGAATAATTATTATTGTATTTGTTCGAGAACAACCTAATCCTTCTATTTTTGTAAAAAATTATTAATTATGGAAATTCCGATTTACTACACAACAGCCGTACAATATGGAACTTTTTTTGCTATCGCGTCCTTATTGATCGGTTATGCTGATAAAAAAAAGGTGTTAATGAACTGGGGCTGGGGCATCTTGATGCTGGTAGGAGTATTTGGCATTTTCCTGATTTCTCCCTTAAGCAATCTTCATCCCGGGAATGCCCACGAAGGCGCACAATCCATGGAATTTAAAGTTTGGTTCCTTGGCCTTCAATCCATCGTTTTAGGACTGGCAGCTCTTTTTTCAATGCTCACCATTTCTAAAAAGAAAATTGGCAAAATACTTGCTCTTTTAACGGTTCTTTTTGCGATCAGCCTCTTTTTCCAAAGCTACAATCTGGCACGCCATAAAAAACCAACCCAAGAGGCCCCTGCAGAATAAATTCAAAAAGAGATAAAGAATATACCATCAAATCTCCTGGCCGATACTCCCAAACAAGTAAACCAATCGCATTTTCATCATTTAAATTAATGGATCAATCCACTCGATTCTGTTATTTATCCTAAAATCTTATTATTTGATTTTATTGAACCGAAGTTAAAACAGCTCTTTTCTTTTAACAAAATTTTTATAATATTTATCCCGATTTCAACAGGGGTGATAAGAACACAAGGAAACTTTCAATGGCCGGGCGATTATTAAACATTAAATTTGAAGAACAAAATTCATTATTAGAAAAGCAACGTGAATTTTCCAGCTTTTTTAAAAAGCTTCCACAAGCAGCGATGTTGCTCAATGATGCCAACCAGATTGTTTTGTATAGTGAAGGATTAAAAAAACATCTTCAAATAAATAACGGATCTTCTCTCCTTGGCTTATCTGCCGGAGAACTTATTAAATGTGAAAATGCAGGGAAAGCAGAAGCAGGATGCGGAACTTTTGCCAAATGCAAGTCCTGTAACATTCGTACTGCCATTGCAAAAAGCAAAGCAATAAACGGACCAGCCAGTTGTCGTTGTTCCATAACTACCACGAAGGTTAATCTTTTTCGCAAACAGGTCTACTTTTTCTCTGCCAGCCCTTTTTATAGTCCCTTTGACAAATTTACTCTCTGCTATCTTGATGATATAAGTGAAATAAAACACATCCATGCCCAGGAGCATTCTTTTTTTCATGATTTATTGAATACTGTTGGAAACCTGATGGGAGCCATTGATCTTGCCGAGCATAGCGATGAAAAAGAGTTGCGTAGCGAGGGATTTGAAATCATTCGTGAAGTAATTGATTTAATGCTGGAAGAGATTAAAGAACAAAAAGATCTTTTAGGGGTTGAAAGTGGAGAATATAAAATTGTAAAAGAACCGTTTATCATTGAACAACTTCTTGATTCCATTAAAAAACAGGTGCATCTTTTTTCAGATGCAGCAGGAGTCAATCTTGTTTTCAAAAAGTACAATGATAATCTTATCTGCGAAAGCGATCAGACACTACTTCGCCGGGTAATTATAAATTGCTTAAAAATTGCGATTTCCGAGAGCAATGGATTCGGGGAGGTTCAACTGGATTATAGCATTGAAGGGGACACGATCATTTTTAAAATAAAAAATGAGGCGTTTATTTCAATGAAAAAACAGTTAATGCTGTTTCAACGCATCCTCTCTTCCGGGGAAAAAGATTGTTGCATGGGAAGTTACCGGATCCTTGCTATAACCGAAAAATATTTAGACGGGTATATTTCCTTTGAGACTTCCGAATCAAACAATAAAGGAACGACAATTTCCATACGGATCCCTCTGTTTTAGACATTATTTGCAGAGTATCGCTTCAATCGGTTACGATAGGTAGAGAAAACCCTTGCCCGGCTTATAAAACCGAGGTATTTCCCTTTGTCAATAACAGCCAGATTAAACCTCCCCGAAGAACTAAACTTCTCTGCAACATCTTCCATTGAATCATCCGGGCTAATATAATGTTTTGGCATATACATCAATTCTTTAATTTTAATACGATCATACAATTCTTGTTTAAAAATCAAGTGTCTGACGTCGTCCATTTTTACCATCCCGTGCAATTTCCCTTGTTCATCAACCACCGGAAATAAATTTCGATGCGCCTTGGATATACCTTCCACTAAATCTCTTAAAACAGCATCCGGCTTTAGAATGTAAAAATCCGTTTCAATTAGCTTTGATACTTCCATCATTGCAAGAATGGTATGATCCTTATCATGGGTCATCAGCTCTCTGCGCTGAGCCAACTGGTGGGTATAAACCGAATGCCGGTAAAAAATTCTTGTCGTGGCAAACGAAAAGGTGGAAACAATCATCAATGGGACAAAAAGCTGATAACCATTTGACAACTCTGCAATTAAAAAAATGCCGGTAAGAGGAGCATGCAAAACTCCGGCGATGAGGCCGCTCATCCCTACTAATGCAAAATTTTCATTACTCAGTGTATTGATATTTAAATAGTTAATTACAAGAGCAAATAAAATTCCTGAATTCGCTCCAATAAAAAGCGTAGGGGCAAAAATTCCTCCAACACCTCCTATCTGTACGGTCAAAGCGGTGGCAATCATTTTCATAATAATTAAGCCTGTCAAAAAAAAGATAAGCAGTAAGAAGCTATTAGTTGCCTCCTGATAGATGGTGCCATCAAAAACATAATCAACATTCCCTTTTAAACAAGCATTAATTACTTCGTAGCCCTCGCCATATAGAGCAGGAAAGAAAAAAAGAATGGCTCCCAGTGCCAGACCACCAATTAATATTTTCTTTCGAGTAAGCTTAAACTTTCCGGTAAATTCATCGAGGCGCAGAAAGACATGGGTGAAGGTCACAGAAACAATCCCCGTAAATATGCCAAGAAGGATATAGAAAAAAAGGTTATTAAAAACAAAACCTACTTTGATTTCAAAAGGATATAAAACATCTTGGCCGGTAAAAAGATAAGATGTGAGGACTGCTGAGGTGGAAGCCATTAGCAACGGGACAATATAAGTGAGATTAAGCTCAAACATAAACACCTCTAACACAAAAACAATTGCAGCAACCGGAGCTTTAAAAATCGATGCCATGGTTCCGGCACAGGCACAACCCAATAGCAAAATAACCTGCCGGTAATTAAGATGCAGGAAACGACCGATCCACGAACCTATGGCACTCCCGGTAGTTACCGTAGGCCCCTCCAGTCCGGCCGAACCACCAAAGCCAACGGTGAGGGCACTTCCAACAATTGATGAAAAGGTATTGTGGGGCCGGATGTATCCTCTGGTTTTAGATATTGCATAAAGAACATTAGGAATTCCCGGCCGGATGGGGCGATGGATAAAAAACCTGGAAAAAATAACGGTCAGGCTAATTCCAATTACCGGAAAGATAAAATAAAATACATGGTGAAATTGATCAAAACTCTGCTGAAGAAATGTTCTTATCACCATTGTGGAGTATTTCATTACCACTGCTGCAAACCCTGAACACAACCCAACAACAACACTCAGAATCATCATAAATGGACGATCGTTAATATTCCGGATTCGCCATGCATGAATTTTTCGGGCCAACCGTCTGTATTTTAATCTTCGTTCTTCCTTTTTCATGGTAACCGGGGAATTTTAATGGACCATACGCTCACGCCAGTAAATTAATCAAAATTTGGATGACATAGATGGAGATGGCAAGAAAGAATAGAAAATTAATCATGAAAAAAACCTATCTGACTCCGGAAATCCTGAGACGGAATGTTTTTTGAAGTTATTGCCTTGGTTTGTTTTCCCTTTAAGTAAGGAATAGATCGATAAATTCATTACTTTTGTGACACTGCAGAAAGTAGAGGAATTTCAAAATGAAAAACAAACTTCTTTTCAAATTCTTTAGTCTGATTTAATTTATTTAATGAAGCGATTTTTAAAAACATACTTCCTTTTTATTCTTTTATCGCTTGGATTCCTTTCAGCCTGTACCGGTCCCGCCAAAATCGAATGTCTGGTTACTATTGCTTTTTATAATGTTGAAAATCTTTTTGACACAACAAATGATTTAACGAAGAAAGATGATGAATTTACTCCCCTTGGAGCCAAAAAATGGACTGCAAATCGTTATAAAGCAA
>Ga0180436_10004303_pt1 | contig 12829 bp, 13 predicted proteins | sample SS_ome_2_FD_132434 | JGI IMG/M metagenome (GOLD analysis project Ga0180436, IMG submission 132434) | Hypersaline lake sediment archaeal communities from the Salton Sea, California, USA - SS_3_S_2 metaG | ecosystem: Environmental > Aquatic > Non-marine Saline and Alkaline > Hypersaline >...
TAGGCATTCATGATGCCTTCCTGGTCGAGCCCCAGCGCGTAAAGCAGCGTCGTCACCGGCAGCTTGCGGCGCCGGTCGATGCGGGCAAAGACGATATCCTTGGCGTCGAACTCGAAATCAAGCCACGACCCGCGATAGGGAATGATCCGGCAGGCGAACAGAAGCTTTCCGCTCGCATGCGTCTTGCCCTTGTCATGGTCGAAGAACACGCCGGGCGAGCGGTGCATCTGCGATACGATCACCCGCTCGGTGCCGTTGACGATGAACGTGCCGTTCGGCGTCATGAGCGGCATGTCGCCCATGTAGACATCCTGTTCCTTGATGTCCTTGACCGACCGCGCCCCGGTATCCTCGTCGATGTCGAAGACGATCAGCCGCAGGGTGACCTTCAGCGGCGCCGCGTAGGTCATGTCGCGGCTTTGGCATTCCTCGACGTCGTATTTCGGCCGCTCAAGCTCGTATTTCACGAATTCGAGCACCGCGTTCTCGTTGAAATCCTTGATCGGGAACACCGACTGGAACACGCCCTGCAGGCCCTCGCCGTCGGTGGGCATCTCGGCCTCGCCCGACTTCAGGAACAGGTCGTAGGAAGCCTTCTGAACCTCGATGAGGTTCGGCATGTCGAGGACTTCGCGGATCTTGCCGTAATATCTGCGGATGCGCTTCTGGCCAACGTAGGTCTGAGCCATGCTCGTCGTCACCTTTCCGTCTCTTCGCGGGCACGCCCCGTCGGGGCCACGGGACGCGCCGCTTGCGAATGAAGGGGGTCAGGTTCCATTCCCGCAAACCGTCCCACCGGCCTGCACCCGAACCTGAAAACCGCGCCTTGGAGAGGGTCCGCTCACGGGCCCGTGAGGGCGGGCCCTCTCCAAGACAGGTTCGGCTGGGCCCGGTATTCGCCGGACCCAGCCTGATCTTTCACGCGTCGCGCGCTTACTTCAGCTCGACCTTGGCGCCGGCCTCTTCGAGCTTCTTCTTCAGCTCTTCGGCTTCGGCCTTCGGGGCCTGTTCCTTCACCTTGCCGCCCGACTCGACCAGGTCCTTGGCTTCCTTCAGGCCCAGGCCGGTGATGCCGCGGACTTCCTTGATCACGTTGATCTTGTTCGGGCCGGCTTCGACGAGGACGACGTCGAAATCGGTCTTTTCCTCTTCCGCCGCACCGGCATCGCCACCGGCGGCCGGACCGGCCATCATGACGGCGCCACCGGCAGCCGGCTCGATGCCGTATTCGTCCTTGAGGATTTGCTTCAGTTCCTGGGCCTCGAGCAGCGTGAGGTTCACGATCTCTTCGGCGAGTTTCTTCAGATCAGCCATTGTTCTCATCCATTCTCATATGTGTTCCAACGTCGGGCGCCTGCCCCACGAGGGATCAGATTGCTCAGGCGGCTTCCCGCTCCTCCAGGGTGGAGAGGATGCCCGCGATGTTGGAAGCAGGGGCGCCAACCGCACCAGCGATGTTCGATGCCGGGGCACCGATACAGCCCACGATGGAAGCGATAAGCTCCTCGCGGGACGGCATCGAGGCCACGGCCTTCACACCGGCCTGGTCCAGCACCGTGTCGCCCATCGCACCGCCGAGGATCGCGAACTTGTCGTTCCCCTTGGCGTATTTTTCCGCAACCTTCGCAGCAGCGACAGGATCCTCGGAATAAGCGAGCACGGTCATGCCCGTGAGAAGATTGCCGATGCCTGCGCAGGGCTTTCCCTCAAGGGCGATCTTGGCGAGCCTGTTCTTGGCGACGCGGACGGACCCACCTTCGGCACGCATCGCCGCGCGCAGGTCCTGCATCTGAGCAACCGTCATCCCCTCGTAATGGGCAACCACTACGACGCCAGAGCTTTCGAAGATCTGGCCGAGTTCCTCGACCACTTTCTCTTTCTGGGCTCTATCCACGGTTTCACTCCAGTCATGGGGGTTTCCCCCCGGCTCGGTTTTGCCCCCGGCTGGCGCCGGGGACGGTCGGGTCCGTGTCACGGGTCCCGAGCCCAAGATCACCCGAGGTCGAAAGACCTGCGGAAACTCGTCTCGTTCCCCGTCTCAGGAAGGACTTATCGGGTTTCCCCCGCCCTCCGTCTCGGACAGGACGAGGCCGCGTGGCCCCGCCATTCGCCCGGCCCCTGGCGGGACCGGGGAATTCTTGTCAGCCCGCGGCCGTGGCCGACGCAAGGTCGACCGAAACGCCCGGGCCCATCGTCGAGGAGACCGACACCTTCTTGAGGTAGGTGCCCTTGGCCCCGGCCGGCTTGGCACGGTTCACCGCATCGACGAAGGCGCGCACGTTCTCGGCCAGCTTGGCCTCGTCGAACGACACCTTGCCGACGCCCGCGTGGATCACGCCGGCCTTCTCGACCTTGAACTGCACTTCGCCGCCCTTGGCGTTCTTCACCGCCGTGCCGACATCCATCGTCACCGTGCCGACCTTGGGGTTCGGCATCAGGTTGCGGGGGCCCAGGATCTTGCCCAGCCGGCCGACGATCGGCATCATGTCCGGCGTCGCGATGCAGCGGTCGAACTCGATCTTGCCCGACTGGATCGTCTCCATCAGGTCTTCGGCGCCAACGATGTCGGCCCCGGCCTCCTTGGCCTCATCGGCCTTGGCGCCGCGGGCGAAGACCGCAACGCGCACCGTCTTGCCGGTGCCGTTGGGCAACGACACGACCCCGCGGACCATCTGGTCGGCGTGGCGCGGATCGACGCCCAGGTTCATCGCGATCTCGACCGTCTCGTCGAACTTGGCCGATGCGGCCTGCTTGACCAGCTTCAGCGCCTCTTCGACGCTGACATTGGCCTTGCCCTCGAATTGCGCGCGGGCAGCCTTGGTGCGTTTTCCCAGCTTGGCCATGACTTACCCCTTCACCTCGATGCCGATCGACTTGGCCGAGCCGAGGATGATCTTCATCGCGGCCTCGACGTCGTTGGCGGACAAGTCCTTCATCTTCTGCTCGGCGATCTCGCGCAGCTGCGCGGCGGTCACGTAGCCGGCAGTCTCGCGGCCGGGCTTCTCGGCCCCGCGCGGACGGCTGCGCTTGCCCACCGGCTTCAGGCCCGCGGCGACCTTCAGAAGGTACGAGGCCGGCGCCGACTTCGTTTCGAAGGTGAACGACTTGTCGGCGTAATAGGTGATGATCGTCGGAACCGGGGTGCCGGGCGTCATCTCCTGGGTCTTGGCGTTGAACTCCTTGCAGAAGCCCATGATGTTGATCCCGCGCTGACCGAGCGCCGGACCGACCGGCGGCGAGGGGTTGGCCTGCCCCGCCTTGATCTGCAGCTTCAGCTGCCCAACCACTTTCTTGGCCATCTGGCCTCTCCTTTGTCACCCGCCCCGCGAAGGGGCCCTGGTTTAGTGGTCCGGTCCGCGCGGCCAAAGGCCCCGCTCGCCTCCCACGGCTCGCACGTCAGGCGCCTTTCGACACCTGCGTGAATTCCAGCTCGACCGGCGTCGCGCGGCCGAAGATCGAAACGGTGACCTTCAGGCGATTGTTGCCCTCGTCCACCTCTTCCACCATGCCCGAGAAACCCTCGAACGGGCCGTCGGTCACCTGCACCTGCTCGCCGATGTCGAAGCGGATCAGGTTGCGCGGCGCGACCTCGCCCTCCTCGACCCGGTTCAGTATCGCGTTCACCTCGGCATCGCGCATCGGCATGGGCTTGCCCTGCGGGCCCAGGAAACCGGTGACCCGGTTGATCGAGTTGATCAGGTGATAGCCGCGGTCCGTCATCTCCATCCGCACCAGCACATAGCCGGGCATGAAGCGCCGCTCGCTCGTCACCTTCTTGCCGCGCCGCACCTCGATCACCTCTTCGGTCGGCACCAGCACTTCCTCGATCTCGTCCTCGAGACCCTTCTCGGCCACGGACTGGCGGATCTGTTCGGCAACCTTCTTCTCGAAATTCGAGAGAACGCTGACCGAATACCATCGTTTCGCCATGTGCCCCAGACCTCGCTCAGACCGGCGCAATGCCGGATATTCCCTTGATTTCAGGCGCCTGCCAACGCCCCGCCCCGAACAAAAAGAGCGCGCAGACCGAATCGCTGCACGCCGGCTGTCCGAGAGTTCGCCCGCCTTACAGCCAGCGCCGACCGATTTCAAGGGGCAGGGGCGGGTTTCGGCCTCAGCCAAACAACCCCAGGACCGCCGACAATCCCTGGCGGATCAGAAGGTCCACCAGAAAGAAGAAGGTGGCGGTCAGCGCCGTCATGATCACCACCATCAGCGAGGTCAGCGCCACCTCGCGCCGCGTCGGCCAGACGACCTTGGCGACCTCGGAACGCACCTGCGAGATGAACTGCACGGGGTTGGTACGGGCCATGGAACGCGTCCTCGTCTGATCGGGCGGAATTGCCGGCTGCAGATACGTGCCGCCGCCCCGGAAATCAACCCCGGACGGACATGCGGCGAATGCAGGTCGAACTGGCAGGGGCAGAGGGACTCGAACCCCCGACCCTCGGTTTTGGAGACCGATGCTCTACCAACTGAGCTATACCCCTAGGCCGACGTCTCGTTAGGTTTTCGCGCCGCCGCCGTCAAGCCATGATCGTCCCGGCGGCGGCGCGGTTTCACCGCCGACCGTCGATCAGCGCCTGCAGCATCTCGCGCTCTTCGCCGGTCAGGTCGGTCAGCGGCGGGCGGACCGGGCCGGTTTCGAACCCCCGCAGCGCGACACCGGCCTTGATCGCCGAAACCGCATAACCGGTCTTGCGGTCACGTATCTCGGCGAACGGATAGTAGAAGTCGCGCAGCAGCGCCGCGCAGGCCACGTCATCGCCCGCGATGAATGCCGCATGGAATTCCAGCGCGGTTTCGGGAACGAAGTTGAACACGGCCGAGGAATAGGTATCCACCCCCGCCCCGCGATAGGCCTGCGCGAAAAGTTCATGCGTGGGCATGCCGCCGATATAGGCCAGCCGGTCACCCAGCCCGATCGTGATCCGCCGCACCGTGTCGATGTCGCCGGTTCCGTCCTTGAACCCGATCAGGTTCGGACATTCCTCGGCCAGCCGCGCCAGCGTGGCGGCCGACACCACCGACTGGCCGCGATTGTAGACGATCACGCCCATGTTCGTCGATTTGCAGACGGCACGGATATGCGCCGCGATCCCGTCCTGCGGCGCGCCGATCAGGTAATGCGGCAGCAAAAGGATACCGTCGCCGCCCGCGGCCTCGATCCCGCGCGCCAGGTCGCAGGCCATCCGCGTGCCATAGCCACAGCCCGCGATGATCGGCTGGCCCGGCTGCGCGGCCTTGGCGGTCTTGACGACCTCCACGATCTCGTCGGGCGCGAGCGAGAACATCTCGCCCGTGCCGCCAGCCACGATCAGCCCTGCCACAGGATGCGCCGACAGCCATTCCAGGTGCGCGGCAAAGGTGGCGGCGTTGAACCGGTCTTCCGCGTCGAACGGCGTGACCGGGAAGGACAGCAGGCCGGACCGGATGATGTCCCGCAGGTCGGTGGGTGCGATCATGGATTCCTCTTTCGTGTCAGGTGCCCCCAGTCAGCAGGTAGAAGACCGGAAACAGAAGGGTTGCGGCGATCAGGGTGAAGCCCAGGCTCCATCCCCAGGTGAGGGTCCGCGCCGGAATACCCGACGCGCGCGAGATGACCAGGACGACCGTGGCAAAGGGCGAAAACGTCATCGACAACGCCCATCCGCAGGAGATCGCGAAGGCGATCTGCGTGGGATCGCCCGGCATTTCCGGCAATTGCGCGAAGAACGACCCCATGAACACGGCCATCATCGTGGGCGACAGCGCCAGTAGGCTGACCAGGCAGAGGAACGGCGGGATCAGCGCCATCATCAGCCAGTCGGGCATCGCGGCCAGGCCCAGCGCCTCGGCCACCGCGGCCGCGGGCGTCAGCCCGGCCGCCGCGCGGCCGATATAACCCGACGCGGCCAGCGTGACCGCGACATTGACCGAACCGGGCAATTCCACCCCGGCCATTTGCCGCAGACGCGGCCCCACGGCTGTCAGCGCGCCGCGACGCGGAAAACCCGCCTGCGCGGCCAGCCAGCCCAGCATCATCACCGGGCACGCCGCCAACACACCGAAGACGGCCGTATCGTCGAACGCCCAGGCGAATCCCACGACCAGCGCCAGAAACCACGCCGTGGTCGCCGTGAACCGCGCAGCGGCGCCCTTGGGGAAGTCCATCACCGGGCGCTTGCCCTGCGGCCGATAGGCCCGAAACCGGATCCGGTCCTCCAGCCAGCCCACCAGCATCAACATCGCGAAGACCGCGAACCCGTAGCCGATCCATTGCCCACGTTCGACGCCGGGCATCAGGCTGGCCACGATCAGCGGCGCAAAGGCGGTGGGCGACCAGGTGACCGACCAGGCAAAGCCGCGCAGCAAAGCCGTGATCTGGCGCTGTTCGCGCAACGGGTTCAGCGGGTCGTCCGGCGCGGCCCGCCGAATGCCCTGCTGGATGAGCGGCACGAGAAAGCTGATCACCCCGATATTGAACAGGACCGCCAGGATCGAGGTGCCGCCGTTCAGCGCGACGTAGCGCCGCCCCGGCGGCTGACGCGTCAGGTACTCGCCCACGATCGCGACCGAGGGCGAGGTCTTGGCAGTGGCATGCAACAGGCCCAGAAGCAGGATGAAGGCCATCAGGAACACCGCCTGTTCCAGCGCCCCGCGCAGCACCGCGCCCGGATCGGGCTGGGTGGCCACGACCAGGACGGACAGCGCCGCGCTGGCGCCGACCAGGTAATGTTCGCGCAGGGTCAGACGGCGCACCGACAGGACCAGCACCGCCAGCATCGCCAGCCAGGCCGCGTCCTGCACCGCCCGCGCTCCGCTGAACCGCGCCGCCAGTTCCAGCCCCGCCACCGCGATCAGAAGGCCCGACACAAGCGGCGCAGCGCGTGCCGGATGCACCGGCGCGCCGGGTGCCCTCGTTTGCGTCATGCGCGTCCCTTCGCCGCCGGATCGCCCAACGTCAATTGATCTCGGGCTCCGGCACCGGGCCGCCGAAATCCCTGCGCAGGAAGTCGAAATCGCAGCCCTTGTCGGCCTGTTCCACATGCTTGGCAAAGATCCAGCCATAGCCGCGTTCGTAGCGCGGTTCGGGCGGCGTCCAGCGGGCGCGGCGCGTTGCAAGTTCCGCCGCGTCAAGCCGCACCTCCAGGCTGCGGTTCGGCACGTCGATCTCGATGATGTCGCCGGTCTCGATCAGCGCCAGTGGCCCGCCCACGAAGGCTTCGGGCGCGACATGCAGGATGCAGGCCCCGTAAGAGGTACCCGACATCCGCGCATCGGACAGCCGCAACATGTCGCGATGGCCCTGTTTCAACAAAGCCTTCGGCATCGGGATCATGCCCCATTCCGGCATTCCCGGCCCGCCCTGCGGCCCGGCATTGCGCAGGACCAGAACGTGATCCGGCGTCATCGGGTAATCCTCGTCGTTCACGATCTTCTTCAACTCGGCATAGCTGTCGGCGACGATGGCGGGGCCCGAATGTTTCAGGAACCGCGCATCCATCGCCGCGGGCTTGATGACCGCGCCGTCGGGGGCGAGGTTGCCGCGCAACACCGCCAGGCTGCCCTCGTGATAGACCGGGTTCGACAGGGGCCGGATCACGTCGTCGTTGAAATTCCGCGCCTCCGCGATGCAGTCGCCCAATGTCTTGCCGGTCACATTGATCGCCGACAGGTCCAGCTTGTCGCCCAACTCCCGCATCAGCGCGGGCAGACCGCCTGCGTAGAAGAAATCCTCCATAAGGTAATCCTTGCCCGACGGCCGGATGTTGGCGATCACCGGCGTCGTGCGCCCGATCGCGTCGAGATCGTCCAGCCCCAGCGGAACACCCGCGCGCCGGGCCATCGCGATCAGGTGAATGATCGCGTTGGTCGAACAGCCCGTGGCCATCGCCACGGTCACCGCGTTTCGGGTGCTGACCTCGGTCATGATCCTGTCGGGGGTCAGGTCTTCCCACACCATTTCGACGATGCGCCGCCCGCAGGAAGCGGCCATCCGCTTGTGTCCTGCATCCGGCGCGGGGATCGACGAGGCGCCGGGCAGCGTCAGGCCCCAGGCATCGGCGATCGACATCATGGTCGAGGCGGTGCCCATCGTCATGCAGGTGCCGTAGCTGCGCGCGATGCCGCCCTGCACGCCGTCCCATTCCGTCTTGCCGATGGTGCCGGCGCGGCGTTCGTCCCAGTACTTCCAGACATCGGTGCCCGAGCCGAGTTTCTCGCCCGCGTAGTTGCCGCGCAGCATCGCACCCGCGGGCAGGAAGATGAACGGCAGGCCCATGCTGACCGCCCCCATGACCAGCGCGGGCGTGGACTTGTCGCAGCCGCCCATGAGGACGGCGCCATCGATCGGGTGGGCGCGCAGCGTTTCCTCGACCTCGAGCGCGCCCATGTTGCGATAAAGCATCGAGGTCGGTTTCAGGAACTGTTCCGAGAAGGAATGCACCGGCATTTCCACCGGCATGCCGCCGGCCTGCCACACGCCCTTCTTCACGAACTCCGCCCGGTCGCGCAAATGGTGGTGGCAGGGCGACAGGTCGGACCAGGTATTGATGATCGCGATGACCGGCTTTCCCTCCCAGTCGGCGCGATCGAGGCCCATCTGCATGGCCCGCGACCGGTGGCCCATCGAACGCAGGTCGTCGGGCGCGAACCAGCGCGCGGACCGCAGGTCTTCGGGTTTCTTCGACATCTCCGCCTCCTCCGGTCAGCACGGCGCCCGACCCCGGTCAGCCGCGCGGATGCCTGCCCTCGCAGGGATGACGGCGCCGGAGGCCTGTCGGGGCGGCGGCCCATGCGCGCAGACCGCCTGCCGCCTCGCACCGCCGGGACGCCCTGCATGCGGGCCCCAAGGAAATCGCAGGATGTGACGGGCGATGCAATACGATGGCCCGTTGCCGGCGCGGCGACATGGCCAAAGCCGGGGCCACGAAACAGTGCTGTGCAAGGAAATGGTAGCGGAGGAGGGACTTGAACCCCCGACACGCGGATTATGATTCCGCTATTTAATACTGATTTTATTTGTTATATTTCCCAAACGCGCCTTACAGGGGCCACCATATTTCAATGGCTTAGCGAGGGTTTCCCAAATACCCGATTGTGACGTCTGTATGAGCGCCACCGGTTGCATTGGCCGCTTCGCACTCTGTATCCCGATCACGCATTCACTCAGCCGCCTATCCTTCGCCTCGTCTCTGAAGGTCGGAACAACAAGGAAGTCGCTCATCGTCGCGGTCATCGCTGGCAAATGCCTTGGTGCATCCGATGGTCGCCCCTTCCTCTTTCTCGAAGAAGGAAAATGGTGTCGATGTCACTGCGAGGCCGAACGCGGCAAGCATGGCGAAGCGGCCAGTACCTGAAATCATCAAATGTGGGACTCTATGCGTTACGGGAAATTTCGACTGCGTCACGCCGCTTTACATGGCGCATGGTCTTGATCCCGGCTAGTCGCCTAGAGCCTTCTTGAGCCCAGATGACACCTTAGAGGCTCCTCACACCGAAAGACTGAGTTCGGCGCGGAGGTGGCCCACTGGACCAAACGCCTACCAGGCATCGATATCGCGTCTCGCCATCCTTTCGCACGTTCACGACCACCCGCTTACCCCGTTGGTTAACGAAAGGTGAAAGATGCATGGTCCATGCATCGGCTGGTCACAGAAGAGCTAGCCTACAGTCTACTTCGACGAGTCTTTCCGGAGGCCGAAACGATGAATGCTAGTGTTAACAACGGGTTCCTTTGCTCTTGCACAGCAGAACTGATCCGAATGACCGGGCTCGACCCCGCGACCTGCCGGGCCTTCGCGAACGATTTCGCGCCGCTTTTGACACATCTGTCACAGCGCGGTTTCACCCCCGCGCGGGCGATCCGCAACGGCGTAGTACTTGGCTGGGCCGCGATGCTGGCTGACCGTGACCGCGAAATGCGCGCCGGTCGGACCTGCCGCAAGACAGAAACGGTCGGTCGTGCCATCTGCGACGCGGTACTGCGGGACCGCGACCACGACCCGCGCCTTGCCCGCCTGGCACGTGCGGCCATGGCACGGGCCGCCGCCAGCCGCTGGGCTGCCTGACAACACCATTCGAACCACGGACCATATCGATGATTTTCGACGACGACCGCATCTTCTTTCTCAGCGCCTGCATCGCCGAGGTGATCCGCCTGACCGGGCATGCTCCGTCTACCTGCCGCGCCTTCGTGTCGGATTTCGAAGACGTGTTCGTGCAGGCAGACATGGGCGAAATGGACATCGCCAAGGCCGTTCGAGCGGCAGGCGTCATCGTCTATGCGGGGCAGGTTTCCGGTCGCGAGGACGGTATGCGCCGAACGCGCTCCTGCCGGATAGCGTCCGTGCTTGCACACCGGATCTGCAACAGGGTCGCCAGCGGCGATAATGTCGGCGAATGGGCCCTGCGCCGCTTCGCCGTCGAAACCCTGCGCAAGGCCGGCATCCTGGGCGAGACCAAGCTTGCCGCCTGAGCCGGACCGGGGCCGCGCCAAGTCGTAACGCGAATGGAACCTTTTCGTCGTTATGACTTTCTCCCTGTGCCGCGGGATGCGGCGAAGCGTTGGCAAGCTCGAACCAACTTGCCAATTGCAAACTAGGTAGTGCATGGCAAGTAGGGCTGACGGCAATCGAATACCGGCCTCACACCCTCCGGGCTACGCCGCGGTTTTTCTGCGGGTTGTGCTGATCGTTTTCATGGCCGAATTCTTGGTGATGGAGTTGCTTGGCCTGCTGCCTGCGCGCCTAGTCGAATCGATATCGGCGCGGCAGATCCTGCTTCCGATTCTTGACGCGGCATTGCTGGTGATCCTGATCGCACCGCCCATCTATTTCTGGGCCATCAAGCCCTATGTCGAGGGCCGTCGCGCAATGGCCGGCGTACTCGCTATGGCTAGCCATGAATTACGGACCCCGCTTAACGGAATTGCCGGCCTCATCGACATTGCCGCCGATGCTCCTGACGACCCCGAACTGCCCGGATACCTGAAAATCGCGCGGCAGAAGACCGCGGAACTTACCGCGCAGATGGACCAGATCCTGTGTTACTCACGGTTGGAAAGCGGATTTTTCAAAGCGCGGATCGCGACACACACATTGGCATCTTGCATGCACCTGCCCATGGAAGCGGGCCGTAAGGCCGCTTGGGAAAAGGGCCTCGATTTCAGGTCGAACCTCGACGAAGTACCGGCGGATCTGGCAGTGCTGACGGATTGCAGCCTTCTTTCTATCCTGATCGGACATCTCGTTGACAATGCGGTCAAGTTCACGGCCAGGGGCGATATCACCGTTCGCATCGACGTTCCGGATACTGCACCAGGAACGATCCGGATCGTCGTCGAGGACAACGGCGAGGGGGGCTCGAGAACTCAAATCGAGCACTTGGCGAGGACCTTCACGCAGCGCGACGGTGCCTATGCACGGTCCGGTGGCGGGCTTGGGCTGGGCCTGACGATCAGCAGGCATCTCGCCGACCTGCTGGATTGCAGACTAGACATGCATTCGCGCCTCGAGGGCGGCACTCGCGCAGTGCTCACGGTGCCCCTTGCCTCTATGGATGTCAGTTCGCCCGGAGAGCGGCCGTCCGGGGTGTAGGGCATTGAAACGCTCCGGCGTCATCGGTCAAGTCCGCGCCGCAACAGCGATCCGCCTATACGCCTCCGCCGCTTCCAAATCCATTGCTCCCGCATTGTCACCGGTCGGGCGTACCGGAACCCGGATGACGAAGACGGTACCGGCACCGGGCGTACTATTGACTCTTGCCGTACCACCCATCGCCCCCAGGATCCGACGGACGATGGCCAGACCCAGCCCGAGCCCACCCTCCTTGCGGCCGTACCCGGCCTCAAGCTGGAGGAAATCCTCGAAAATCCGAGCCTGATCTGCATGAGACATGCCGACACCCGTATCCGAGACACGAATCTCGAGCGCGGGCCCTACGGCATTGTCTTGGATGAGGCCGACACAGACATCCACCGCCCCGCTGCGGGTAAACTTGACGGCATTCCCGATCACGTTGAACAGGACTTGCCGAAGCCGGTCAGGGTCGGCCACCACCCAAGCTGGCAAGCCCGGAACGAAGCTTAACCGGAAGGCAAGGCCTTTGCGCTGCGCCGTTTCGCCGAACACGCTCACCAGTTCTTCCAGGAGGATATGAGGTTCGAACGGTCTGGGACGGATTTCGAATTCGCCGTTCTCGACCTTGTTGTATTCGAGGACGTCGTTGATGAGGCGATTGAGAAGCTGCGCGGAACCCTCCGCATGTTCGATGAATCCGCGGCGTTCCGGATCGCACTCGGTTTCTGAAAGGATATTGAGCATTCCGATGACACCGTTCATCGGCGTTCGAAGCTCGTGGCTCATGGTCGCGAGGAACTGGCTTTTGGCGGCACTCTCGCGCTTCGCGATTTCTAGCGCTCTTTTCAGTTCTTCGTTCGTTTCGTTGATCTCGTCGATCATCCGGTCGAAGGCGTCCCCTAGTACCGCGACTTCCTCGGTTCCGCCAAGGCGGCGCGCGCCGCACCGCATAGGGCGATAATCTCCAGCAGAGAGACGCCGTGCGGTAGCAGTTAGGCGACCGAGCGGTACGGTGACGGCTCGCGCCATGAGGCTCGAGACCAACAATGCAGTGCCCAGAACTGCGGCCCCAACGAGCGAGCTCTCGGCCGTACGGCTACGGGCTCGCGCATGAAATACATTTACTGGCTGTGGTACAATCACCCCCCAGCCCACGGCGGGGACGGCCGCATAGCCGGCAAGGGCGTCACTCCCCAGCGCAGGTGCGTAGAATTCCGTCGCGCCGCTGCGGCCGGCCAGAACATCCTGAATGATCGGCAGGGCAGAAA
>Ga0180436_10004305_pt1 | contig 12828 bp, 7 predicted proteins | sample SS_ome_2_FD_132434 | JGI IMG/M metagenome (GOLD analysis project Ga0180436, IMG submission 132434) | Hypersaline lake sediment archaeal communities from the Salton Sea, California, USA - SS_3_S_2 metaG | ecosystem: Environmental > Aquatic > Non-marine Saline and Alkaline > Hypersaline > Sediment...
AGAAAGCCGGATTGAATTATGCTGGCGCTTTTAAAGCTGTGAAGAAAGGCTGGACGTTGGATGAAGGCATATTTGCCGAACTGAATTTCCCGGAAAACATTAATGTAGACCTTGATCATTATTACCTGCACCCCGGCCTTCTGGACAGCGCAATACAGCTTGTTATCCATGAACTGGCTGATCAGCTTGATATTGTTTCAGGAGTTGCTTTCGTCCCCATCAGCATGGCAAAAATCAGTTGTCTAAAGCAAAAAGACAATCCTCCTGCCTATGCCTTGCTGAAATGTTTGCAGCATTCACCTCATTCACTATTGACCAACATAGAAATCTTCGACAAGGATAGAAACCCGATAGCATTGATTGAAAACCTGAGATACCGGGCAGTCAAGCTAATGGACAGAAAACAACACCTGTCATACCTTGACTACCACCTGATTCCTGCTCCACGTTTAAACCAGGGCATCGCAGTTCTTCCCGAAAAAATTCACTTCGTGCTCAGTAAAAGCTTTTATTCTTATGCCGAAAACCAGAAACTGTACCAGCACGAATTTTTACCTCTGATTGATAGCCTGGTTCATCAGAGTATTGGCGAACATTTGATAGATTATCACAGACAACATCCCGCCAAATTCCAGAAACTGTCTTCGGAACATCCTGTTATTTTTGCCTTGGCAGAAAGTCTTGGCCTCATCAGCCTTGAAGATGAACGACTGATTCTAAATGAAGACTCATTGGCTGGAGAAATCACCGCTGAGCTGATATGGAATACACTGACCCGGGAATACCCAGATTATTTTGAAGAAACCCACCTGGTGGGAAGCTTTATACTGACACTTGGAGAACAGCTGATTTCCGATGGCATTGATACTTCCGAAAACGCCGACACCACGCAGATTTACAATCGCTACTTCAAAGCCCACCATGGTCGTTATTGCCTGAAGTCGTTACAAAATATTGTTAAAACTGTCCGGGAAATACAAAATGAACTGAAAAATGGCGAACGTTTGAGCATCTGCGAGATAGCCAGCACCCGGACATTTATTGCTCCATCTATCATTCCGGAGCTGGACTTCAATCATTGTGACTACGCTTTTTACAGCCCAGATGAAAATGCTATCAACCAGTTCAGAGAGAACCTTCACCATTATCCATTGGCAACCGCAGAACTCATCACGAAAGAAGGTGATGTTTTCAATGAGACTGGTTCCATCACCCCTGAATATCAGCTGATCGTTATCACTCTGGATACCCAGGATATACAACCCCTGATTGTCGCTCTACAGCAAGTATCATCCAGGATGAGCGATAATGCCACGCTTCTGCTCTCTGGAATTTCAAACCAGACCTGGCATAAACTGGTCTTCGATCCATCTTCGCCTAATCTCAACAGCAATACCTGTGAGTCTTTACTTCAACAACATGGTTTTACCGATATCAAGACAATCACTTCTGATATTGATATTGAAGATTTTTATATCCTGAGTGCCCACTGGAACAAGCCCACAAATAATAATAACAATTCAGTTTCTACTAGTGAGTCTATAGAAACTGGCCACAGCATTTTCTTTGGGAGTAGTACACAGAGTGAAAAGCTGATCAAAAGCTCACTGGATAAAAGCAATAGTGAAGATACTTTACATACCGTTAGCGACATAAAAGAGTTAAGTCATACACTGAACCTACTTCGCTCTGAAAGCAGCAGACTTAACAGAATTATCTTCGCCAATGGCCTGGGATATTCAGAGAACCCTTATGAGCACCAGGCTCAGCGCTGCAGTGAATTAACTGAAATACACAAACTGCTTCAGAACTCTGTACAAACACCTGAAGTGATTATTCTGACACAAAACACAGGTGTCATGTATGGGTTAGCCGGACAAGCCGATGCTTCTGCTCAACAGATTCCATCCGATGCTGCAATCTGGGGATTCGCTCGCACGCTGATGAATGAAGCAGTTTCCTATACTATTCGTTTAATTGATATACCAGACAAACTGGACCTTGCGGTATTGAATACACTCTGTAATGAGATTTTCGATACTACCACTGAATCTGAAATCTTTTTTGATATCAATGGCCAACGTTTTGCACCGCGTCTGCGCCTGGAAAAATACCCGTTTTACAAAGACCCGCTGGCTGAAAATGCCAGGCTACACACCACTCTGCAGTTTGACATCCCAGGCCAGTTGAAAAACCTGGTTTGGAAATCATCTCCTTTGAATGAGATTGAAGCAGACCAGGTGGAAATTGAAATCAAGGCCACCGGCCTGAATTTCCGCGATGTAATGTACGCCCTGGGTCTGCTATCGGATGAAGCGATTGAAAATGGCTTTGCTGGAGCATCACTGGGTCTCGAGTTTGCCGGACGCATCAGCGCAGTCGGTAAAAACGTAAAGAAATTCAATATTAATGACAGAGTTGTTGGCTTCAATTCTTCCTGTTTTTCAGACCGCATGGTCTGTCCTGCAGAGACCGTGGTAAAAGTGCCATTTGGTGTCAGCTACTCCAGCGCGGCGACCATACCTACAACATTCCTGACAGTTTACTATTCACTCAAGCATCTCGCACGCCTTCAGCCTGGAGAACGTATACTGATTCATGGTGCTGCCGGAGGAGTGGGCCTGGCGGCCATTCAAGTTGCGCAATGGATTGGCGCTGAAATTTATGCCACGGTTGGATCCAGAGAAAAACGTGAGTACCTGACATTACTCGGTGTCAAAAATATCTATAACTCCCGAGACCTGGCATTTGCTGATGAAATCCTTAACGACACCCAGGATAACAAAGGCGTCGATGTTGTCTTAAATTCACTGGCCGGTGAAGCGATTAATCTCAACCTGAAAATCCTCAAGCCATTTGGACGTTTCCTTGAACTTGGCAAACGTGACTTTTATGAAAACACACCGATCGGCCTGAGGCCTTTTCGTAACAACATCAGTTATTTTGGTATTGATGCCGACCAGTTACAAAAAGAGCTTCCGGAACTGGCTAAAACAATGTTTGAAGAGGTTATTGATCTGTTTGAAAAAGGTGAACTGTTCCCCCTTCCCTATACAGAATTTACAGCACATGAAGTCATTAGTGCTTTTCGCTACATGCAACAGGCGAAACAGATCGGCAAAGTCGTTATCACCTACCCTGACCAGGTCAATATGAAACCCACCGTGGAACCTGTTGTTCCTGATATTGATATCGGTGATGTACAACTCTATGCAAATTATGCCTACCTGATTACCGGTGGTCTAGGTGGTTTTGGTCTGAAAACCGCTCAATGGCTGGCTGATCAAGGTGCAAGAAAACTGATTCTGTTAAGTCGCCGTGGTCCTGCATCCGAAGAAGCCAGGGACTTTATAAAATATGCTGAACAAAATGACATTATTGTTCATGCGGTCAGTTGTGATGTCACTGATAAACAGGCAGTTCATGATGTTTATCGCCAATGCAGTAAGGAAATAGCACCAATCCGAGGCATCATTCATGCTGCCACGGTCATTGATGACGACCTTGCTTTCAATCTGAATAATGAAAAAATCACCAATAGCCTAAATGCAAAAATGACTGGTGCAATGCATCTCCATGAGGTCAGTTTACAAGACCCGCTAGACTTCTTTGTGCTCTACTCGTCAGTAACCACGCTTTGGGGCAACCCCGGACAAGCTTCCTATGTTGCCGCTAATCACTGGTTAGAAGCCTTCACTGTTTATCGGCAGAATATGGGGCTGCCTGCAACCTGTGTTCGCTGGGGAGCCATCGATGATGTCGGATTTTTGCAAAGAAATGAAAAAATCAAATCTGCGCTTGAAAAACGTACTGGTAGCGAAGCAATTAAATCTGATGATGCCCTTGACTTCCTCGGTAAGGTACTGGTTAAACAGCGTTCCACGCTTGGTATTATGGAACTTAACTGGTGTACATTGAAAAAATACCTTCCCACGTCCACTGACAGCAAGTTTACTGAAATCAACCTGACAGCCGCCCATGACGAACAGGACCAGGATGTTGCAGTTGATCTCAAACAGCTGTTATCTGAAATGGGCATCGAAGAGTTCAGGCTGTTTATTATCAGTAAAATTCGTAGTGAGCTGGCCCAGATTCTGATGATAGCCGAAGACAAAATCGATCCGGACCAGTCAATCTACGAAATGGGGATGGATTCACTCATGGGGCTGGAACTGGTCACCGGGCTTGAAGGCAAGCTGGGAATACAGATACCAGTTATGGCGCTTTCTGAAACCCCCAGACTGAGCTCACTGGCTGATAAAATCATTCAACTGGTCAATGCAGGCAATGAGACGGAAACAGATAGCGACACTTACCTTAGTGTTAAAAAGCTGGCTGATGCTCACTCACAGGAAGTTGATGATAAAGAATTGAGGAAATTTGCCGGTTCACTAGAAAACAACTAATCATGTCTTCCAAAAAACTCAGCAATACCCTGAAACAAAAACTTATTCAGAATTCGATCAAAAAAAAGCTTGAGCGAATAGAAAACCAGCATCAGGATGACAGCCTTGTCTCCCTGATGAGTAATGCAATCCCGGACAAGCATTATCGTTTTGATCAGTTCCCGGGCTACCTTCAGGTAGAGACCATCCGAAAAGGTTCTGAAAGACTTGGTGTAAGCAACCCTTTTTTCAGGATTCATGATGGTGTCGCCGGGGCTTTTACTCATATTAATGGAAAAGAAATCGCCAACTTTTCCAGTTACAACTACCTGAACCTGAACGGCCACCCTGAAGTCAACGAGGCTGCGAAAGCAGCCATAGATCAGTATGGCACCTCAGTTTCAGCCAGCAGAATTGTTTCTGGAGAACGCCTGATTCACCAGCAACTGGAAAAAGAGATTGCTCAAACCTACGAAGTCGATGACGCACTGGTGTACGTCAGCGGCCATGCAACCAATGTATCTACTATTGGTTATCTGTTTGGAAAAAAGGACCTGATTATTCATGATGAATACATCCATAACAGCTCCATTATTGGCACAGAATTATCCGGAGCCAAACGTCTGATTTTTCCACATAATAATCTGGATGCACTGAGAGACATTCTTTCCGAACAGCGCCAGAAATATGAAAAAGTGCTAATTATCGTTGAAGGCCTTTATAGCATGGATGGTGACTATCCAGACCTTGATCAACTCATTTCATTAAAAAATGAATACAAAGCATTCCTTATGGTTGATGAAGCCCATTCATTTGGTGTACTTGGCGACTCTGGTAAAGGCTTGCGAGAACACTTTGGAAAAGATGGTAATGAAGTCGATATATGGATGGGAACCCTCAGTAAAACACTTTCCGGTATGGGAGGCTATATTGCGGGTGAATCTGCCTTAATCGATAACCTGCGTAACCTGTCACCGGGTTTTCTCTACAGTGTTGGAATCTCTGCCCCGATCGCAGCTGCTGCTCTTAAGTCACTGGAGATAATGAAACGTGAACCACAACGCATCGATGCATTGCATAAGATCTCCAAATATTTTCTGGAAAAAGCCCGGTCATTGGGACTGGATACCGGACATTCGGTAGGCATTGCCGTCATCCCTATCATTCTCGGCAGTTCCTTAAAAGCAGGGAAAGCCTCTGAATATCTTTATGAACACGACATAAATGTTATGCCAATTGTCTACCCTGCCGTTCCGGAAAAAAATGCCCGTCTCAGATTTTTTCTCAATTCAGAACACACAAAAGAACAGATTGATCATTGTCTGGAATTGATTGACAGGTTTATCAAAACCTAAGATTCAACCTTAAACCAATGTTCCGTGGTTAACAGGCGCGGCGGTGTTTCGACATAAGCCGCCGGTTGATTGAGTTGATAGTCAATGATTTTTCCAGCCATACCCTCTACAGCTGAATCAATCGCCTCTTCTCCATAAAGTGCCCCCGGTACCTGTGTACTGTGTTTCAGAATTGTTTTGAAAGCTGTGTAAATCTCTTTTCGAAGCTTGAAACCGGATTGCCAGAATTGATCAAGCTCTCCCTGAAAAGTAATTCCCTCAATATCGTAAATAGCCGGGGCAAGTGTCTTCACGGCAATCCCCTGATCGAGTGCACCAATTGCAGCTGAACTATTCACCATCACTGCACCAGTGGAGAATTTATAAGCCAGTTCCAGGTCTCCCCCATCAATATAATAGACCCGGTCATCGATATTCATATTCTTTGCCAGCGTACGCGTAATGGTTTTGAGTTTATCAAGGCCAGGATCCAGTGGATGCTGCTTGATTAGTAAACAAGCATTCTCTGGAGCATGTTGAGCAAATGACTTTAAAACAACTTCAATTACTTCACCCATGGAATCAAAAGGTGAAAAATCTCTGATCTGAAAATCACCATTTAACTGCAGAGGAAACACAAAAACATTGACTTCAGAATCTCGAAGTTTGCAGATAATCTGGTTTGCCTGACGATGGGCACTGCTTTCACGTATCAATCTGACGGCAGCAAAAGAATATTCCAGTATTGGATTGTATGGTGTATGTCTCTGATAGCCTGGATATAACCAGAAAAGAAAATAATTAATCAGGTTATAGGAAACATCCCAAAAGGCCATTTGATAAAATGGATAGGAAAAAGCTTTATTCTTAACAGGCTCAGTCAGATGCTTTACCTGATCCAGCAAATATTGAGCATCATTCGGAAAATGTGAAAGTAAACCCAATCCATCTTTCTCAATCGTTAACCAACCGGGACGCAGAATACCGAGCTCGGTTACGGAGATATACAAATTATTTTTCTTTGCAATATCGATGGCAATTTTATGATAAACACGTCTATCACCATGCAACACAAGGTCAGTAATGGCATTATCTACAATAAACTGCTTAAGATATTCGGGCCACTGCTCCACAGTCCCTCTGAAACTGAAACAGTTCTCTCCATGCCAGTGCAGCCAGTCACCGACATTAAAATTAATGCGATAAACACTATAGCCATCTACCAGTAATCGTTGGCCTAAACGACGATATAAAGGCGATAGTGGCCCTTGAAGAAAAAGAAAACGCCTGCTATTCATTTCTCATTCAGTTGGCATTTATCATTAGTTCGGGGATACCCCGAGACATAAGCGCCATGTGAATTCACCTGATCATTCAATAGCTTTTCAGAGAGTCCCTTGATTGCAGCAGCTTTTCCTTCCTTACTATAGAAGTTTCCCTTTATCTGAATAGAAGCTGCAAGCAGTTTTACAAAAGCTTCAAGCAATTGTTGATCAGGAGGTAGAGGGTGCTGAAAAAAGTCAGATAATGACCGCATGCATGTTAGCCCTTTAATATCATAAACAGCACAACCCAATACATAAACCGGCTTCATCGCTTGTAACGAATGAAGGCCGACTGTACTGTTTATGGTAACAACTCCCTTGCAGTGATTAATCAGTTTATACAGATTCCCGCCATCGATAAAAAATACTCTTCGAGTTACTGAATATTTCTCTACCAGGCTGGCAATTATTTTTTCCCAGGGTTCGATACCATTATCCATTGGATGAATTTTAATAACCAGCTTTTCATCTAGACCCGCATAGCGGGAAAAGGTTTTGATGATCAACTCTATGGCCTCAGCCTGGTGATCGAAAGGGGAATGAATTCGCAGTTGATAGTCATTTTGCATTTGCATCGGAAACAGCCAGTAAACGGATTTACTGTTTAATAGTTGATTGATCACTTCAACTGCCCTGGCTTCAGATTTATTCGCTCGTAATAAACGAGGAATATGACTGACATAGTCGTGGAATGGGTTGTAATACCTGTCTGCTTGATAATTGTGAAAAGTCCATTTAAAAAGATAATTTCCCATATGGTAAGCCACTTCCCAAAATGCCTCGACCCAGAAATTAACTGATGGCAGATTCTTTTCTTCAACCTCAGGCAAAAGCTTACCCTTGGATAGAATTTCATCAGGATCAACTGGAAAATGAGAAAAACCTGCCATTCCACCTTTTTCAATTGTCAGCCAGTCAGGTCTTAAATAACCATTTTCATAAGCTACCGCATCAATACCCAGTTCATCGGCAATGGTCCTTGCTATACGATGATAGGGAAAACAGTCTGCGTAATAAATAATCGCAGTTACACGGTTTTCCTTAACGTATTGCCTCAGAAAATCGGGCCATTGCTGCAAAGTGCCACGATAATTGACAGAGGCCTTACCCAGCCAGCAGACCCAGTCCGAGAAACTGAAATTGATTCGCAGGCAACGGGCACCCTGCTTTTCCAGATAAGAGGCAAAATGACGACTAAAAAAAGATACGGGTCCCTGTAAAAACAGAAAGGTTTGTTTGTTATCCATTCGAATAATTCAGATGTTTAAGTATCCATAATGAAAATGATGGAGGAAGAACACCTAGAAACCAGGTTCCCAAATTCAATGGAAAAGGAAAGCTGACCCGAGCCTTGTTGGCGGCAATGCCCTTACTGATAATCTTTGCCGAACGCTCGGCATCCAGTAAAAAAGGCTTTGGCCCAGGCATATCATCACACATGTCAGACTTGATATATCCGGGCATAACCACAGTTACACCAACCCCGGAAGGTGACAGCCAGCCACGCAAAGCTTCACCATAAGACTTAACTGCAGCCTTGCTTGCACTGTAAGCAGGAGTGATCGGCAATCCGGAAAAACCTGCAAGGGAACTTATCAGGGCGATCTGCCCACTTCCCCTTTGACGCATGGCTTTGGCCATCAACTTAGACATCAGGAAAGTGGACTTGATATTGACATCAACAAGCCTTTCCAGATCCTCCATCTTTTCTCCAGAGTTGTCAGAACCTAAATTGATATTTACGCCGGCATTGGCAATAAAAATATCCGGCACCGACTCTTCCAGAAGTTGCTGTGTTTTATTAATAACTTGACTGGAATCAGTTAAATCAATAACACAGGTCTTAACATCAACACCAAACTTCCGGCATTTTTCAACAATATTATGTAGTTTCTCTTCATTCCGCCCATGTAAAACCAGATTGTGACCCGAAGCGGCATACCTGGTAGCAAGCGCGCCACCTATTGAACCTGTTGCACCAGTGATGAAGACTGTCTGTATCATATTTAAAGAAATTATTGATTAAAATCAAAAAGATAAATTCATCTACGGAAAAAAGACCTTATCAGTGATAGTATCAGAAAATGAATGATTTACTGATACTTTCTGTGATCTGGCTAGTGTCTTACCTGGGACATCTGGCCTTTTATTTTACCCAGGGCTATATCGAAACACTGATCAACCGGCATTTTCCTGAAAAACGCATTCAACCTAAACAAAAACAACGCTCTGAAAATCGCATACCAGCAGAAATACTCTATTCTGTGAAATCATTAATAGTAACTGCCGGATGCCTGGCCACCGCACTCTGGCTGCAATGGAAAGGCTGGACGCTGTATTCCCCGCTTGAACTCAACTGGATTAATGGCCTGGGTATGCTCATTATCGTGGCGGTACTTTATGATGCCTGGTTTTACTGGATGCACCGTTTAATGCACACCAAACACCTGTATCGTTTCCACAGCCTGCACCATCAGTCCATTGCACCTACAGTGTGGTCAAACTACTCGGATTCTCACACCGATGCTTTTGGTATGCAGGCCTTTTACATTATAGTGGCTGTGTTACTTCCCATACCGCCAGTCCTACTGATCATTCACCGGATCATTGACCATATCAATGGCCAGATTGGTCATTCAGGATTTGAATTTTTTGCTGATAGATTCACCCGGGCACCTTCTCCCATGCTCTGCGTCACTTTCCATGACCAGCATCATCAATATTTCAATTACAACTTTGCCAATTATTTTAGTGTGTGGGACAGGCTGTTTGGAACCATTCATCCAGAGTATGACAAGACAGTAGAAAGCTATGAAAAGTCGAAAAATGTCACTTAGCCAGATGCTGCTTTCACCATACTATCTGCTTTCTCTTGCAAGTGGAGCCAAATCGTTTCGTGACAACCCTTTCATCGGCTCATACAAACTGAATTCCCTGGGTTTACATGTTTCAAGAGTTTCAATTGCCGAAAAACTGGCACGTTACAAACGTAAACAGCTCTCCAGTCAACTTGAAGCAAAACACCTGAGAGAATTTGAACGCAATGGATTTGTCGTTATTCAAAATGCATTGCCGAAGTCTGACTTTACAAATATGGTACAGCAACTTGAGCAGACTTCCTTTGAAGCACACGAAATGAAACAGGGAGGCACTGTTACCCGGTTCATATCTCTTACTCCTTCACATTTTAAACAACATCCCCACCTGGCCAGTCTGGTTAATAGCAATCTTTTTCGAGGCTTATTTCACTACGGTGCTTGCTCGAATGGCGACCCTTATGTCGCACTGCATACCGTTTTTTCTCCCGGGCCTGAATCGGGCGACCCGCAAACAGTCCTACACACTGATACTTTTCATGCCACTGCCAAGGGATGGTTCTTTCTGAAAGATGTAGAACTGGATGATGGCCCTTTCTCCTACGTGCCAGGCTCTCATTATGCGACCCCGGGAAGGCTCGAATGGGAGCAAAATCAGAGCCTATCTGCATTTTCCTCTGATAACCCCTACCATGCCCGTGGATCATTCAGGGCAACACCGGATGAAATACACGCAATGGGCTATGACGATGCCGTGCCACTTGCGGTACCTGCCAATACATTGGTAATCGCTGACACACACGGCTTTCATGCCAGAATGCCCAGCAAACGACCAGCGGTCAGATTTGGAGTTTACGGTTCATTGAGAAGAAATCCATATTTACCATGGACGGGAGGTGATGTTATGAGCCTTCCAGGTTTGAGAGGACGACGTGCACAAATACAGGATATTTTAAGAGACACTCAATCCTGGCTAACCGGAAAACCAGATGGACAGCCTTCCGTTGGCTTTGTCAGACCAACTGAAGCAGCCAGGAGATAATACCAAATATTCAGATATGAGAACGATCTGATAACTGACAAACTCCAACATTCCGCCACAGATACCTTTTGTTGAAATATTTTTCTCTCAAATCAGTAAAACGTAAAAACAGCTCTAGTTGGCGCCCATTGATACCGGGCAACGACATAATATCCAGACCTGTCCAGGGTATAAAAGGGTTACGTCGCAAATAGCCGTGCAGTGCGATGCGCGTGGTAGGCTTTTCACTCACAGTACGGGCATGAAAACCATAAGTATCGGCAATAACCAGCGTATTTTCCGGCACGACAATTTTTTCAGGTTGCTGATATCCCAACTCTTCCAGTTTATCTTTTGAAACCCTGAAAGAACCATAGGAATGATGCTTCTTGTCACTCGCACAGGCCTCGAGGCTGTTTTGATATTCCCATTCGAGCCTTTGTCGGGTTATTGCATGTGAGCCTGGCACATATTGAAGTGGCCCCCCTTCTTCTTCAACATCGTGTATGTAAAACCAGAACTTTCCCGAAGAATGAAAAGTATCTTCATGTAATTCCGTTTGTGGATCAGCTTCTTTATGATCCTTATCAACCAGTACCGTTTCTATAAAATTAATGGGTGAGCCTTTCCAGGAAGCTGCATAATTAAACAGGGCTTTCAACGACGGATTGTTATAAAACTTCCGGATAGCAGGATATTTTTTTAACACTGCCACACCCATTGGAGACATACGCGTCACCGCCTCCCCCTGCCTCATTTCGCGGGAGTAAAATGCGTTATTGAGTACTTCCTGCTTAAGCTGTTTGAATTCGTCGTCCGGCAAAAAGTTGCGGATAAGAAAAAAGCCACTTTTTCTGAAACTCTCAATTTGATCTTCAGACAGGTATCTTGATTTTGCCAGCTGCCTGCGCCGAACCTCGGCCATCAAGGCAGAAAGTTTTACTCGCTTGATATGTAAGCCATGCTTATTGAGAAAATAGTTCCCGATAACCGGATTTTTAACAAAGGACTTTTCCTTGCCAAATATAGCTAAAGCCTGAAAAGGAAACTTGATCACATTCATAAGACTCATAGTTTTGATACCACCAGGCTAATCAATAACCGCATTAAAGCTTCTTGCGATCAGGCTCATGGGTAAGCCATCTTGCGGATGCAAGGTCAAACGGCATTCTATGTCGACTTCATGTTCATCCTTGAGTTTAGGAGTAAACGCCTGAGCAATAATGGCCAAACAGGTAATACCTTCAACCAGTCCGAAACGTTTGCCCAGACATACCCTATGACCGACACTAAAGGGGATATACACAAACTTATCAGGTTTCTGAGCACCGGGAAGAAAACGTTCCGGCTGAAATGCATCGGGGTTTTGCCAATACTTGTCGTGTCGGTGAAGCAACCATGGAACCACCAATATAATGGCATCGGCTTCAACGGCAATCCCTTTAATCTTTGAAGCATGACGCGCCTGTCTGCTCAACAAGGGTACCGGTGGATAAAGCCTCATGGCTTCTTCAAAAACCGCACGTGTGTATTGCAGTTTTTCAATATCCTCAAGGGTTGGTAAATTGCCCTTGAGCACATCGTCCACTTCTTTATGGACTTTCTTCATCGCCTCAGGGTATTTATCCAGAAGATACCAGCACCATGCCAAAGAATTTGCCGTGGTTTCATGTCCTGCCATGAACATGACAATCGCTTCATTTCTTGCAGCAGTTTCCCCTAGAGGGCAAGCGTGATCTTTAGCAGAGGTGCCAGTCTTTCCAGTCAAAAATATGGAAATCAGACTAAATTTTTCTTCATCCAGGGCACTGCTCCGCTCTATAATTTCATCAATGACTTTGTGCACCGCTTCAGCTGACAGATTTGTTTTATACGTTCTAATAGAGTTTCTAAACAATCGTAAAAACGGCAATCCCAATGAATCTGCCAGATCCAGTTGTTCAACAT
>Ga0180436_10004306_pt1 | contig 12825 bp, 8 predicted proteins | sample SS_ome_2_FD_132434 | JGI IMG/M metagenome (GOLD analysis project Ga0180436, IMG submission 132434) | Hypersaline lake sediment archaeal communities from the Salton Sea, California, USA - SS_3_S_2 metaG | ecosystem: Environmental > Aquatic > Non-marine Saline and Alkaline > Hypersaline > Sediment...
GGCAAATGTGGTCAAGCTACTAAGGGTATAAGGTGGATGTCTAGGCGTGATGAGGCGATGAAGGACGTGGCAGGCTGCGATAAGTCCTGGGAAGCTGTCAAGCAAGCGTTGATCCAGGAATTTCCGAATGTGGAAACACAACATTACAGTTTACGCTGATAATGTTATCGGCATCTGAATTCATAGGATGTCGAGGCGAACGCAGGGAACTGAAACATCTCAGTACCTGCAGGAAAGGAAATCAACAGAGACTCCGTTAGTAGCGGCGAGCGAAAGCGGAAATAGCCCAAACCGTTCCCACGGGAGCGGGGTTGTGGGCGCGTCCAAGGAGTTACAAAGGTTTTGGCAGTTGAATAGTTTGGAAAGACTAACGATACAGGGTGATAGTCCCGTAAACGAAACCAACAACCCTCCGTTATTAAACGCGTTCCAGAGTAGCACCGATGCCGTGAAACTCGGTGTGAAGCTGGGGAGTCCACTCTCCAAGGCTAAGTACTACATCACGACCGATAGTGAACCAGTAGGGTGACTGAACGATGAAAAGCACCCCTTCAAGGGGAGTTAAAAGTACCTGAAACCATATACCTACGAATTGTCGGAGCCCTATGCACCTCCTTCGGGTGGTGAACGGGTGACGGCGTGCCTTTCGCATAATGAACCGGCGAGTTACCGTGTACGGCCCGGCTAAGCGTCTCAGGCGTGGAGCCATAGGGAAACCGAGTCTTAACTGGGCGACAATGTCGTACGTGGTAGACCCGAAACTGAGTGATCTACCCATGGCCAGGTTGAAGCGTCCGTAAAAGGTCGCGGAGGACCGAACCCACTAACGTTGAAAAGTTAGGGGATGAGCTGTGGGGAGGAGTAAAAGTCTAATCAAACTCAGAGATATCTGGTTCTCTCCGAAATAGCTTTAGGGCTAGCCTCGAGTAAATTGCGTATCGGGGGTAGAGCACTGGATGAGACGAGGGGGCTTCCCGCCTACCTCCCTCAACCAAACTCCGAATACCGATACGTTTACCTCGGGAGTCAGACCGCGGGGGATAACCTCCGTGGTCGAAAGGGAAACAGCCCAGATCGCCGGCTAAGGCCCCAAATTTGTGCTAAGTGATTAAGGAAGTTGGCTTACTGAGACAGCCAGGATGTTGGCTTAGAGGCAGCAACCATTTAAACAGTGCGTAATAGCTGACTGGTCGAGTAATCCAGCGCCGATAATAATCGGGACTAAGTACAAAGCCGAAGCCGCGGATTCCACAATGCCTTCGGGCATTGGGAGTGGTAGGAGAGCGTAGTTGTCGGCGTTGAAGCCATACCGTAAGGAGTGGTGGAGCGGCAACTAGTGATAATGCCGGTATGAGTAACGATAAAGCAGGTGAAAATCCTGCTCGCCGAAAGCCTAAGGTTTCCTGGGGAAGGTAAATCCGCCCAGGGTTAGTCGGGCCCTAAGTCGAGGCTGAAAAGCGTAGACGATGGACAGCAGGTCAATATTCCTGCACTATGTGCGGCGGTTGAATCGCAGATGACGTACCTGGAATGGCTGGGGGATGAATAGTCGAGTCCCTTGCTGCAAAGCTAACACCGCTTTGATGTGGATGCAGCTTGAACAGGTACCGAGAAAAGCTCTGCGTGGACAAAGTGCATATCCGTACTAAAACTGACACAGGTAGGCGAGGAGAGTATCCTCAGGCGCTCGAGAGAACCGTTGTTAAGGAACTAGGCAAATTGACCCCGTACCTTCGGAATAAGGGGTCCCTCCCTGCACTGAGCATTTATGTTCGGCAGCAGGAGGGCGCAGAGAATCGGCTCTGGCGACTGTTTATCAAAAACACAGGACTCTGCTAACTCGCAAGAGGATGTATAGAGTCTGACACCTGCCCGGTGCCGGAAGGTCAAGGACGTAGGTTATCGACTTCGGTTGAGAAGCTTACAACTCAAGCCCCGGTAAACGGCGGCCGTAACTATGACGGTCCTATGGTAGCGAAGTTCCTTGTCGGGTAAGTTCCGACCTGCATGAATGGTGTAACGACTGGAGCACTGTCTCAACAACGGACTCGGTGAAATTACAGACGCGGTGAAGATGCCGCGTACCCGCGGAAAGACGGAAAGACCCCGTGAACCTTTACTGTAGGCTGGTATTGGTGTTTTGTATCACATGCGTAGGATAGGTGGGAGGCGTTGATCTCTCGGTTTTGGCCGGGAAGGAGCCATCCTTGAAATACCACCCTTGTGCTATAAGCCACCTAACCCCGACCCGTGAATCCGGGCGGGGGACCGTGCTTGGTGGGCAGTTTGACTGGGGCGGTCTCCTCCTAAAGAGTAACGGAGGAGCCCAAAGGCATCCTCAGTACGGTTGGCAATCGTATTTAGAGTGTAAAGGCATAAGGATGCTTAACTGCGAGACTTATAAGTCGAGCAGATGTGAAAGCAGGGCTTAGTGACCCGGTGGTCCCGTGTGGAAGGGCCATCGCTCAACAGATAAAAGGTACTCCGGGGATAACAGGCTTATCACCCCTGAGCGTTCATAGCGGCGGGGTGGTTTGGCACCTCGATGTCGGCTCATCACATCCTGGGGCTGTAGGCGGTCCCAAGGGTTCGGCTGTTCGCCGATTAAAGTGGTACGCGAGCTGGGTTCAGACCGGCGTGAGCCAGGTCGGTCCCTATCTTCCGTGGGCGCAGGAATATTGAATGGATCCTTCTTCAGTACGAGAGGACCTTGAAGGACGAACCTCTGGTGTACCAGTTGTTCTGCTAAGGGCATTGCTGGGTAGCTACGTTCGGAAAGGATAACCGCTGAAAGCATCTAAGCGGGAAGCCCACCATGAGATTAGTATTCCACTGTCTTATGACAGAGAGACCCCATCAAGACCAGGTGGTTGATAGGCCGGAAGTGTAAGAATAGAAATGTTTTCAGCTTACCGGTACTAACGGTCGATTGCTTGACCACATTTGCCGTTGGTCTCAACGACGGCGAAATAGTGCGTACTTCATGGCTTTACGAAGCCGGTGACACGCGATGTTGTTTTGAATCTGCTGAGACCCCTGTTTGACATTATACATGTCATCGCAGGCTTAATTGTCTGCAATGGCTATGTGCGGTGTCTATACGGATCGGGCCACACCTGTTCCCATTTCGAACACAGAAGTTAAGCCGTATCCGGCCGATGGTACTGCAATTGCGGGAGAGTAGGTTAACGCCGCCTTTTATGAAAAGCCTCTGGGATAACTTCCGGAGGCTTTTCTCTTGCGCGCCGATGAAACGGCGACGGTCTTGCCACAAACGTCGGACGGCAACGGCTTTTTGCCACAAAGGACACAAAGGTCACAAAGGACGGCGACGACGTAAAGGAAGTTACGGCAACGTTAACGGCTCTAAGGCTTCAATGTGTCGTTGTCGTTTCCATAGCAGGACTTTCATTGTCGTTGTCGTCCTTTGTGACCTTTGTGTCCTTTGTGGCAAAGTCGTTGACGTTTGCCCTCGTGGTTCGGGCTGATACTGGATTTCAGGCGCAATGCAGCGTATCATGTCCGTCCCGCCGCGGAAAATGATGCGGCTTAGTGGAGAATCCGCCGATGCGTATCGTCGTACCCATAAAACAAGTGCCGGAAACCAGTGCGGTCAAGATGGATCCCGAGACCGGGACCATGGTTCGCGACGGGGTCGAGGCTATCGTAAACCCGCTGGATCTTTACGCGATCGAAGCTGCGCTGGAGATCCGCGACGCTCGCGACGACGGCAGTGAAGTTATCGCGCTGACGATGGGTCCGCCGACCGCTCGAAAGGCTATCGGAGAAGCGATCTCGATGGGCGTCGATTCCGGCGTGCTGGTCTCCGACAGGGCTCTGGCCGGAGCCGACACCTGGTCGACCTCGTATGTCCTGGCGGCCGCGATCAGAAAAATCGGCGAATTCGACCTGATTGTCTGCGGGGAACGGGCCACAGACGGAGACACCGGACAGGTCGGACCGGGAATCGCCGCGTTCCTTGACCTGCCCATCGCAACCTACATAAGCAGAATCGACTGCTCCGCTGACGGGGTTTGCACGCTCGATCGCCTGGTCGAAGAAGGCTGCGAGCATCTTGAAATGGAGCTTCCCGCCGCCGTTACCGTTCTCAAGGCGATTGGGTCTCCGCGGCTGCCGACACTTCGGGGGAAGCAGAGATCGCGGAAAATTGACATTCCGGTGTGGGGCGCCGGCGATCTTGACGTCGAAAGCGAGAATCTCGGCCTGAACGGTTCTCCGACGCGAGTAGTCAAGATATTCCGCCCGCAGGTGACTCGCGAGTGCGAGAAACTGCCCGCCGGCGACTGCGAAACTATCGAAAACGCCGCTGACCGCGTTGTCGAATTCCTTACCGAAGCGGAGTTGATCTAAACTGATGAGCCAGGATTCAAAGAACACGGACCACTCGGGCGTATGGATTCTCGCCGAGCAAACTGACGGCCGCATCGGCAGGATAAGCCGCGAACTGCTCACCCGCGGCAAGGCCCTGGCCGACAAACTGCAGACCGATCTTACCGCGATGGTCTTCGGCTGCGATATCCCCCAGGCCGATCTGCAGGACCTTATCGCCTGCGGAGCCGATCGCGTTATTGCCACCGAGGCGCCCGAGCTGGCGACTTTCCTGGTCGAGCCGTATTCCGCGTGCGCCGCGAGGTTGATCGAGCAGTATCGCCCCGAGATTCTGCTGGCCGGGGCGACCTCGACCGGCCGGACGCTCATGCCGTACCTGGCGATCAAGATCCACGCCGGACTCACCGCCGACTGCACCGTGCTCGATATCGAGCCGGAGACCAACAATCTGCTCCAGACCCGCCCGGCGATTGGCGGGAACATTCTCGCCACGATCAAGACGCCGGTCCATCGCCCTCAGATGGCGACCGTCCGCCCGCATTCGACCAGGCCCGCCGAGCCGCAGGAAGGCCGCAGCGGCCAAATCGTTCGACTTGAAGCCCCGCCCGAACTGCTTTCCAGCCGGGTCAGGCGAACGGGATTCACCCCCAGCAGCGACGAGATGAACATCCAGGACGCCGACGCGGTTGTCTGCGCCGGGCGCGGCGTAAAGCGCGGCGAGAATATCGCGATGATTTCAGAACTGGCCGACTCGCTCGGCGCCGCCGTCGGCGCCACACGCGACGTGATCGACCGGGGTTGGATGACCTACCCGCACCAGATCGGGCTGTCCGGCACGACAATAACGCCGAAACTCTACATCGGCGTCGGCGTATCCGGATCGATCCAGCACATCGCCGGAATGGGCACATCCGATCACATAATCGCGATCAACAACGATCCCGACGCGCAGATCTTCCAGATAGCCGAACTCGGCCTGGTCGGCGACCTGTTCGAAATCGTGCCTGTCCTGATTCGGAAGCTCAAAGCCGCGACTGGTGAAACCGGTTAGTCAAGGGTTACAACACAGAGACTCAGAGGCTAAGAGAACGGCAACGGCCAGTGACCAGCAACGACTAAGGACAACAACCAACGGCCAACAGCAAGGACGGAGGATTCACAGAAATACGCCACCCGCCGCCCTCTGTGCATCTGTCGCTGTTCAAGTCGTTCGACGTTAACCGGACCTCGCGCCGTTGTCGTTCTCTGAGCCTCTGAGTCTCTGTGTCGAAATCTATACCACAGCCGCGTCCTTCGGCGCCAGGGCCAGTTCCACCAGCCAGAATCCCAGCAGCATTCCGGCGTCTGCGATTACTATGTGCCAGGGCCAGCCAAGCGCCACCAGCGGGGAGTCGATGTCCGGCGCCTCGCGGAGGAACATGTAGTTGGCGCCGGTGATGTAGTCGAAGATCCCGATCAGCACCAGGCATACGTTCGTTATGACAAACACTGTCCACATCGATCCTCGCCTCGGGCGCATCTTCAAGGCGCCAATCGCAAAAAGCGCTCCGACCACGATCCCGCAGTGGCAGATGAAGAACTGCATGAACGCAAATGACGGAAAATCACCGGCCGCCGTCGGCGTGAGCAGCGCTTGCGGCGTTCCGATCAGTCCCCAGTAGCACGCCAATTCGAACGCCAGTTGCTTTCGAGTAACCAGCGTGAAGGCGACTGCATACATCGCCAGTCCGCACAAGTGGAGCGAAAGGCTCTCCTGCAGGAAACCGAGCCAGGTTCTGCTGCGAAATCCAACAGCGTAGTGAACGAACTCATTGGCCACCAGAACAACCGCGATCGTCCAGCAGATGATCTTCGTCAAGCGGGGCGAGTCGGCTTTGCGGGCCGCGAACACCAGCACGATCGGCGCCGTCACGGTCAGTGCGATTACGATCAGGTGCGAAGTCCCGAACATTTTGAATGCGGCCGCGATCGCCAAGTCTACCTGTTCCCCTTCGTCTCGGGCGTGGGGATCTCTTCCGGTCGGCTGGCGGGGTAGATCTCGTCGAGCCAGTAGACCGCACGCTGCCGGCGGTACGTGAACATGACGAAATCGCCCGGCTGCAGCGTCTTCAACGCCGTCTGGACCGGCGGGTCCGGGGTCGGGTTGTCGACCCCCTTGAGCTTAAGGTCGGGGATGATCGCCTCGGGATCGACGAGCGTCATCGTGCGTCTGGCGGTCTTGATCATCGCCACTTTGTGCGGGAAACCCTTGATCCTCCGGTCGAGCACTTTGACTATCACGCCCTGGCCGGTCTTGCGGGCGGCCTTCACGCCGGTCAACACGAACTGGTAATTGACCGTCTTGTACTCCAGGTCGATCAGGTCGCCGCGGCAGAACTGCTTCAGTGCGTCGGCGACCTTGCTGGACGGCTTGCTCTTGCCGCGATCGTCAACTTCCTCCGGCACGCGGAACGTGCAGGGAATCACGCCTGCGTTGGCGGTCACCGTCATCACTTTCTGCTTGCCGGCGCGAACCATCTTCCTGCCTATGAACGTGAACGGAGCGTCGCCGGGTCCCTTGCCCAGCGGCTTGACCAGCTTGACGCTCGTGCCGTAGATTCGGTTGCCGACTATCATGTAGAAGAAATGGACCGCGTCGCCTATCCGCAGCGTTTCGGCCAGTTTCTTAATCTTGGGGCCAGGGTCGATCACCACCGAGTTCGGCTTGGCGTTGGGCAGAATGATCTTCTGGGTGCGCCGGGCGTTGTCGATCGTGACGTACATCGTGAGCATCGTCGTTGCGTTTTCGGTGTGCGTTCCCCATTTGGTGAAGAAGGCGGTGGTGTTGCCGCGAACCACCTGCGGCGTCGGGCTGCTGCGGGATGTTATGACGCCCGTGCCGACGATAGTTCGTTTTCCGCCGGGTCCGCCGATAGTCGTCCCGGTTCGAACGCCCGCCGGCAGCGCCGCGCAGGGAATTGCCAGAGCCGCCGACAAAACGATCCATCGAGCAGTGGTCAGACGCCGATTGTATGCGTATTTCATACTCATTGTCCGGCCCGCCTTACCTACTCATGATAGCAACAGCGCGGCGACAGGCAAATCTATTTCTTCGCCTCGCCCGGCGCGGGGGCCAGGGCGGGCGATCGGCTGGCGGGGTATATTCCATCCAACCGGCAAACGCCTCTTTGCCTGCTGTATTTGAACATGACAAAGTCTTTCGGCCTGAGAGTTTTCAAGGTGGTCTGCACTTGCGGATCGGGGGACGCGCTAGGAGCCCCCCGCAGGTTCAACTCGATTATCGCCTCCGGATCGATCAGCCTTATGATTCGCTTCGGCGTCCTGATTGCAGCGACCATGTGCTTGTAGCCGTTTCGCCTTGTATGGGAGATTACCCGGATCACGCCGTGGTCGACGCACTCGGCCGGTTTCACGCCGGTCAGTACGAACTCGTAACCGACGGTCTTGTACTCCAGTTCGAGCAGGTCGCCGCGGATGAAGCTCTTCAGTGCGTCGGCTACTTTGGCGAGGGGTCTCGATCGCCCGTTGAGATCGGTTTCCTGCGGCACTGTGAACGTGCACGGAATGTCGCCGGCCTTGGCGGTCACCGTCATGACCCTCCGTCCGCCGGAGCGGCGGACCAGTTTCGATCCCGTGTAGACAAACGGTTTGCAGGCGTTTCCTGCAGGCGGATCTTTCGCCAGCGACATGTCTGTGAGGTAGGAATTGTCGCCGAACAGCAGGTAGTTGAATCTCACCGTATCGCCGATTCTCATCGCTCCGGCGAGTTTCCTGATTTCCTTGTCCGGGCTTGGCCGGCCCGCCGCGGCGCCCATGTTGGGGATAACGATCTTCTTAACGCGCCGGGGTTTGTCGGCCGCGACGAACATCGCGAGCATCGCCGCTCCGTTCTCGACGTGGATTCCCCACCTGTGGAAACGGGCGATGTCCTGGCCCTTGACGAGGTTGACGTCCGAGATGCTCGCCCTGATAGTCATCAGGACGGCGTTTCTCCGGGCGTTGACAGTAGCCTCGGCGTCGAGCACCGTTCCGGACGTGACAGTGCTGGTCTGCACGTCCCGCGCCACCTGCCCCAGGGCCGTCAGGTGCAGACTTGCTGCTACGATCAGGATAGCGCCCAGCCGCGTCGGGTTCAGACTATGTCGTTTCGCATGCAATGCATTCATTTCTGCGGCCCGCCTTCACATTAATGATAGCAAAGCCCAGGTGATTGGCAATCGTCAAATACGTGTTCAGCAAGCGACGGTCTTGCCGTCGTCCTTCAGCCGCCGGTCCTGAGACAACCCCCGGATCAAACACGCCGCCACAGACGTGTAGAATCCGGCTGCGTGGGCGATTCCCGTCAGTGCGATTCCCTCCGGCAGACCTGCGCTCGGCAGCAGGCCCGGGGCGGCGGCGTCCAGGCACACCTTGGCCGCCAGGGCAGCCAGGAGCATCGCGTAACAAGCCGCGATGCGCGGCGTCGAAGCGGCGAGGCGCGCGAGGATGGCCCAGGCCAGCAGGCCGTAGTTCACTCCCGACATGCCGCGGTAGACCATCGTGTCGGGCGAGGCGATCGCGATCGCCAGGGATATAAGGACGGCTCCCCCCAGAGCCGCCAGTATCGACTTCCACCCGCCGCGCGGCCCGATCGCCCAGCAGAGCAGCGCCAAGGCCGAAATGTCGCCGGCCAGATGCCGCCAGCCCCAATGGGCCAGGTGTCCGGTCGCCAAACGCCAATGCTGACCGAGTGATATCGCCGTGCGATCGTACTGCAGCGCCGCCTGGGCCGCCGGCCAGCATTGAATCACCAGCGAAGCGACAATCGCCAGGATCGGCAGCACAGCGCCGGCGGGTATTCGCAGCAGCCAGCAGGTCAGTCTGTTTTGTGATGCAGTTTGATTCATCGCGGTTCTTTCGTTACGTCCGCCACAAGGTCTGGCCGCCGTTATTGTAGACGCGGCATCTTGCCGCGTTAGCCGTTGCCGTCAACGTCAACGCAGCAAGATGCCGCGTCCACGATAACAGTCTGTCGGCATTCGATTCGGCGTTGCATTTCGACAAACTCACACTCATCCTAAGGGGGCTCCAGGGCCGGACCGAGAGGCCCGACCCCGGGCCGCCTGTCCTCCCTCACGGTTGTTGCGTCGTCGGCGGGGCGGGGGACTGTTCGCCGCCGTCCGATCCGTTGGGAAGGTTGCCTTTTCGTTTGCGTCTTCGCCTTGCTCCGATCGCCAGGACCGCAGCGGCCGCCAGCGCGATCGGGCCGACCGGTCCGCCGCCTCCGCCGCCGAAGCCGATGTAGGGCCGGTGGGTGACGCGGATTTGATTGTTCGGTTGTCCGGCGACGGGGTTCGGACCCACTGTAGTTTCATAATTGACGCCTTCGGGCATTGGAACTTCCACGGGTGCGGCCTTGGGTTTGCCTCTGAATTGCGTGGGTGTTTCGTCTACAGCGACGAACGAGGTGTACTTGCTCATCAGCGAGTACTCCAACGCCAGCAGAGTGATCTCTTCCTTATGGCCCTGCTCATCCTTCCTGTCGAGTCCGTCGAGTTCCAGTTGCTTTATGCGTTGTCGGGCCCAAATGCTCGGCAGGGGGGACGAGTCTTTCGTGGCCGAAGGGAAAGTGAACTCCATGTTTGCAGTGCTGGGCTCGGCTCCGATCCTGCCGGTGACAGCAATACTCGCCTTCCCTCCGGTTCTGTACCGTCCGTGAACGTACACCGGTATCCCGTCGTAAAGATCGGGAACGCGCCCCGGAATGCAGTCGACAACCTCCACGCCGTTTATCTTCACGCCGACATCGGTAAGCACCGGCTTGGACATTCGTTCGGCGAAGCGGTCGATAATCTCGCCAGGTTTGTCGTTGAGCAGAATCACTTCGCACAGCCCATTGCCCAGGCGGGCGATTCGGTCGAGCAGGTATCGGTTAACGCTCGATCCGGTTCCGAACGTGCAGAATCTGGCGGTAGAGACGCTGCGTTTGACCTCGCTGAGTATCTCGGCTTCGTTGCCAATGTACCCGTCGGTGAACATGGCGATAACTCGCAGGTGCGTTTCCGGGATGGCCTGGCTCAAGGCGTCGCGGACGCCCAAGAGCATGTTCGTACCGCCTCTGGCCCGCAGGGAGTTGACGTAGGCGATTCCCTTGCCCAGGTTCTGGTCATTGGCGGTTAACGGCGTGGGGCTGAACGAAGTTGATTGGTTGGAGAATACATAAACGTTGAAACGGTCTGTAGGGCGAAGCGTTCTGAGGAGCTTGACCGCAGCCTTTCCGGCCATGGCGAGGGGGCGACCGGACATTGATCCTGAGACGTCGATAACGCAGATGACTTCGCGGGGACCGATCTGATCGCCGGTCGGTGTCCTGGGCGGTTGTACAACCATCGTGAAGTGCCCGATCTTCCCGTTGTGATGGGCCACCATTCCTATCTGCGGTTGCTTCCCGGCCGATGCGATGTTCAATACGAAATCCTTGTTCGGTACTGAATCGGCGGAATCCAGAAGGACGGAGGCTCTTGATTCGCCCGATCTTTCGGTCGAGATCTTGTGTGCTCGCGATGTGATGCTCTGTATAGGCACTCCGGTATCTACGTCCACGGCGATGCTGATGTCGAATCCGCATCGCCGCCCGGGTTTGATGACCGGGGGCGTTATGCGTGATGCGTCCGGGACGCGCGCATTGTCGGGTATGCGTCCGTGTCCGGACTGCCCGGCGGCGACCCGTCCGGCCCCTGGTACGTATCGTGGTCCGACAACCATGGGGTAAACCAGTTCGTACGCGCCATCCTTGCAGGGCAGGGCCTGGACGTATCGAATCACAACGTGAATCGTTTCGCCCGGCCCGATGTTCGCCAGCGACTGGGTGAAGATGTTAGGGCGCTCCTGTTCGAGCAGGCTGGCGCGTTTGCCCTCGTCGCGGGCGGTCTCGTATTTCTTTCGTGCGGCCTGGCGACGGTCTATCTTTCCGCGAATGATTCGCTTGCCTACGCGCATTTCGGTTGCGTTTACGGCCGAGTCGTGGGGCAGCGGGAACACGTAGATTGCCTCGATAGGCCGTTCGAGCGGATTGAGGAACTCCTGCATCACGGTGACTTCGGCGACAAACCCGCGGATTTTGATTTTGACGTCGGTGTGCTTCAACGGCGCCACCGACGGGACCTTTCCGGCAAGTAGTCTGTTTGGAGCCTGGAGGTCATCGTCTACGATTTGCAGCGTGCCCTGGGCGGCGGGTTGCCAGGCGGTGACAGCGAAAACGGGCGTCGGACTCGCCGCGGCGATACACATCGCCGCGGCAAGGGCGAGCGCAACGGCCCGCCGAGCCCGACGCCACCGGCCGCTTGTCGTGGCGTTCGACTGTTCTGTATTCGGCTTGTTCATGATTTACTTCCTTTCACCATTCTCTGTGCGCGCAGACGGAGCCCATGCGCTGTTGTGAGGGTGTTGGTCAAACGCTCTTGGATGGATCTCTTTCGGCGCACGGAGCGCCGGTCATTCTACGTCGCGTGCTGAATCAGCGAGATTCGCAGCTTCCTTGTGAGGCTGACGAACTGCCGGCATTCTTCTTCGGTAAAGTCGCTCATCACCTGGCGGACCATGGCCGAGTACAGCGTGTCGAGGCCCTCTACGAACTCCCGCCCGGTGTCGGTCAGCGTCACGTGGTAACTGCGACGATCGCCGGGGACCTTGTTGCGCGTTATCTGGCCGAGCGCTTCGAGCTTGTCGAGCAGGCCGGTGATGTTCGACTTGTCGACCAGCAGCTTCTGCGACAACTCGTTCTGCGTCATCGGACCCTCGGACTTCGCCAGCGTTATCAGCAGATTGAAGTGGGCCTCGGACGAGTAGTTCTCCCGGAAGAATCGCCGGGCGACTTTTTTCAACATCGCCGAAGTCCACCAGAAACTCACGATCGCTTCGTGCTGCAGGTCGGGCTGGGGCAGGGGTAAGTCTATTCGCGGGTCACCGTCCATGATTGTCTCCGTATCGTCATTCGGGCGGCATGGAACATCTTTCAAGGTAATAGTAACATCAATAGTTGAGTTGTCAACCAAATCATGGTTAAAAATGTCTAAAAAATGCGGTGTAATTGGTAAATGCCTTTAAGTACAAGTGTTACACAACAGAGAAATATCCCGTTTCGCTTGACTACTGGTGCAGCGCGATCTCAGCCAGTAGGGGACGTGCACGCCCCACGGGCGGGAGAGCACCCGATCCGAGGCTTCACAGGCCTCCGAAAACAGACCCGCCTGTGAAGCTGCATCAAATTGAGCATAGCGTTAGAAAGTGATTGTGTGGCTTTTGTAAAAGACGGACAGATAAGGTGTTATATCTTATGCTGCATCTGATGCCGCCAGAGACGAGTCCGAGTAGTCCGAGTATTGGCGGTGGGAGGGCTGGCGTTCACAGCCTCCATCTGAGAAGCTATTGCGAAGCTCCAAATAGACGCCATCGCACGATTGTTCCACGTGGAACATTAATGTTCCACGTGGAACA
>Ga0180436_10004307_pt1 | contig 12824 bp, 12 predicted proteins | sample SS_ome_2_FD_132434 | JGI IMG/M metagenome (GOLD analysis project Ga0180436, IMG submission 132434) | Hypersaline lake sediment archaeal communities from the Salton Sea, California, USA - SS_3_S_2 metaG | ecosystem: Environmental > Aquatic > Non-marine Saline and Alkaline > Hypersaline >...
GCGGCCGCCGCGGCCTTGGATCCCTTGCGAGGCCCACGAGCCTTGGCGAGCCCGTGCTTCTTGAGCCAGTTGCTCATGGTCGGCACCGAGCAACCGCAGGCCTTCGCCATCTGCGCAATGGTCTTGCCCTCGGCCTTGAGACTCTCGAGCGTGGCCTTGTCCTTGTAGTCGTAGGTCGGCATCTTGGCTCCAATATTGATGTTCAACGACGACGATCCGATCACGCGGATCGCTTTCATATCGAATCAGGCGGATGTTCGACTCCGTATATATAACACGAAGTCGACGTTCATGCGGATCATGCAGGTTCATCCCATCGACCACGTCGACGCGGCGTCGCGTCGGCGTGGTCGATGAAACGCCCGTTCGATGTCCGCCCGGGGCCGACATCAGGCCGAAACCCCGGCCGTTTCAGGAGATGAAGCGAATGGTCATCGGATACCGGAAGTATTCCGATCGCCCCGCCGCGACCGCGCCACGGATGCAGGCCACCAGCCAGACGACCAACCAGACGAGCACGAATGGGATGCCGATGATCGTGATCGCCGACAACACGACGATGCACAAGGTCAGCATCGTGTTGATGATCTCGCGTCCCTGATCGTCCACGAGCGGGGATCCGTCCTTGCGAAGCGCCCAGAACACGAGCATGCCGATCCAGATGACGGGAAGGGTCGCGGTGAGGGCTCCGATGAACGGCCAGAGATGCGACGCGACCAGCAGCCCTCGATCGAGATCCCGCTCGCCCTCGGATCGAATCCGTCCCGACGCGGTCGCCACCGGCCGGATCCCACCCGTGGATGCGGACGACCATCCGCGGGACGGTCCGCCTGATGGCGAGACGGCGGATGGGGCGGATGGCCGGCGAGTCGACGGGTTCGGCATGGCGATCGATGCTCCGGTCATGCCGGGTTCATGGGATCCCGACCGCGGCGATTTCACGGGAGCCCCCGAACGTCCCGGGGATCGCTCATCCCGCCTCGCCCGCGGTGGTCTCCACGCTGCCGTCCACCACCGCGGGCCGCTCGACCGCGACCCGATCGATCCGGGTCGGCGTCGCCTCGAGCACCTCGAACCGGAGCCCGTCGGTCTCCAGCGACTCGCCGCGCTCGGGCACCCGCCCCAGCCGTTCGAGGATGTAGCCCGCCACCGTGTCGAAGTCGTCGTCCTCGGGCAGCTCGACCTCGAGCAGCTCGTTGAGGTCGTAGATCTGATAGCGGGCATCGAGCTCCCACCGACCGGGCGACACTTCGTCGGCGGAGGGCGGCTGTTCCTCGGCGGTGTCGTGCTCGTCCTGGATCTCGCCCACGATCTCCTCGAGGACGTCCTCGATGGTCACCAACCCGCTGGTGCCGCCGTACTCGTCGACCACGATCGCCATGTGGACCTCGCTCCGCTGGAAGTCGCGCAGCAGGTCCTTCACCGGCTTGGTCTCGGGGACGCGGATCGGTTGTCGAAGAAGCCGGTCGAGCCGGAAGTCCGCGGGCTCCGCGCCGAGCCAGGGGACGAGATCCTTGACGTAGAGGATGCCGAGGATGTCGTCGAGGTTCTCGCTGTAGACCGGGATCCGCGAGTGCCCCGCCTCCTCGATGAAGTCCCGCACCGCCCCGAGATCCTGCGTCATGGGCAGTCCCTCGATGTCGGTCCGCGGGGTCATGACGGTCCCGACCTCGGTGCTGGTGAACTCGACGACGTTCTCCAGCATCTCCGCGGCGGCCTCGTCGAGCCCGCCGCCGAGCGTGGTGTCCTCGATCGAGCGTCGCAGTCGGTCCTCGACCTCGTGCTCGCGGAGGTTCGCGCCGCTGAGCCGCCGGATCGCCTCGTCGATGAGGGTGGCGATCGTCGCGACCGGCCCCAACGCCAGATCCAGGATCCGCAGCACCGGGACGGCCCGGACCACCAGCGACGCCCCGAGGTACGCCGCGAGTCCGCCCGCCACCACGCTGGTCGCGAACCAGATGAGCAGCACGGAGGCGACGGTCGCGATCGCGATCTCCCCGGCGTCGGGATCGGCCTCGACCACCAGCACCACCGCCGACATCGTGACCCCGACCCGCAGGGCGGTCCGGATCAGCGCGACCTCGGTCGCCAGCTGCCGTCGCCGTTGGAAGATCCACGCGGTGACCGACTCCACACCGCGTCGCCCGCGGGCCCGGAGCAGATCCTCCAGTTCGCTGCGACTGGGCTCCTGCAGGGCGAGATGCAGGGCGCTCGACCACGTCCCGAGCCCGAGCATGACCACGCCCGCGATCACCACCACCCAGATCACGCGTCACCTCCGGGTCGGTAGACCGGCCCCACCCCGATCGCCCGCAGCAGACGGTCCTCCTCGGCGTGCATCCGGGCGTGGTCATCCGGGTCGTGATCGTCGTGTCCGAGGGCGTGCAGCACGCCGTGGACCACGTAGAGCAGCAGTTCGCGATCCACACCGTGACCGAATTCCGCCGCCCGCCGGATCGCTTCGTCGAGGCAGATCACCACGTCCACCCCGAGGCCGTCCGGCTCGGGCGCCACGAAGGTGAGGACGTCGGTGGTTCCTTCGATGCCGCTGAATCGCCGGTGCGCCGCATCCATCTCGGCGTCGTCGACCACCCGGATCGAGACCCGCCCGCAGCGGGCGTGATCCTCGCGGTCGAGTCGATCGAGCACCGCGGCGACCTGCTCGATCAACCACGCGGTCGGGACGTCGCCGCGGGCGAGGACGGGGGCGGCGAGGTCGATCTCGACCCGCTCACCGCCGGAGGCGTCCACGCCCGCGCCGGGTTCCGGAGGCTCGGCGTCCGTGGCGTTCGACCGTTGACCGCCTTCGTCGGCGGCGTGCTCTGCGTCCATTCAGAAGACTCCCACGACGCGTCAGGCCCCGGCGGTCACGGTGACCGGCACGAACTGGGGCTTCACGCGAGCCTCGAACTCGCCGCGGAACTTGTTGACGATCGTGCGGACCGCCCAGTTGTTGCCGTCGGCGAGACCGCAGATCGTGGTGCCCGGGGTCAGACCCATCGAGCCGGCGATCTCCAGCAGCAGATCGAGGTCCTTGGTGGTGCCCGCCCCCCGCTCGATGCGGGTGATGAGCTTGAGGATCCACCCCGAACCCTCGCGGCACGGCGTGCACTGACCGCACGACTCGTTCTTGAAGAACCGCGCGATGTTGCGGGCGACCGCCACCATGTCGGTGTCCTCGTCGAAGACCGTCGGGCACGCGGTGCCGAGGCCGAGGACGTCGAAGCGACCGATGTCGAAGTCCAGCGGGGCGTCGAACTGATCGGGCCCGAGCACCCCCATCGAGACGCCGCCCGCGATCGCTCCCTTGAACTTCCTCCCCTTCCGCATGCCGCCGCAGTGCGTCTCGACGAGTTCACGCAGCGGAATGCCGAGCCCGCACTCGAAGACGCCCGGTCGTTCGACGTGACCGGAGACGCCCATGAGCTTCGGGCCGTAGCTCGGGGGACCGCCGACGCTGCTCTCGACGCCGATCGACTTCCACCAGTCCACGCCCTTCTCGATGATCGGCACCACCGCCGCGAGCGTCTCGACGTTGTTCACGATGGTCGGGCGACCGAAGAGCCCCTTCACCGCGGGGAACGGGGGCTTGATCCGGGGCCAGCCCCGCTTGCCCTCCACCGCTTCGAGCAGACCGGTCTCCTCGCCGCAGATGTACGCGCCCGCACCGCGGTGCAGATGGCAGTCGACCGCGAAGGGCACCTTGCCCTTGAGCAGACCCTGCTTGCCGAAGATGCCGTGCTCGTACGCTTCCTGGATCGCCCGTTCGAAGACCTTCGCCTGGTGGTGGTACTCGCCGCGGATGAAGAAGAACGCGGTGTCGAGCCGGCACGCCCAGCAGGCGATCGCGATGCCTTCGAGCACGAGATGCGGATCGAAGTCGACCAGCAGCCGGTCCTTGAAGGTGCCGGGCTCGGCCTCGTCGCAATTGATCGCGAGATAGCGGCGACCACCGTCCGGGGCGGGCAGGAACGACCACTTCAGGCCGGCGGGGAAGCCGGCGCCACCGCGTCCGCGAAGCACCGCGGCCTTGACCTCGTCGACGAGATCGCCGGGGGCCTGATCGAGGGCCTTCTCGAGGGCCTGGTAGCCGCCGCTCGCGACGTAGGCGTCGATGTCGACGGTGCGACGGTCGGCAGGATCGCCGAAGGGTGCGGTCGGGATGCGCTTGGTCAGTACGGGCTCGGTGAGCGTCATGATGAAAGGCTGGCCGGTACGGGGAGTGATGGAATCGGTGCGGGCGGATCAGTCGTCGGACGCGGGCGGTCGTCGGATCTCGACTTCCTCGATGGTCGTGCGGCGGAGCACCACGTCGCCCTGATCCTCGGTCTCGACCGTGCGTCGGACCTCGGTGCGGTCGGCCGCGGCGGGATCCGTTCGGATGCCCTTCACGACGTGCCCGACGAACTCGCCGAGCGACCGCATGAGCGACTTGTCTCCGTCGGCGGTCATCGGGCGATCAGTGCTCCGGATCGTCGCCGCCCGCGCGAACCTTCGCGATGAGCTGGTCGACGGTCTCGATCGTGAGGTTCTCGTGGAGCGTCTCGTTGAAGAGCGCGACCGGCGCGGTCCCGCACGACCCGAGGCATTCCAGGGCGAGCAGCGTGAAGAGGCCGTCCTCGGTGGTCTCGTGGACCTCGACCCCGAGGGTGTCGCGGCAGTGGTCGAGCAGCGCCTGATGCCCGCAGACTTCGCAGGCGATCGACTGGCAGATGCCGATCACGCACTTGCCGACCGGCTCGGTGGTGTACTCCTCGTAGAAGCTCACCGTGTCGAGCACCTCGGCGGGCGTGATCCCGAGGAACGACGCGATCTCCAGCATCGCCTGATACGGCACGTGCCGATATGCGTGCTGGACATCGTGCAGGATCGGCATGAGGGCGCCCTGCTTCCGCTCGTAGCGGGGCAGGATGCGTTCGGTCCAGTCCGCCTTCATCGCGTCGGTGCACCACGGCTCGACGCGGCGCTCGATCTCGGCGTTGGCGGAATCGACGACCTTCCAGGACATCGGGGAGCCTCTCGGGATGGCGGGGGTGGCCCGCTCGGACGGAAGCGGCGTGCTCGCCGCGCGAATCGCGTGTCGATCAGCGGTCGAGTTCGGCGGCGATGATGTTCAGCGAACCGAGCACCGCCACCACGTCGCTCACGAGGTGACCCTCGATGAGCTTCGCGAAGACCGAGTAGTTGATGAACGACGGCGGACGGGTGCGGGTTCGCCACGGATGCTTGGTGCCGTCGGCGACGATGTAGTAGCCGAGCTCCCCGTTGGGACTCTCGATCGACCCGTACATCTCGCCGATCGGGGCGTCGATGCCGCGGTTGTGCATGATCAGCTCGAAGAGCTGGATGGTGCCTTCGATCGAGCCGTAGACGTCGCTCTTGTCGGGAATGCGAAGCTTCGAGTCGGCGACCAGGTCGATCGGGCCGGACGGGATCGAGTCGATCAACTGCTCGATGATGCCGACCGACTGGGTCAGCTCTTCGAGCCGCACGAGGTAGCGGGAGAGCGAATCGCCGTCGGTCGAGATCGGCACGTTGAACCTGACCGCCTCGGCCCCCTCGCCGTCCCAGTTGTCGGCGTAGCAGAGATACGGGTCGTCCTTGCGGATGTCGCGGCGGACGCCGCTGGCCCGGGCCACGGGGCCCGACAGGCTCCATCCGATCGCCTCTTCCCGGCTGATCGTGCCGACGCCCTTCAGCCGGTCCACGAAGATGCGGTTGCGGTTGAGACAGGTCTCCAGATCCTTCTGCGCCTTGGGCAGGCGGACGTGGATGAAGTCCTTGACCATCCGCTTGAACACTTCCTCGTCGGCGATGTCGCGCCACGCCCCGCCGAGCCGGGTCCAGTCGGGGTGGAACCGCTGACCGGAGAGGTACTCGACGATGTCGTAGATCCGCTCCCGCTCGTTGAACCCGTAGAGGAAGCCGGTGAACGCCCCGAGGTCGAGGGCCGCCGCTCCGATCGACAGAAGGTGGTCCTGGATGCGGCCGAGTTCGGCCATGATCGTCCGGACCACCTTGCACCGCGGGGTGATGTCGATGCCGAAGAGCTGCTCGCAGACGGTGTGCCACGCGATGTCGTTGACGATCGGCGAGACGTAGTTCATCCGGCTGATCGTGCACACGTACTGGTTGTAGTCGTGGTGCTCGCCCAGCTTCTCGAAGCCCGAATGCAGGTAGCCGATGTGCGGCGTGCACCGGGCGACCCGCTCGCCGTCCAGCTCGAGGACGAGCCGGAGCGTGGTGTGGGTGGCGGGGTGCTGCGGACCGAAGTTGAGCACCCATCGATCGGGGGCCTGGACGTGGTCCTGCAGGTAGTCGGTGCTCTCGACGTCGAGGCCGAAGACCTCGTCTGGCTTCATCGTGTACGGCATGGGTCTCGCGGGCCCGGGGCTCGTTCAGGGGTCGAGGACGATTCGACGTCCGGTCGGGGGCGATCAGTATAGAGGCGGGACGGCGGACCGCCGACGATCACCGCGAAAGTCGGGGCGGATCGCGGCTCGATCACCGGCCGGGCGCGACCAGGTGACGGCGCGGACTCCGGAGTCCCGGTTCCGGCTCCCCGCTGCCGATCACCGGATCACGCCCGGAAGACCGCCCCGAGCCGCTTGCCAAGCAGCACGCTGGCGCCCGCGAGCGTGCAGGCGAGAAGCAGCATCGCCCAGGTGCCCATGGCCGCCGCGATGCCGGGACCGTCGCCCAGCCGCTCGAAGAGCACGTAGATCGCCTTGGTGATCGGGTAGTCCGCTTCGCGCTGGGCGAGGATCAGGCTGTCGCTGACCTCGAGCATCGAGAAGCTGAACGCCAGCAACGCCCCCGCCACGAGGTTCGCGGCCACCAGCGGCAGCACCACCCGCCGGAGCACCATCGACCGCCCCGCCCCGAGTCCGCGGGCGGCTTCCTCGAGGTCGACCGGGGTCTGCTCGAGCCCCGCCACCGTCGATCGGACGACGTACGGCAGTCGACGGACCGCGTAGGCGACGACCAGCAGCGGCATCGGGTTCGGATTCTCGCCGAGGACGTTCGCGACCCACGACAGCGGGCCGTCGTCGAGGGCGGCGACCATCGAGCCCGGCATCACGGTTGCGAGCCAGCCGGGCACCGGGCCGCGGAACGGCCATTCGAGCGTCATCGCGACGTACCCGAACGCCATGACCAGGCCGGGCACCGCCAGCGGCAGCATGCAGAGGGCGTCGAGCACGGCCCGCCCGCGGAGCCGGGTCCGCACGATGATCCGGGCCGCGACCACGCCGATGACGAGATCCAGCAGCACCGCGACGCCCGCCAGTCCGAGACTGTTCCGGATCGACCCGATCGCGAGCGGGTGACCGAGGGCCTCCTCGTAGTTGCGGATCGTGAACGCCCGGGGCAGGATCGACTGGTACCACTGCCCCTCGACCGAGAGGCTGGCGAGGATGACGCCGACGTGCGGGGCCGCGGCCACGCCGATCACGAGGGCGAAGAGCGCGGCCGTGCCCCACCCCGCGAATCCGCGGAGTCGGCTGGACGAGTCGCCCCGCGACGCCTTGGCGCTCGCCCCGACGCCCTTGACCCCCGGCAGCACCCGGCCCGCGAGGTACAGCAGCACCGCGGTCGAGAGCATGACGACGGTCAGCGCGAACGGCTCGGCGCTGGTCTCCATCTGCTTGAGACCGTCGAAGATCTGGACGGGGGTCACCTGCCGGAACTCGAACATCAGCGGGGTGCCGAGTTCGGTGAAGCTCCAGATGAAGGTGATGGTGCCGCCCGCGAAGAGGCCCGGCCGCACCAGCGGCAGCGTGATGCGACGGAATCGGGTCCAGCCGCCCGCCCCCAGGTTCCGCCCCGCCTCGTCGAGGGCCGGATCGAGGTTCGCCAGCGCCGCGAGCAGGTTGAGGTAGATGATCGGATAGAGATGCAGGGCCTCGACCACGATGACGCCGAGAATGCCGCTCGCGCCGAAGAAGTCGATCGGCCGGTCGATGAGGCCCGCGTCGAACAGCATGGTGTTGACGGCCCCCGCCCGGCCGAGGATGTGCTGCACGCCGATCGCCCCGACGAAGGGCGGCAGGATCAGCGGCACCAGGATCAGGGCGCTGAAGAGCCCCTTGCCCGGAAACTCGTGCCGGGCCGCGAGCATCGCCAGCGGCATCGCCACCACCACCGACACGAACGTCGTGGCGGTCGCGATGATGAGCCCGTTGATCAGCCCGCCCCGCAGCAGCGGATCGGAGAGGACGTCGAGCACGTGGTGGAGCGTGAATCCGCCGTCCTTCGCGAGCAGGCCGCCCCGCACCGTCAGCCAGATCGGGTACAGCAGCAGCACGCCGAGGAGCGCGAGCAGGCCGGCGAGCAGCAGGTATCGACCGGGGGACGAGGGACGCATCGGGCCGGGAGTCTACCGCCGGTCCCCGGCGGGTCCCGGTCAGCCCGTCCAGTTGGCGAGCAACACGCCGATGTCGCTGCCGCCGACCGTGCCGTCGCCGTCGAGGTCGCCGGTCGGAATGGACGACCCCCACAGGCTGAGCAGCAGGCCGAAGTCGCTGCCGTCGACCGCGCCGTCACCGTTGAGATCGCCGGGGATCGGCTCGTCGCCCGCTTCGGGCAGCCACGCCGCGATCGCCATCCGGGTCGTGACCGGCGATCCGTCGACCCTCTGGAAGCGGATCGCGTACGACCCCGCCGCGAGATCGCGGATGTGGATCAGTTCCGCGGGATCGACGCGGCTCGCGCTGCGGACGTTGCCGCCGCCGAAGACCTCGGGGCCCGCGCCCGCGAGCGGGACCAGCCCGCCGGTGGCGTCGATCGCGAACACCTCGAGGTCGATGTCGGGCAGCGTGGTGGACGTCCAGTTGGTCGGGGTGATGCGGTTCCAGGCGGCGCAGATCGCCACCTCGGCCGCGGTCTCGGCGAGGTCGATCCGATGCCAGTGGACCTCCGACCCCGACATCGTCTCGTAGTCCCAGGCCGGCCCGGAGAGCGTCGCCGCGGTCGGGACCGCGGCATCACCGTCATGCTCGAGGCCGGTGTAGATGCGGTGCGCGCGATCGATGTTCACGACGCCCGCACCGAAGACGTCGTCGAGCGGACGCTCGGTCACGCCGCGTTCGACCTCGGGCGAAGGCAGGTTTGACCACGACGCATTCCGGACCGCCCCCGCCATGAGCACCGCCTTGACGACCTGCGGCAGATCCGCGAGCCCGTTCGACGCGAGTTCGGGCGTCGTCTCGCGGGTCTCGTAGAGCAGGGCCGCGCAGCCGCCGACCAGCGGGGTCGCGAAACTGGTGAAGTCGCCCGGGGCGACGATCTCGGGCTTCTGACGGCCCGGGGCATCGGCGCTCGGGCCGGTGTCGTCGTGGCCGTGGTCGCCGCTCGAGAGTCCGACCGAGAGTCCGTGGAACATGCCCGCGAGCAGCGGCTCGTTGACACTGGCGGCCCCGTTGTTCACCCCGACGACCCACATGGTGCGGAACGCGTTGGCCGCGTAGTCGGCGCGACGAAGCAGTTCCTTGTCGCCCGCGGCGTTGCCGAGCGACCCGATCCAACTGTGATTGAAGACCCGCAGCCCGCTCGGTGGCGACGCGGGTGGCGACGCGGTCCCCTGCTTCAGGTATCCCGAGAAGAGGAACTGGTTGACGTCCCAGAGATGCACCGTCGCGACGCCGGGGGCCGGACTCAGGTTCTGCCCGTAGAAACGGGTGGCCACGGTGGTGGCATGACCGCTGGTGCCGGCCGCCCCGCTCTCTTCGATGAAGGTGACCCCGGCGAACTCGGGATCCGACTGGTTCGGACCGTAGCCCGGGTTCGGGACCTCGACCTGACCGAGCACGATCCCCGCCCCGGTCGGGGCCGCGGCGCCGAGTCGGTCGACCAGCGACCGGTAGCCGATCTCGTCGAGCTCGTCGGCGACCGTCAGGGTCGGGGCGGCGAGAACCATCGCCAGGGCGAGCGACCGTCGGGGGATCCGGATCTTGATCATGTGCATGCGGCTCCGTCGAGAGGACGTCCCTCGACGATAGCCCGCGGGCACCCGAAGTCCACCCCGACTCGCGATCGATGGTCCGGGAACCCTGCCTCGCATCGGATCATGCGGGCGGGTGGACCGCTCAACGCATGGCGGAGTCGCGGCGGACCAGCAGCTCGACCCGCGCGTTCTCGCCGGGCTTGACGCTCATCGCCCGGTCACGGCGCCGCGGCTCGGCGGTGCCGGACGCGGTCACCCGCAGGCGGTCCCAGTCGATGCCCGCGGCGGCCAGCCGATCCGCGACCGCGGTCGCCCGCTCGATCGCGATCCGGAACGCCTTCGCGGGATCCTTGAACGCCTCGACCTCGTCGGTGTGGCCGCGGACCTCGATGACGTTCTGGCGTCCGTGATGCCGGGCGGCGAACTCGGTGATGATCACGTCACCCTCCTCGCCGGGTTCGAGCTCGTGTCGCGCGAACGGCACGTCGACCGCCTGCCCGAAGAAGTCGATGTCGCGGGGCGAGCGGACTTCGGTCTCGGCCCCCTTGACGCCGGGATCGCTCGCGTGGCCCGCCCCCCGCTGGGCGATGGCGTGGAGGACCTCGGCGTCCTGCGGATCGTCGGGATTCAGCGGGTTGTGAAACGCCCGACGCACCGACTCGATGAACTCGGGATCGATCTCCAGGGGTTGGGCCGCGACGCCCTCGGTGTCCTCGCCCCCGCCCCCCGCGTTGCCGCCCTTCGGCTGCACGTTGAGCGCGAAGAGGATCACGAAGAACCCCATCAGCAGCATGACCATGTCGGCGAAGGAGATCAGCCACTCGGGGGCACCGGCCTCCTCCTCCTCCTCGTGACCTCCGCCACCGTGGCCACCACCGTGACCGTGGCCACCGTCGCCGTGCTTGCCGTGATCGTCGGACATCGCGGTTCCTTCCCTCGATGGTGACGCGGTCAGGCCGCGAGCTTGAGCTTGCCACGCCCGGTCTGCGGAACGAAGGCCAGCATCTTCTCGGTGGTGGTCCGCGGGTTGTCACCCGCCTGAATGCTCATGATGCCCTGCAGCATCATCTCCTTCGCGAGGATCTCCTCGCCCGACCGCAGCGCCAGCTTGTCGCCGATCGGACCCGCGATCGCGTTGGCGAGCACCGTGCCGTACATCGTCGCGGTCACCGCCACCGCCAGCATGCCACCGAGCTCCTCGATCGAACCGCCGAGCGATCCGAACATGCCGATCTGACCGATCAGCGTCGCGGCGAGGCCGTAGCCGGGGCCGTACAGCTTGATGAGGTCGAAGAACTTCTTGCCCGCCTTGTGCCGTTCCTGCATCGCCATGACCTCGAGACGCAGCGTGGTCTCGATGATCGACTCCTCCGTCCCGTCGACCGCCATCTTCAGGGCCTGGGCGAGGAACGGATCCTTGATGTTCTCGACCTCGCTCTCGAGGGCGAGGATGCCGTCGCGGCGAGCCTTGTCGCTGAGCATGGCCATGATCGAGACGGTCTCGCCGATCGACTGGCTGGGCTCGCGGAAGAACGACTTGATGTAGCCGGGCACCTGCAGCAGCTTGTCCATCGGCATCGCCATGAACAGGACGCTGATCGTGCCGCCGAACACCATGATGACGCCCTTCAAGGACCAGAACATCATGATGTTGCCGCCGTGACTGAGCACGAGCATGACCGTGGCGCCGCAGACGAGGACGCCGAGGATGCTTCCGATCAGACTGGCCTTGTCCATGCCTCGCTCCACCTCCCTGGACCACCGCCGCGTCGGCGCGGTGGGACGGGGAGCGCACGGCGCCCCTCGACCCTCGAACGATCGACCGGGAGGCAAGCGATCTTGATCGGGACGGCGGACGATCGGTTGGAGGTCGTCGGACGGAGCGGACGACGACGATCGCGCCGATCCTGCAGGATCGACGCGTTATCGGGGGCGTCGGTTCAGACGGACGTCAGACCGAGGCGACGGTCCGCTTGAGGGCCGCCGCGGGTCGGAAGGCGACCGTGCTGGAAGCGGGAATCTCCAGCGCTTCGCCGGTGCGGGGGTTGCGTCCGGTGCGGGCGGCCCGCTCCTTCCGCTCGAAGGTGCCGAAACCCGCGATCGCGACGTTCCCGTCGCGATCGACCCCGTCGAGGATCGAGTCGAGGACCGCCTTGACGGCCTTCTCGGCCGTGGTGCGGGATCCGCCGATTTCGGCGGCGACGCATTCGACGAGGTCACGCTTGTTCATCAGGTCCGCTCCGTTCTTCGAGTCGGGAGTGCGATCGGGGGATTCGGAAACGCTACCCGATCGCGCCGCCGCCGAGACCCGATCGAACGCAGCCGGGGATTTCCGGTGGACGAGCGGGTGGGAACCCTCGCCGCCGAGCCACCCCCGATGTGGCTCGGGACGCCGGCCGTCGCGTGCTAGCATCGCCCGCCATGACCGCCCCGCCCCGATCGGATCGCCCGCTCGTCGTCCGCACCGAGCATCTGGATGCGGGCGCGGAGACCTGGCTCGCCGAACGGTGCGTGGTGCGGGCGATCGGCGTCGACGATCCGGCGTTCGCCGAGGTCGCGGACCGCGTCGAGGCGCTCGTGGTCCGGACCTACACCATCGTCGGCGACGCCCTGCTCGATCGACTGCCGTCGTTGCGGGTGGTCGCCCGCGCGGGCGTCGGGCTCGACAACATCGACGTTCCCGCGTGCCGCGGCCGCGGCGTCGAGGTCGTGTACACGCCGGATGCGAACACGCAGGCGGTCGTCGAGTACGTCACCTGTCTGGTGTGCGACGCCCTTCGGCCGCGGGTGCTGCTCGACGGCGCGGTCGACATGGCCCGCTGGCGGGAGATCCGCGACGAGGTCTGCGGGGCGTGGCAGATGAACGAGCTGGTGCTCGGCA
>Ga0180436_10004310_pt1 | contig 12821 bp, 8 predicted proteins | sample SS_ome_2_FD_132434 | JGI IMG/M metagenome (GOLD analysis project Ga0180436, IMG submission 132434) | Hypersaline lake sediment archaeal communities from the Salton Sea, California, USA - SS_3_S_2 metaG | ecosystem: Environmental > Aquatic > Non-marine Saline and Alkaline > Hypersaline > Sediment...
CCCTGGAAGCTTCCGTCAAGATCCGCGGCGAGGCCGGTACCACGGTAGTCCTCACCGTCCGTCATGAGGATGGAACGATCGTCGATATCCCGATCGTTCGCGATCTGATCGAGATCGCCGCGGTCCGAACCGAGATGCTGAATGATGGCGCCATCGGCTACATCCGGCTGGTCCGCTTCGAGCAGGATACGGTGAACGAGGTGGATGAGGTGCTTGCCTCGTATGACATGGATCAGATGACCGGACTCATCCTCGATCTCAGAAACAACGCCGGCGGCCTGATGTCGGCGGCCACGACCCTCGCCGGCCGATTCGTCGACGACGGCGTCGTGGTTTCAACCGAGGACCGGCTCAGCGAACGCCGCAACTACTACGCGCGCGGCAACCGCCTCCCCAATCTACCGACGGCGATCCTGATCAACCGAGGAACCGCCAGCGCATCGGAGATTCTGGCCGGCGCGCTCCGCGACAACAACATGGGCGTGCTCATCGGTGAGCAGTCCTTCGGCAAGGGCGTCTTCCAGCAGTTGATCGAGTTTGACGATGGATCGGCCCTGAAGATCACCACCGGAGAGTACTTCCGGCCCAACGGCGGCGCAGTCAACGGGATCGGATTGGCACCGGACATCGAGGTGGGAGAGGAAGAGGATCCCATCGATGTCGCGGTCGAGTGGATCCTGCAGCATGCAGGCATGTTGATGCCCTTCGACGTGGCATCCACGGGAACATGAACGTCTCGGTGCTGGGCGCCGGCGGGTGGGGCACCGCCGTGGCCCGGCTGCTGTGCCGTGAGGGGCATCAGACGACGTTGTGGGCCCGCGACCCCGCCAAGGCAGCCGATCTCAAGACGTCGCGTGTCAACGCGCGGTACCTGCCGGACATCGACCTACCGCCGGATCTCGCAGTCACCAGCGATCTAGCGTCGACACTCGATGCGGAGACCCTCTTCCTGGCCGTGCCGTCGTTCGCCATGAAGGAACTCATCCAGAAGATCTCCAGTCTGGAAACAACCGCCGAAGCCTGCATCAGTCTGTCCAAGGGATTGGACCGTGAAACGCAGACCACGATGTGCGAGGTCATCGCCGATGGGCTTCCCGGGACCCAGGCCATGGCTCTCAGTGGTCCCAGCCACGCCGAAGAGGTTGGGCGTGACATGCCGACGGCCGTCGTGTTGGCGTGCCACGATCTCAGCCTTGGCGCTAGACTGCAGACCGAGATCGCAACCTCTCGGTTCCGTGTCTATCTCTCGGATGATCCCCGCGGCGTGGAACTGTGCGCGACCATCAAGAACATCATCGCCTTGGCGACCGGCATCTCCGATGGTTTGGGATACGGAGACAACAGCCGCGCCGCGCTGATCACCCGGGGCTTGACCGAGATGGTCCGTTTCGCCGCGGCGTTCGATGTACGACAAGAGACCTTCTTCGGCCTCTCGGGTCTCGGAGATCTGGTGGCAACGTGCACCAGCCAGCACAGCCGCAACCGCCACGTCGGGTATCGTCTTGGCCAAGGCGAACCGCTTGCCGAAATCCTGGCCGACATGGAAATGGTCGCCGAGGGGGTCTTCGCCACCGAGATCGTCTACGACATGGCACAGGCTCGTTCGATAGACATGCCGATCACCCACGCGGTGAAGGTGCTCCTCGAAGGACGCGCCGATCCGGTTCAGCTCATGGAGACGATGATGTCGCGCGCCCCGAAACGAGAAGGGTTCTAGATCGTGGCTCGGTACGACGTCGCGGTCGTGGGCGGCGGCCCCATCGGGGCTGTGGCGGCACGCCACGCGGCGGAGCAAGGAGCTCGGGTACTGTTGGTCGAGCAGCGACGGACGCCCCAGGAACCGGCGCCTTGTGCCGGCCTGATCACCGCCAAGACGCTCGACATCCTCGGCGCATCGTCGAGCAGCGTGGTGGGCAAGATTCGAGGAATCGACCTCGAGGGCCCGGACGCGATCAAGCTCAGCCTTCGAAGCGACGAGACCAAAGCGGTGGTTGTCGACCGCGCAGCACTCAACCGCGAGCTTCTGGCGCATGCCGAAGCCGCCGGTGTCGAGATCCTTCGACCTGCACAGGTGACGGACTTCTCGAACAGCCGGCTTGTCGTCCGGCCCTCTGGCCAACCCGAGTGCTCTGTGGATGTGGGGATCCTGATCGGGGCCGACGGGCCACGCAGTCGCGTTGCCGGCTGGCTTGGACTCCGCCGCCCACGCGTCGTCTTCCCCGCCTGCCAAGTGACGCTTCGCGCTCCGCACCCTCATGACGTCGTCACCGTGACCGTGGGCCGGGACATCGCACCGGAATTCTTCCTCTGGACGGTTCCGGGACAAGACGGGAATCTGCGCATCGGCATGGCCGGTCCACCGGGCTCGAACGTCGTTGAACGACTGAACCGCTGGATCGCGCGCCGGTACGCTGGACACCGCGTGGTCGAGCGGACCGCCGGAGCCATCCCCTTGTCAACGGTCAGCCCCTCGGCTGCACGATACGGCCTCCTGGTCGGCGATGCGGCCGGACAGGTGAAGCCGATCAGTGGCGGCGGGCTGTACACCGGAGGGCTGTGTGCCGAACCGGCCGGACGTCTGGCCGCCCAGCGGGCCCTGGCGAAGGACTCACCATCGGCGGTTCTATCAACGTACGATGCGGCTTGTGACGACCTCATCGGAAAGGAGCTTCGGTTCGGCCAGGCGATCCGTCGGATCATCGAGCGAATGACGGACACGGAGATCCATCGCCTGATCGAGTCAGCCAATCACCCGGAGCTACTGAGCTTCCTTGCCGAGACCGCCGACATCGATCAGCTGCATGCCCTGCCGCGCACCCTGATGCGCCACCCAGGGCTGCTGACGCACGCGCTCGGGATGATCGGATCTCTGTTCGCGGACGAGGGCGTTGCCGACTCGCCGTAGGCGTCCCTATAATCCGACGATATGAAGAAGCCGACCGAATCGATCATCAAGAAACCCGCATTCTCTATTCCGTTGGATCGGATCATCTTCTATCCCGCGGCACTCCTCGTTCTCGCGGTCCCGTTGTTCATCCTGCCGGGGATCACTGAGTACGGATACGGGAAGACGATTGTCATGATCGTCTCGGTCTCGGTCCTGACAGTCCTCTGGGCGCTGGATGCCTGGCGGAAGTCGGCGTGGAGGATCCGCCTGCCGTGGATCTTCGTTGGATTCGCGGGACTCGTCATCGCCTCGCTCTTGTCGTTGATTCACGCGATGAGCGGTCTGGTTGTCTTGCAGAGCCTGGCACTGCTCGTCGTCTTCGCGCAGTTCGGGCTCTTGCTCTCGCAGGTCGTGCGCGACGCTCGCGATGTGGGACTCCTGATCGGTGCCCTCCTCCTTGCGGCACTCGCCTCGGGACTGTACGGTCTGCTTCAGTACCTCGGTATGGCGCGCGGTGCCGGGGGAAGCGGCATCGGCAACATCATCTCGTTCATGGGGAACCGCAACTACCTCGGCGGCTTTCTGATCTACATGCTATTCCCATCGATGTTGCTGGTCATCCGCCCGCGATTCCGAGTCCTCCGGTTCCTGGCGATCCCGGCGATCTGCTTCCTCTTCGCCATGGCGTTCCTGTTGCAGCAGGCCGCTGTGCCGGTGGCCGCAGCTCTTGCCTTCCTCACTCTGCTTGTCGGACTGGCCGTCTTCCGACCCGGAGAAGCCCTACGGGCCCGCCGCATCGAGTTGCTGACGCTCATCCTAACCCTGGTTCTCACCTTCCTGGTCGCCACCCCGAGCGGACCGCTCAATTCGGTGGTCGGTCTGTCCGAAGACGGCCAGTCGTGGATCGCTCGGATGTGGGAACGAAACGCGGGAGGCGTACGCTCGTGGGATTGGTGGGTGGGCTGGGAGATGTTCAAGGCCCATCCGGTGACCGGAGTCGGCCTCGGCAACTACAAGCTCGCCTTCATCCCCTACAAGGCGCAGTTCCTTTCCACGCCGCGGGGCGCCGACTTCGACTTCTACATCGCGCGGGCCGCCCAGGCCCACAATGACTACGTGCAGGTCCTTGCCGAGCTGGGAATCCTGGGGACCCTTTCACTGGCCGGCTTGCTCGTGCTGTTGCCCATCTCTCTTTGGATCCGTCTGAGACGATCGACGTGCGCCTGGAAGCGACTCGACATGCTGCTTCTCATCGCTGGACTGGTGACCTTCCTGGCCCATGCCTTCGTCAGCTTCCCCGCCCACCTGCCCGCATCCGCTCTGGTCGCCATGACGCTCGTCGGCATCCTCTTTTCGCAGGTCTATGGCGAACGCGGCGTCTTCCGGATTCACCTCCCACGGATTCCGGCGACCGTTCTTGGCATTACGCTCACCCTATTCTCTGTGGTCGTCTCTGTGATCGCCCTGCGCGATCTGCATGCCAACGTGCTCATGGGACAGGGCGTCGCCCAGATGCAGCGCGGCAACAACGCCGTGGCCGTGGCCACACTGGAGAAGAGCCTGCGATACGACTTCTGCGCGCGACAAACCTACAGCTACCTGGCGAGCGCCTACCTCGCGCTTGGGCAGCCGGATAGGTCACTCGAAGCGCTCGAGGTGTGCTTGACACGGTTCACCGACGAGTCGACCTACGTCAACTACGCAGACCTGGCAGCCACCCAGGATCGTCTCGACGAGGCACGAGAGACCGCGACACTACTGCTCAACTCCCACCCGAGTCGCGCGGCCGCGTCCAAGGCGAGCTACATCCTCGCGCTGGTTGAGGCCAAGGAAGGAGATCTGGAGGCGGCCGCGTCGAGGTTGTACCGCGTCATCGAAGAGGATCCATCCTTCCAAGTGGGCTACATCCTGCTCGCTTCGATCGTGGCGGCTCAAGGAGACACCGAAGAGGCACGCACGCTGCTCCAGCGCGCACTCGCCGTCATCGAGCGTGAGCTCCGCAGCGCGGAGAACAAGCTTTCGTCAGCCACCGAGATGCCGCTGGCTGAGTATGGATCTCTGCGCAGCTCCATCTCCCGTTTGCACAGCGAGCGGGATTTGGTTCGGGAGCGCTTGGACAGATTGCCCTAGAATCGACGCGCGCCCCGCACGTTGAGTTGGCTTTCCATGGTTCGAGCAGCCCACTGCACGTACAATGCAGTTCATCGTGGAAACGACGGAAACTCCCACCTCCGGAACGGGGATGCTACGTCGAGTGCTGCTCGGCGGCTTGGCCATTGCCCTATTCGTGATCCCGCTCGCCTACTGGCCGGGCGTCACCGACTACAGCTACGGAAAGTCGATCACTGCGATGGTCCTCGTTGGCCTCTTGACCATCCTGTGGAGCATCCGATATTGGACAGATCCTCGCCGCCTCGTGCGCCTGCCATGGATCTCCCTCCCGCTGGTTCTCCTTGCCGTGTCTGCCCTCTGCTCCCTGGCCAACGCGGTGAGTCCCTGCGTGGTACTCCAGAGCTTGGCGCTCATCCTGACCTTCAGCCAGCTGGGACTGCTGATCGCTTCCACCGTGGAAACGCACGGAGAAATGAAGCTCCTCTTGTTCTCGCTTCTCGCCTCGGCAACGGTGGCGGCCGGGTACGGGTCCCTGCAGTACGCCGGCGTCCTCCCGGGAGGAACCACACAGCCGGGAACCGCGAGCATTCTGTCGTTCATGGGGAACCGCAACTACCTCGGCGGTTTCCTTTCCTACACGGCCTTCCCATCCCTCATCCTGTTCTTGCGGTCCCGGCGGCTGCCGGCCCGTCTCGTCACCGGAGGGATGATCCTGATTACGCTGCTCACCGCACTGATCGTCCGACAGACCGCGGTGGTCTTTGTCCTTGGCATGGCATCGATCGCGCTCGCCGTGGCCTGGCTGATCTTCCGCCCTGCGGGAGAGGGTCGCCGCTCGGCGCCATGGCTTGCCGGCTTGCTCGCCGTGGCGATCCTCGCATGGGTCGTTCTGCCGTGGGCCACAGGAGGCTCCCCGGCCCCGGCAGTTTTCGAGCCCGCGAACATCGAGGCACTGTGGACGCAGAACTCCGGCCCATCCCGCCTGTGGTACTGGCGCGTCGGCATGAGAATGCTGTCCGATCATCCGGTGGCTGGCATCGGTCTGGGCCACTACAAGCTCCAGTACATCCCATACACTGCCCGGCTTGTGCAGGAGTCGTCGGTCGAGATCGCGAGATTGCCGGTCAACCGCGCTGCCCAAGCACACAACGACTTCGTCCAGGCCGCCGCCGAACTGGGCGGACTGGGCATCTTGGCAGGCATCGGCCTCCTCGGGTGTCTTGCCGCCGGCCTCTGGCAGCGGATTCGCCACGCGGAGGGCGGCGCGAATCAGCTCGATCTGATTCTTCTGACCTGTGGTCTGCTTTCCTTCCTCGGACACGCGATGGTCAGTTTCCCGGCCCACCTTCCGGCCTCAGCACTTGCTTTCGCTGCGATCACAGGACTGGCGTGGTCCAGAGCCTACGGAGACCGGGGCACCCTGTCGATCCACCCTCCACGGTGGTTGATGCGAGCCGTCACCGGTCTGGCCGCAGGACTGGCTTGTCTGATCTTGGTACTAGCAGTCCGCGATGCGCGGGCCGACCTGCTCATCGGACAGGGCGTAGCGCATCTTCGAGACGGCGACGCGGCAACGGCCGAGACGCTGTTCGAGCAATCCCTCCAACTCGATGTCTGCCCGAGGCAGACCTACTACTACCTGGCGAATGCCGAAGGGGTTCAGGGGAAGCTCGATGAGGCCGCGGCCCATCTCGAGATCGGCCTTCCGCTGTTCACCGACCGTCGCGTGTACCTCGAGTACGCGGACATCCTCGGTAGTCGCGGACGATTCGACGAGGCGCACGAAGTGCTTGCGCTGGTCCTGAACGCCCTCCCTCCACCGGACCTCCGTGCCGATGCACTGTACCTCGCTGCACTCCTGGATCGGGAAGCAGGCCATCCGGAGGCTGCGATCGCCCGGCTGCAGGAACTGATGGCCGAAACGCCGTCGCACCTCGCCACCTACATCGCACTCGGGGATCTGCTCGCCACCAGGGGGAAGACCGTCAAGGCCGAAGAAGTCTATCTGGCCGGACTCGAACGGGCGGCTCGCGACGAGCAGCGAATCAGGGCCCGTCTCGAAACGGCGCAGACCGTTGCGGGAACGATTCTGCTCGAATCCGAGTTGACGACGCTTCTCGGTCAGCGCGCGGCCATGGAACGGCGACTCGCCCAGCTTCCATGAGGACCCGCGGCTTGAAAGCCTTGGAGGCCGTTCCTATACTGACCGGCGTGATCAGCCATGGCCCTTGAATCCCTTCGTAACGCCGTCGACTTCGTCCTTGGACAGACGAATTCGCAGCAGCTGAAGCGCTACCAACGCGAACTCGAGGCGTGCAATGCGCTTGCCGACTCGATCGGCAGCCTGTCGGACGCCGAGCTGAAGGCGCAGACCGATGTGTTCCGCTCCCGACTCGCCAACGGCGAGGATCGCCGCGCGCTGCGCGCCGAGGTGTTCGCCGTGGTTCGCGAAGCGGCGACACGCACGATCGGGCTCCGCCCGTATGATGTGCAGATCCTGGGCGGCATCGCCCTGGATGAACGGCGGATCGCCGAGATGCAGACGGGAGAAGGCAAGACGCTTGTCGCAACGCTCCCGGCGTATCTGAACGCCCTCATCGGAAGCGTCCACGTGGTCACGGTCAACGACTACCTGGCACGCCGCGATCGAGAGTGGATGGGAGCCGTCTATGAGTTCCTCGGCCTGTCGGTTGGCTTGCTTCAAGAGGGTATGCCGCCGGAAGAACGCCAGATCGCCTATGCCGCGGATATCACCTACGGAACGAACAACCAATTCGGATTCGACTACCTGCGCGACAACATGGTGATGACCACCGACCGGAAGGTCCAAGGTCCGCTGCAGTTCGCGATCGTCGACGAAATCGACAACATCCTGATCGATGAAGCACGAACGCCGCTCATCATCTCGGGCTCAACGGCACAGTCGTACGACATGTACAAGAAGTTCGCCACGCTCACCCGACGCTTCCGCCGTGACGAGGATTTCGAGATCGATGAGGAATCGCGACGCCTCACCCTCCTGGATCCAGGAATCCACAAAGCGGAGCAGGCGCTGGGCATTGAGAACCTCTTCTCCCCTGAGCATTCCGAGACCATGCACTATCTGGAGAATGCCCTGCGCGCCCTCCACTTGTTCAAGAAGGAACAGCACTACATCGTCAAGGACCGCCGCGTGATGATCGTCGATGAGTTCACCGGACGGCTGATGCCGGACCGACGCTATTCCGACGGTCTGCATCAGGCGATCGAAGCCAAGGAAGGCATGACGATCCAGCGGGAGTCCCAGACGCTGGCCCAGATCACGCTGCAACACTTCTTCCAGATGTATCGCGGCTTGTGCGGCATGACGGGAACCGCCAAGACCGAGGAAGACGAGTTCAAGCAGATCTACGGATTGCCGGTGCTGGTGATCCCCACCAATCGTCCGCTTGCCCGTGAGGCCAGACCGGACCTGATTTTCCGGACCTCCAAAGCCAAATTCACCGCGATTGCGGACGCCATCGAGGAGATGCACAACGCCGGTCGCCCTGTGCTGATCGGGACCAATTCAATCGAGAAGTCGGAGCTGGTGAGCAAGCTACTCAAGGCCCGGAAGCTCCCACACACGGTACTCAACGCGAAGTACCACGAGAAAGAGGCCGAGATCGTGGCCGATGCGGGCCGCCAGGGCGCGATTACCGTCGCCACGAACATGGCCGGCCGCGGAACTGACATCAAGCTGGAAGAGGGGATCGCTGAGATCGGCGGGCTCCACGTCATCGGTTGTCAGCGCCACGACTCTCGTCGGATCGACAACCAGCTCCTCGGACGGGCCGGACGTCAGGGAGATCCGGGCTCGTCCCAATTCTACCTCTCGCTCGAAGACGATCTGCTTCGTATCTTCGGCGGCGACCGGATCGGTCCGGTCATGGACCGTATCGGCATGGGCGAGGGAGAAGCCATCGAACACAATCTGCTGAGCAACGCCATCCGGCGCGCCCAGCAGCGGGTGGAGGGTAGGAACTTCGAAATCCGGAAACGACTTCTGGAGTTCGATCTTGTCCTTGCCAAACAGAGGGAGGCCATCTACGCGGTCCGCGATCGGTTCCTGCTGCCGCCGCGGGATCAGCAGGAAGCGCTGCCGCCGGACGACGCCGATCTGGATGACTACCTTTCCGACCTGTTCGCCGAGGTGTCCGAGAATCTCGTGAGCAACTACTGCGGCGCATCGCCGCCGGACGAGTGGAATCTGGAAGGCCTCGCCAAGGAGATGACGACCTATGCGCCGGTGACGGCAGCCAGCCTTCACGATCTCGATCAGCGAGCGTTGACGGAGAAGACGGCCGAGCACTTGCGCGATGCCCTGGTCGCTCAACGTCGCAGACTCGGCAAGCCGTTCGCGATGGTCGGCCGCTACATCATTCTGACGACGATCGATGAGGCGTGGCGAACCCACCTGTACACCCTCGACGATCTCAAGGGCGGCATCGGCTGGACCGCGTTCGGTGGTGGAGATCCCCTGGTCGCATTCAAGCGGGAATCCTTCGCGCTCTTCCAGGAAATGCTCGGCCGGACCGCCGAGAAGGTGGTTGGCGTGCTGCTAAATCCACGGCTTACGTTGGCTGGCGAGCGCCAGCCCCGCAGGAGTCAGGACGAGTCCGTTCGGTATGTCCACCCGGAGATGGCCGCCCCAACGACGACCACGTCCACGGCCCCGGGCGCGACGACACAACGCCGCCCGGCAACCGCCGTCAAGGAACCGGGGCGGAACGACCCCTGCCCGTGCGGATCCGGCAGGAAGTACAAGAAGTGCTGCGGCCGGGACGCATAGCTGCTCGCACCGGAAGCGCGACTCAAGCGATCACTCAGCCGCCGCAATTCGCCCGTGCCGCCAATCCATCGAGAACCCACACCACTGAGGAAACCAGAGGAGGCCGAACAGATCCCTCTGATACCGCTTCTCGTAGGTTTCCTCCTGCCTTCCGCGAGCGCTTCGTACTCCGGAAACTCTCCGAACTCCTTGGGAGAACAATCGCTCTCGACTCGTTCTCCTTGATGATTTCGATGTGCGTGGTATCAGTCATCAGAGCTTCGACACCAGCATGATGGCAAGCAACACCCAACACCATACCGCTAAGGAAGCCAGGAACGACGATGAACGGAAAACAGAGAGTCCCAGAGTGTTCTCAGACACTGCCTCTCGAGGACTTCCTTCTGCATTCCCTAGAGACATCGGGTTTGGGCCGATGGTCGCAAGACAACCAGCGTCGATATCGTCGCCTTTGGCCGTCGCAAGCTCACGCGGTGGCATTGGCTATGATCCTTGACGCAACACACGAGAGAACGCATCCAATAGCCGGCGTTCTCTCCTAGCAGGCCGGTTCCAGGAGCAGCTCGTCGTCGGTGATGTGATGGCACGAGAAGAGCTGCACCAGATCCTCCACCGTGGATCCCGTCTTCTCTCGCCCGGAGAGTTCGTGAATGACCTCTCCCTTGTGCATCATCACCAAGTGGCTCCCCACATCGATCGCCTGCTCCATGTTGTGGGTCACCATCACGGTGGTCAGCCCCAGATCCCCGACGAAATCGCGAGTCAACGACGTGATCGCTTGCGCATTGTGCGGATCCAGAGCCGCCGTGTGTTCGTCGAGCAACAGAATCTCAGGACAGGCAAGCGTCGACATCAGGACCGTCAGTGCCTGGCGCTGGCCGCCGGAAAGGAGCCCCACCCGGCTCTGCAATCGATCCTCCAAGCCGAGACCGAGCGCAGACAGACGTTCCCGAAACGCGCGCACGGTCCGACGTGTCAGCGCAGGTCGAAGCGTTCTTCGTCCCCGCTTCGATGCCAAAGCGAGATTCTCGGCCACGGTCATCGAGGGTGCCGTCCCTGCCAGCGGGTTCTGCACGATGCGGCCGATCCAGCGAGCTCGCCGATGCGCGGGGACCATCGTCACATCCTCATCTCGAAGCCATACGCGACCGGTGGTTGGAAGGAAGCTGCCGGCGATCAGGTTGAGCAACGTGCTCTTCCCGGCGCCATTCGATCCGATCACCGTGAGGAACTCGCCTTGTCGAAGCTCCAGATCGATCCCGCGAATTGCATCCACGCGATCAGCGCCGACCTGGAACGTCTTGGATACACCATCAAGTCTTAGCATGCGCTGACCCTCCTTCGGCGTCGTTCCCGAAGCGTGGGCAAGACCAGCGCCGCGACCACAAGAAGTGCGGTGATCAGCTTCAGATCGCTTGCCTCGAAACCGATCACGTAGCCGTAGCGCAATGCCAGCCCCATGGCCAGCCGATAGACGAGGGAGCCCAGGAGCACGCTGGTGGTCATCCAGCCTACCCGCGGCGATCGCAGCAGCGTTCCGCCGATGATGACCGCTGCCAGGCCGGCAACGATCGTTCCGATTCCCATATTCACGTCGGCGAATCCGCTGTACTGGGCAACCAAGGCTCCGGAGAGCGCCACCAGGCCGTTGGACAACGCGAGTCCCATCACCTTCATCGTCTTCGTGTTGACGCCCTGCGCGGTGATCATCGATTCGCTGTCTCCGGTCGCCCGCAGCGCGAACCCGAGCTCGGTCCGCAGGAACGTGTCCAGGAGGAGTTTCACGCCGAGCGTCAAGAGCCCGACGAAGACGAGGATCGCATAGTCACCGAGGAATCCGAGAGCCGGTTCGACCACCGTCTTGAATGTCGTCGCCCGAAGATAGGATAGGTTGGGTCGACCCATGATCCGAAGATTGATCGAGTAGAGCATGATCATCGTCAGAACACCGGCCAACAGATTGGTAATCCCGAATCGCGTGTTCAGGATGCCTGTGAGACACCCGACTGCGACGCCCGAGACGAAGGCGAGCGCCAGCACGGAGAACGGATCGAATCCGTGCTGCAAGAGAAGGAGAGAAGCGATGGCGGCCCCGGTGACGAAGCTACCATCCACAGTCAGATCCGGGAAATCGAGGATTCGATAGGTGAGAAAGACACCCAGCGCCGCGATTCCGTAGGCGAAGCCTTGTTCCAGCGAGTGAACCAGTAGAGCAACCACCACTTCTCCTTTCCCTCAGGCCACGCTACTCGGCTGCGTTCCAAACACGCCCGCCGTACATCAGCGCGGCCGCCTGCTCCACGATGTCCTCCGGGAAGATCAATCCGATGCGAGCCGCCGCGTCCAGGTTCAGCTGAACCTCGGCACGCGGTTGGAAGGTGACCGGGATCTCGTTGGTCGGCGTCCCTTCGAGAACGCTGAGCACCACATCGCCAACCGTCAAGCCGTGCTCGTAGTAGTCGAACCCTGCGGTCAGCGTGGCGCTTGCGAGACTCGTGGGATCAGCCATCAGGAACGGCACGCCGGCTTCCTCAGCGGCCGCCAGCACGGCATCAATGGCGCTGACCACGGTGTTGTCGGTAGTTACGTAGAACGCGTCGACCCGACCGATCAGCGACTGCGCGGCCAGCGGCACGTTGGCCGTGGTATCGGCCGTGGCAGTGACCAGATCAATGCCGGCTTCCTCAGCGGCATCGATCGCCATCTCCGTCAACGTAACGGAATTGGCCTCTCCAGGGTTGTACACCATGCCGACGGCCTCAAGCTCCGGCAGCAGATCCATGAGCAGGCGGATGTGGGCGGCCACCGGGATCATGTCGGACACACCCGTGACGTTCTCATTCTCGCTTGGATCGGTCGCGCTGAGCACCAGTCCCGCGCCCACCGGATCCGTCACTGCCGCGTAGATTACCGGCACCTCGGTGCCCAAGAAGACCTCGACCGCCGCCTGTGCCGTAGGAGTGGCAATGGCGACCACCAGATCGACGCCTTGGTTCTGGAAGTTCTGGGCGA
>Ga0180436_10004311_pt1 | contig 12818 bp, 9 predicted proteins | sample SS_ome_2_FD_132434 | JGI IMG/M metagenome (GOLD analysis project Ga0180436, IMG submission 132434) | Hypersaline lake sediment archaeal communities from the Salton Sea, California, USA - SS_3_S_2 metaG | ecosystem: Environmental > Aquatic > Non-marine Saline and Alkaline > Hypersaline > Sediment...
ATTCTGTCGGAAGAAACCTCGCGCGTGGCGCGCGACATGCTGCGCCAGGTGGTCACCCGCGGCACCGCCTCCTTCGGCGAGGTGCCCGGTTACGCGGTGGGCGGCAAGACCGGCACCGCCGACAAGCCGAAGACGCGCGGTGGCGGCTACTACGACGACAAGGTGATCGCCACCTTCGCCAGTGTCTTCCCGGCGCATGATCCGCGCTACGTGCTGGTGGTGTCGCTGGACGAGCCGGTGGAAACCTCCGGCTCCAAGCCGCGCCGCACTGCCGGCTGGACGGCGGTTCCGGTCGCGGCGGAGATGATCCGCCGGGTGGCCCCGCTGCTCGGCCTCAAGCCCGAGATTGAACCTCTCACCCCAACGGGTGTAACACTCACCTCGAACTGACCGAGGGGGGTATGGTGGAGCGCGAACCAGTCACAACCTTGGCCGCGCTCGGCCTGACGGCGCAGGGCGGGGCCGATGCCGAGATCTCCGGCCTGTCGGTCGACAGCCGCAAGACGCGGCCCGGCCATCTGTTTGCCGCGCTGCCAGGCACCCGCGTGCACGGCGCCGAGTTCATCCAATATGCCCTGCGCATGGGCGCGGCGGCGGTCCTGACCGACCCGGAGGGCGCGCGGCTTGCGCATGACGTGCTGTTCGAGAACCCGAGCGTGGCGCTCGTCGTCACCGAAGATCCGCGCGCGGCGCTGGCCTATGCTGCGGCGCTGTTCTACGGCCGCCAGCCTCCGGTGATGGTGGCGGTGACCGGCACCAACGGCAAGACCTCGGTGGCGAGTTTCACCCGGCAGATCTGGCAGTTGCTCGGCCACGAGGCGGCCAATATCGGCACCACCGGGGTCGAGGGTGCCTTCGCCGCGCCGGCGACGCATACCACGCCCGAGCCGATCACCCTGCACGAGCTGCTGGCCGACATGGCCGCTCATGGCGTGTCTCACGCGGCGATGGAAGCCTCGTCGCACGGGCTGGAGCAGCGCCGGCTCGACGGGGTGAACATCGTGGCCGCGGGCTTCACCAATCTCAGCCAGGATCATCTCGACTATCATGCTGATCTTGAAGCCTATTTCGAGGCCAAAGCGGGTCTGTTTGACCGGGTTCTGCCGGCCGACGGCCTGGCGGTTCTGAACACCGACGATGCCCGCGGACGGGCCCTCGTGGATCGGGTGAAGGCGCGCGGCCAGCAGGTGCTGACGGTCGGCCACGGCAAGGGGTGCGATCTGCACATCACCAACCACCGCTACGGCGCGACCGGGCAGGAGTTGCGCTTCCACTGGCTGAACAAACCGCACCAGGTGCGGCTGAACCTGCTTGGCGGGTTCCAGGCCGACAACGTGATGATGGCGGCGGGGCTGTGCATCGCGTCCGGGTCCGATCCGCAGGCGGTGTTCGACTGCCTAGAAGACCTCACCACGGTGCGCGGGCGCATGGAACTGTCCGCGACACGCGCAAACGGTGCGGCGGTGTTCGTCGACTACGCCCACACCCCCGATGCCATCGCAACCGCGCTGCAGGCGATGCGGCCGCACGTCTTCGGCAAGCTGATCGTGGTGTTCGGCGCCGGCGGCGACCGCGACACCTCGAAGCGCAAGCTGATGGGCGAGGCTGCGGCCAAACATGCCGACGTGGTGATCGTGACGGACGACAACCCGCGCTCGGAAAACCCCTCTGATATCAGGGCGATGGTGATGGAGGGCTGCCCCGAGGCCAACGAGGTGGGCGACCGGGCCGAGGCAATCCTGCGCGGGGTCGACATGCTGGAGGCTGGCGACGCGCTGCTCATTGCCGGCAAGGGCCATGAGACGGGGCAGGTGATCGGCGACGACACATTGCCCTTCGACGATGCCGAACAGGCGAGCGTAGCGGTGGCGGCGCTCGAGGGGCGGCTGGCATGACGCTCTGGACAGCCGCCGAGGCCGCCGCGGCGACAGGCGGGAAAGCGCAAGGAAACTGGGGTGTTACGGGAGTTTCGATCGACACCCGGACGCTCGAAACAGGCGATCTGTTCGTTGCGCTCAAAGATGTGCGCGACGGCCATGACTTCGTCGCCCAGGCGCTGGAGCACGGCGCGGGCGCGGCGATGGTGAGCCGGGTGCCGGACGGTGTGCCGGAAGGCGCGCCGCTGCTGATCGTGGACGACGTTCTCGCCGCGCTCGAACGGCTCGGCGCGGCCGGGCGGGCGCGCACGACGGCGCGGGTTGCGGCGATCACCGGGTCGGTCGGCAAAACATCGGCAAAAGATATGCTCCGCGTCGGGCTCGAGGGGCAGGGCAAGGTCCATGCCGCCGAGGCGAGCTACAACAATCACTGGGGTGTGCCGCTGACGCTGGCGCGAATGCCGGCCGACGCTGATTTCGCCATCATCGAGATCGGCATGAACCACCCCGGCGAAATCGCGCCGCTCGCCCGGCTGGCCCGCCCGCATGTCGCGCTGATCACCACCGTGGCGGCCGCACATCTCGAAGCCTTCGACAGTATCGAAGGGATCGCGCGCGAAAAGGCCTCGATCTTCGAGGGGCTGGAGCCGGGCGGCACCGCGATCCTGAACGGCGATATCGAGACCGCCGCGATCCTGCGCCGCGCCGCCGAGGCCCATGCCGCACGGATCGAAAGCTTCGGCGAGGCCGCAGGCAGCGGTCTGCGCCTCGTGGATGTGACCCTCTACGACGACGCCACCGTCGCGCGCGTCGAGATCGGGGGCGAGGCGCAGGTCTTCCGCCTGGCCACCGCCGGCAAGCATTTCGCCGCCACCGCGCTCGGGGTGCTCGGCGTGGCCGCGGCCCTGGGGGCGGACGTCACCCTCACCACCCGAGCGCTCAGCCAATGGACGCCGCCCGCGGGACGGGGCACCCGCGAGGAAATCCTGCTCGACCCGGTCGAGGATCTCGCGCTGATCCTGATCGACGATGCCTTCAATGCCAACCCGGCCTCGATGGCCGCGGCGCTGGACGTTCTTGCCGCGAGCCACCCCGTCGATGGCGCCGGCCGCATCGGCAAGGGGCGGCGGATCGCGGTCCTGGGTGACATGCTGGAGCTTGGGCCGGACGAGATCGCGCTGCACGAAGGGCTGGCAGAACTCGATGCACTGGCCTCCGCCGACGTCGTGCACTGCGTCGGCCCGCGGATGAAGGCGCTCTGGGCGCGGCTGCCCGCGGGGCAACAGGGCGTGTGGACCGAGCAGGCGCGGGAACTGGCCGAGCGTGTCCATCATCTCATCGATGCCGGCGACGTTCTGCTGGTGAAGGGCTCGAAGGGATCGCGTGTCAGCCTCGTGGTTGACGTGGTGCGAAAACTGGGCCATCCGGCTGTGGACTGACGCAAGGGGCACACCAGATGTTGTATTGGCTGACCGAGTTTTCCGATGGCGGCGGTGTGTTCAACCTGTTTCGCTACATCACCTTCCGGGCTGGTGCGGCCTTCTTCACCGCGTTGATCTTCGGCTTCCTGTTCGGCATGCCGCTGATCAACCTGTTGAGAAACCGGCAGAAAAACGGTCAGCCGATCCGCGTTGACGGACCGGAGGGGCATGTCGAGGCCAAGGCCGGCACACCGACGATGGGCGGCGCGCTGATCCTCGGCGCGATCCTCGTCTCGACCCTGCTCTGGGCCCGGCTCGACAACCCGTTCGTCTGGATCGTGCTCGGGGTGACGCTCACCTTCGGCCTGATCGGCTTTGCCGACGACATCCGCAAGATCCGCTCGGGCGACAACTATGCCGGCCTCTCGGGCCGGATGCGGCTGCTGCTCGAGACCCTGATCGCGCTGGTGGCGGTCTACCTCGCGGCCAGCGTGCACCCGGAGGATCTGTCGTTCCAACTGGCGCTGCCGGTGTTCAAGGACACGCTGATCAACCTCGGCTGGTTCTTCCTGCCCTTCGCCGCCTTCGTCGTGGTGGGCGCGGCCAACGCGGTGAACCTCACCGACGGGCTCGACGGGCTCGCGATCATGCCGGTGATGATCGCCGCCGGGACGCTCGGGATCATCGCCTACGCGGTCGGCCGGGTCGACTTCACCGAGTATCTCGACGTGCACTACGTGCCGGGCACCGGCGAGTTGCTGGTGTTTGCCGCCGGCCTTATCGGCGGCGGGCTCGGGTTCCTGTGGTACAACGCGCCCCCCGCGGCGGTGTTCATGGGCGACACCGGCTCGCTCGCGCTCGGCGGTGCGCTCGGCGCGATCGCGGTGGCGATGAAGCACGAGATCGTGCTCGGCATTGTCGGCGGGCTGTTCGTAGTCGAAGCGCTTTCGGTGATCATCCAGGTGCTCTACTTCAAGCGCACCGGCAAGCGGGTGTTCCTGATGGCGCCGATCCACCACCATTTCGAAAAACGCGGCTGGGCCGAACCGCAGATCGTGATCCGGTTCTGGATCATCTCGCTGGTATTGGCGCTGATCGGCCTCGCCACGCTGAAACTGCGCTGACGGCCGCTCATCGGCCGTGGGGCCTCTTCGCGGCTTCATCTTGGCAGGAATACTCCACGGGGGTCCGGGGGTGTGAAACCCCCGGCCGGTCGGACCGGCGCAGCCGGTTCGAAACTTCTTTCAAAGCCTCCCTGGCTTGGCTACCAAGGCGCAAGGTGAACCGGAGCCCGCCCATGATCCCCGTTCGTGGCTATGAAGACAAATCCGTCGCCGTGCTGGGACTCGGTCGCTCCGGGCTGGCCGCGGCCCGTGCGCTGGCGGCCGGGGGGGCGCAGGCGCTGTGTTGGGATGACAGCCCGGAAGCCCAGGCGAGGGCCGAGGCCGAGGGGCTCATGCTCCGCGATCTCGGCCGGTCCACTGCGTTTGACGGTGTCGCCGCGCTGATCACCAGCCCGGGCATTCCGCATCTCTACCCGGAGATGAACCGCCACATCCTGCGCGCGCATCAGGCCGGCGTTCCGATCGACAACGACATCGGGCTGTTCTTCCGCTCCTTCGCGACGCCGCAGTGGGACAATTTCGACCAGGTGCCCAAGGTCATCGCCGTCACCGGCTCCAACGGCAAATCGACCACCTCGGCGCTGATCCATCACATCCTCGAAGAGGCCGGCCGCCCGGCTCAACTCGCCGGCAACATCGGGCGCGGCGTGCTCGACATCGAGCCGGCGCGCGACGGCGAGGTGGTGGTGCTGGAGCTCTCCTCTTACCAGATCGAACTCGCCCGTGCGCTGACCCCCGACATCGCGGTGTTCACCAACCTCTCGCCCGACCACCTCGACCGCCACGGCGGCATGGGCGGATACTTCGCCGCCAAGCGGCGGTTGTTTTCCGAGGGCGGGCCGGACCGGGCGGTGATCGGCATCGACGAGCCGGAGGGGCTGTTTCTCGCCGGGCAGATGAGCGAGGGGCCGGGCGACGACCGGGTGATCCGGGTCTCGGTGGCGCAGAAGCTCTCCGGGCCGGGCTGGCAGGTCTTCGCGCGCAAGGGTTTCCTGTCGGAGTACCGCAAGGGCCGGCAGGTGGCGTCGATCGACCTGCGCGGCATGAAGGGCTTGCCGGGCCGCCACAATCACCAGAACGCCTGCGCCGCCTTCGCCGCCGCGCGTGCGCTGAACCTCGCGCCGCGCCAGATCGAGGCGGCGCTCGGCACGTTCGGCGGGTTGCCGCACCGCTCGCAGCTGGTGGGCGAAAAGGACGGTGTGAGTTTCGTGAACGACTCGAAGGCCACCAACGTAGATAGCGCGGCCGCCGCGCTGCAGGCCTTCGACCGGGTGCGCTGGATTGCCGGCGGGCTGGGCAAGGACGGCGGAATCGCCGACCTCGCGCCGCATCTCGGCCACGTGGCCAAGGCCTATCTCATCGGCCATTCGGCGCGCGCCTTCGCCTTGCAGCTGGCCGATACCCCGCACGAGATTTGCGAGACGATGGAGCGGGCGGTGGCGCGGGCCGGCGCGGAGGCGGAGGCGGGCGAGACGGTGTTGCTTGCCCCGGCGGCCGCAAGTTTCGACCAGTATCAGGATTTCGAGGCGCGGGGCGAGGATTTCACCCGCCTTGTCAGGGCCTTGATCGCATCGACCCGTTAACGCCGGGTTTCCGAATCCGACCGAAATCGCACGACAATCCTCTCGAAAACCGGGGCGAAAACCCCCATATTGAGGTTGCGGTCGCGGTTACGCTCTGACCGGACGAAGGGGATGATTGACACGCGCAATCGCGTGAACCCGGGGCCGGGCGAGCGACGTCGGCCGCACGAAAGGATTTCAATGACCCAACGCACACAAGAATTGCCCGAAAAGGTGCTCGCGGCGGCAGAAACCAGCTGGAACAAATGGCGCGCGTCGATTCCGGTGACCCCGAGGATCGTGGATCCGGCTGCCCTGCGAGCCCATGTGCGCCATGTCGACCCGGACGCGGGCAAAAGCCCCGAGCAGCGCATCATCGAAAAGATCCGCCGCCGGATGAAGCAATACCCAGAATGGTATGAAACCCGGCCCGAGGCCGTCGCCGAGGCGGTGAGTTGCCATCTCGACCGGATCGGCGAGGTGCTGGCGCGCGAAATGCCGGTCAGCGACGATGCCGTCGACGTCTGGCTCATCCCGCTTTCGGTGTTCAACTGGCTCGAAGACAGCCCGACCGGCGAGAGATTCCACCGTGGCGCGCTGCTCGCATGGTCGAGCGCCGAAAAGTTCAACGCCGCCAACGCGCCGGGGCTGAGCGCGGCGGAGTGCGCCCGGCTGCGTGCGCCGTTCATGGAAATCGCGCCGCTGCTGCTGCGCGCGGTGCTGGAAGAGCTTCTGCAAACCGGGCTTTGGGTCAGTTTCGCCGAAAAATTCGTCGGCACCGAACTCGAGTTCCTGGTCCTGCGGGTGCAGCGCCCGATCTAGCGATGCCGGCGGGTGGCGGAGGGCCCGGCCCGGGGCCACCGGTTCGGCCGATCACCCCGCCTGTCGCCCGCCGCGCACGCTGGTTGGCTTTTCCGGCACGGTCGTTGGGCGCAACCGGGTTCTACTCGCGATGCGCGGGCCCGGCCGCCGCCTGCTGGCGAGCGATTCGGGCCGGCACAACAGATCGCACTGCGTCGGCACCCCCCAAAGTCGGCGCAGTGCGGCGAGTCAGGCAGGCAAGTCCGGCAGGTGCGGGCCGAAGAACCGCGCGCATTTTTCGCGATCTTTCGCTTCCAGCGCCTGGAGCGGTTCCGACATCGTCACCAGCCGGGTCTTGATCCGGCGACGCAACAGCCGCGCCAGGACCCGCTGCCACCAGGGCTGGGCGCGGCGCGCGGCGGCGAAATAGGCCTCGAGATCGTCGCGGCGAAAATGCAGGATCGCCTCCAGATCGTCACCGTCCGCCATCAGGCCGCAATGGAAGTTGCGGGTGGCGAAGGCCGCCTCGGGCAGATCGAAGGCGCCGAGGCCGGAGGTGGCGAAGCTGCGGACGAGGAAGCTGCGGTAATCCGTGCGGCACCTCGGACCACCGCCAAGGTTGAACACCCGGGCGGTGAGCGCGGGCCGGGCATCCGGGGCCGCGGCGAGGGCGCGGGCGGCATCCTGCACGGTGGCGATCTCCAGCGGCGTGTCGAGCGGCATGTGAAACATCAGGGGCGACATCTTGTGCCCGCCCATCACCGCGGTCAGCCGGATGATCGACCAATCGAGCCGGCTGGCGCGCACCGCGGCTTCGGCGGCGATCTTGGTCTTGGCATAGGCATCGCCCTCGGCGGCGACGAGCGGGTCGTCCACCCGGATCTCGGGGGTGTCCAGCCGGTCGCCGTAGACCGAGACCGACGAGGCGAAGACCAGGAACGCGCTGGGTGCGCGTTGCTCCAGCGTGGCGATCAGCGTCCGGGTGCCGCCGAGGTTGACCGCCTCGGCGAGTTCGGGATGGTCGTCGGCAAGCGGCGGGATGATGGCGGCGAGATGGATAACGGCGTCGACCCCGTCGCAGGCCGGGGCGAGGTCCGTGTCGCGGGTGATGTCGCCAAACCGGAGCGTCGCGCGGCCCGCGAAGGGGGCCAACGCGCGGCGGCTGGCGGGGGTGTCGCGGTCGAAGGCGACGATCCCGGGCGCATCGGCGCGTTCGGCCAGCTGCGCGACGACGGCGCGGCCGATCGTGCCCGCCGCGCCCGTGACCAGGATGCGTTGCGTCATCTTTTCCCGTCCGGTTGCCTTTGCACCCAAGATGGGGGCGGGCAGGGCGCTTGCGAAGGGCAAAAGGGTGCCGCGTTGCGTTTTCTCGCGAACTGGCGCATCAGCCATGCAGGCAACCCGGTGCACAATGAACCCCACGCTTGGCATATTCCTCAAACTCGGCGCGGTCATCGCCTTCGTGCTGATGCAGGCGCTGATCAAGGCGACCGAGGGACGGGTGCCGCCGGGCGAGGTGGTGTTCTTCCGGTCGTTCTTCGCATTCCCGGCGATCCTCGCCTGGCTCGCCTGGCGGCGCGAGTTGCGCGTCGGGCTGCGCACGGACCGGCCGATGAGCCACGTCTGGCGCGGGGTGGTGGGCACCTCGGCGATGGGGCTGGGCTTCGCCGGGTTGGCGCTCCTGCCGCTGCCGGAGGTGACGGCGCTCTCCTACGCCGCGCCGATCCTCACCGTGGTTTTTGCGGCGATGTTTCTCGGCGAACAGGTGCGCGCGGTGCGGCTGTTTGCGGTCGGCCTCGGCATGGCCGGGGTGATGATCGTGCTGGCGCCGCAGCTCACCGCGGTGGGCAACGGCGACCTCGGTGCAACGCAGGCGCTGGGCGCGGTGCTGGTGCTGATGGGGGCGACCTTCGCGGCGCTGGCGCAGATATTCATCCGCAAGATGGTGGCCACCGAGCGCGCGGCGACGGTGGTGTTCTATTTCACCCTGTCGTCGATGCTGTTGTCGCTGCTCACCCTGCCGTTCGGCTGGGTGATGCCGAGCCCGCGCGACGCCGGGCTCCTGGTGCTGGCGGGCCTCGTGGGCGGCGTCGGGCAGGGGCTACTCACCTCGGCCTACCGCTTTGCCCATGCCTCGGTGGTGGCGCCGTTCGACTACGCTTCGATGCTGTTTGCCATTGCCATCGCCTATTTCATCTTCGCCGAGGTGCCGACCGGCGCGACGCTCGCCGGGGCGGCGCTGATCGTCGGCGCGGGCATCCTGATCATCTGGCGCGAGCGCCAGCTCGGCCTCGACCGGGACCGGCCCCGCAAGGTGATGACACCGCAGGGGTGAGGACTTCAAATTGTGCGCCTGCGGCGCGCGCGATTGTTTGAATGGGGGCCAGCCCCCAAACCCCCGAGGTATTTCGCGACCAAAGAAGACGGGTCGTGGGGCTGGCGTGGACCGGGCTTTGCGGCTATTCTAGCGCCAGACCCGGGAGCAACCCGGGCGGAACGAGGCAGTATTCGGGCAGGTCCCATGACCGAAATGGTATATGGCGCCGCACCCCGGCAGGAGGGAGATCCCATCCTGCCCCGGTGGTGGCGTACGATCGACAAATGGTCGGTGTCGTCGCTTCTTTTGCTTTTCGCGATCGGGCTGTTGCTCGGGCTTGCCGCCTCGCCGCCGCTGGCCGAGCGCAATGGCTTGGACCCGTTCCACTACGTTGAACGGCAGGTGGTGTTCGGCGTCGTGGCGTTTTTCGTGATGTTCATCACCACGATGATGAGCCCGCAGCTTGTGCGCCGGCTCGGCGTGATCGGGTTTTTCCTCGCTTTCGCGGCGCTGGTGTTGCTGCCGGTGTTCGGCACCGATTTCGGCAAGGGCGCGGTGCGCTGGTATTCGCTCGGGTTTGCCTCGCTGCAGCCGTCGGAGTTCCTCAAGCCCGTCTTCGTGATCACCGTGGCCTGGCTGATGGCCGCGAGCCAGGAGATCGGCGGCCCGCCGGGCAAGTCGATGTCGCTGGTGCTGACGCTGGTGGTGGTGGGCTTCCTTGCGATGCAGCCGGATTTCGGCCAGTCGGCGCTGGTGCTGTTCGGCTGGGGGGTGATGTATTTCGTGGCCGGCGCGCCCTATATCCTGATCCTTGCCGCCGCCGCGATCGTCGTGCTCGGGGGCATGTTCGCCTACGAGAATTCCCAGCACTTCGCCCGGCGGATCGACGGGTTCCTGAACCCTGAACTCGACCCTACGACCCAGCTCGGCTTCGCCACCAACGCGATCCGCGAGGGCGGGTTTTTTGGCGTCGGGGTCGGCGAGGGCCAGGTGAAATGGTCGCTGCCCGATGCCCATACCGATTTCATCATCGCGGTGGCGGCGGAAGAATACGGGCTGGTCCTCGTCTTGCTGATCATCGGGCTCTACGCCACGGTCGCGGTGCGCAGTTTCGTTCGGCTGGTGCAGGAGCGCGACCCGTTCATCCGGCTCGCGGGCACCGGACTGGCCGCGATGTTCGCGGTGCAGGCGCTGATCAACATGGGCGTCGCGGTGCGGCTCTTGCCGGCCAAGGGCATGACGCTGCCCTTTGTGAGCTACGGTGGCTCGTCTTTGATTGCCACCGGCCTAGCCGTCGGCATGCTGCTCGCCTTCACCCGCACGCGGCCGCAGGGCCGGATCGGCGACATCCTCGCCAGCGGACGCGGGCGATGACCGGCCGCGCGCCGCTTCTGGTGATCGCCGCCGGGGGAACCGGCGGCCACATGTTTCCGGCCCAGGCGCTGGCCGAGGCGATGCTATCGCTCGGGTGGCGGGTGAAGCTCTCCACCGATGCGCGCGGCGCGCGCTATGCCGGGGGCTTCCCGAACGCGGTCGAGATCGAGAAGGTGTCGTCGGCGACGTTTTCGCGCGGCGGCGTGCTGGCCAAGGCGCTGGTGCCGTTTCGCATCGTCGGCGGCGTGCTTGGCGCCATCATCGGCTTTTTGCGCGACCGGCCCGATGTCGTCGTGGGCTTCGGCGGCTACCCCTCGATCCCGGCGCTGTCGGCGGCCTGGGCGTTGCGGCTGCCGCGCATGATCCATGAACAGAACGGCGTGCTGGGGCGCGTGAACCGGGTGTTCGCCGCCCGGGTGAGCCGGGTGGCCTGCGGCACCTGGCCGACCACCAACATCCCCGACGGCGCCAAGGCCGTCCACACCGGCAACCCGGTGCGCGCCACCATCGCCGACCGGGCCGCGGCGGGCTACATCGCGCCCGGCGACTACCCGATGCAGATCCTTGCCATCGGTGGCAGCCAGGGGGCGCATGTGCTGGCCGAAACCGTGCCCGCGGCGATCGCGGCGCTGCCCGACGAGATCCGCCGGCATGTGTCGATCGCGCAGCAGGCGCGGGCCGAGGACGCCGATACGGTGCGCGCCTTCTACGATCAGCATGGCATCCGTGCCGAGGTTTCACCGTTCTTCGACGATGTGCCGCGGCGCATGACGGAGGCGCAGCTGGTGATCAGCCGGGCCGGGGCCTCGTCGGTGGCCGACATCAGCGTGATCGGCCGGCCGGCGATCCTGATCCCCTATCCGCACGCCACCGAAGACCACCAGAGCGCCAATGCGCGGGGGCTGGTCGAGGCCGGCGCCGCCATCCTCATCCCGCAAAGCCAGCTTGACGCCGAGACGCTTTCGGCGCAGATCGCCCTCGTTCTCGGCAACCCGCAGGGCGCCGAGCAGATGGCCGCCGCCGCGCTCGGCCAGGGCCGGCCGGACGCAACCGCGGCGCTGGTCGGGCTCGTCGAGGAGCTCGCGGCGGCAAACCGGAAGGGTGAGGGATGAGTGCAGCGACGAAATTGCCCACCGAGATGGGGCCGATCCACTTCGTGGGGATCGGCGGCATCGGCATGTCGGGGATCGCCGAGGTGCTGATCAACCACGGCTACCGGGTGCAGGGCTCCGACCTCAAGGCCAGCGCGATCACCGAGCGTCTTGCCGGGCTCGGCGCCGAGATCTTCATCGGCCAGCGCGCCGGGAACCTCGAAAACGCCGAGGTGGTAGTGATTTCCACCGCGATAAAGCCGGGCAACCCCGAGCTTGACGCCGCTCGTGCGCGCGGGTTGCCGGTGGTGCGCCGCGCCGAGATGCTGGCCGAGCTGATGCGGCTGAAATCGAACATCGCCGTGGCTGGCACCCACGGCAAGACCACCACCACAACCCTTGTGGCCGAGCTGCTGGTGAAGGGCGGCATCGACCCGACCGTGATCAACGGCGGCATCATCCACGCCTACGGCTCCAACGCCCGGATGGGGCAGGGTGAGTGGATGGTCGTCGAGGCCGACGAGAGCGACGGCACCTTCAACCGCCTGCCCGCCACCATCGCCGTGGTCACCAACATCGACCCCGAGCACATGGACCACTGGGGTGATTTCGACGCCCTGCGCCGGGGCTTTCACGATTTCGTCTCCAACATCCCGTTCTATGGCCTCGCGGTCTGCAACACCGACCATGCCGAGGTGCAGGCGCTGGTGGGCCGGATCAGCGACCGCCGGGTGGTGACCTACGGCTTCAACGCCCAGGCCGATGTGCGCGCGGTCAACCTGCGCTACGAGGCGGGGGCGGCGCATTTCGACATCGAGCTGAACGCTGAGGACAAGGCGATCGCGGGCTGCACCCTGCCGATGCCGGGCGACCACAATGTCTCGAATGCGCTGGCAGCGGTGGCGGTGGCGCGTCACCTCGGCATGAAGACCGCCGAGATCCGCGACGCGCTGGCCAGTTTCGGCGGCGTCAACCGGCGCTTCACCAAGGTGGGGGACTGGAACGGCGTGCCGATCATCGACGATTACGCCCACCATCCGGTCGAGATCGCCGCGGTGCTGCGCGCGGCACGCCAGGCCTCCACGGGCCGGGTGATCGCCGTGCACCAGCCGCACCGCTTCACCCGTTTGCATTCGCTGTTCGACGATTTCTGCACCTGTTTCAACGATGCCGACGTGATCGGCATCGGCGAGGTCTTCGCCGCCGGCGAGACACCGATCGAAGGTGCCACACGTGACGATCTGGTCGCCG
>Ga0180436_10004313_pt1 | contig 12814 bp, 12 predicted proteins | sample SS_ome_2_FD_132434 | JGI IMG/M metagenome (GOLD analysis project Ga0180436, IMG submission 132434) | Hypersaline lake sediment archaeal communities from the Salton Sea, California, USA - SS_3_S_2 metaG | ecosystem: Environmental > Aquatic > Non-marine Saline and Alkaline > Hypersaline >...
CCAGTTGCAGAACACGTCACGGAGCAGGAGAGGCGGAATCAGGAGGCCACCAAAAAGCAGCAAGCGGAGATCGAGCGCAAGCAGAAGATCCGCGCGGCCGCGGCACAGTTGCGGCAGCAGGGCAAGGAGCTGCACAAGCAGAACAAGGCGATCCGCGACAAAATGAAGGAATACAAAGAAGCCTGCGGCAGCGACCTTTTACAGCTCCGCGCGGAAAACGAAAGCCTGGCCGCGGAGGGGGTTGAGCTTCGGCAGTCCCTGGCCCTGCTAAAGCAGACCGCGGGAGTGTAGACGCATCACAAGCCCGGCTTCCTGTGCCGCATAGCGAAAGGTGGGCCGCCGGGCTCAAGGCTCATCCAAGCGGTTGCGTGCGACCGTTCAAAACCTTTCGTCCGCACGCACGGCCCGCCCTGGTCTTCATCCTGGGGCGGGCTTCTCTTCATATTCACGGCGGCCGGGGGAGATGATAGGGGAGCAGAAGCGGACGGTGGGGTCAGCGAAGGGCGAACAACCATACCAGTCTACCGGTACCCGTGCAGAACCGGTAGCCCCGACATTGAAGGAAGTCGGCATCGACTACAAGCTCTCTTCCCGTTCGCAGACTATTGCCGCAATCCCCGAAGACGACTTCGAGCAGACGCTGTCAGAGGCATACAATCATAAGCGGCCGGAGCTGCCGACGCCACCTGCGCGAACTGAGAGGCCGGTTTTTACAGTCCGAAGTCTCAAACTGCCGAAATCCGGGTTTTTCAGGATTCGGGCCGGCGCTGGACATGGCCGACCCCGGACGCGACCGGCGCAATCTGACTGATGCTGATATCGTGCGGTTAGTGGCGGAGTTGGACAAACGGCGGACGGCGGGCAGGCCGAAAGCGGGCGCGGAGAAATTACCGCAAAGTTGCGGTAATTCTCGCAATTCCACATCCGCCGACGAGACGGCCGCCGTCATCGGCATATCGGCCCGCAAGGTAGAGCAGACACGCACCGTGCTTGACAAGGCGGCCACCGGACAGCCTGAGCGCGCGCTGACGGGCCGATCCGGACTCCGCCCGTGTCTTCACATAGGCCGGAGGGCTGAGGCGCTGAGGGGGCAATGGCTTCGAGCTTTTCTTAAAGGTAGAACCCGGAGCCCTTTTGTTTGCCGCGTGTGTGTTGTGTGTGTGTGAGGGTAGAACCTGGAGCCCTTCATCCTGCCGGCGTGTAGGGTTGTGGTTCGCATGCAAGGTTGCGGTCCGCGTCTTGTGTGTGTAGTTGTGTGTGTAACGGCGCGCCTTTTTTCGTCTTGTTTCACGCTGTCACGCTTGCCGGGCCGAAGGGGAGAAACACGCTAGAACCCCAATGTTTACAGGGTTTTTTTGTTAGGAAAGTTGGTGGGCGATACAGGACTTGAACCTGTAACATCCAGCGTGTAAAGCTGGCGCTCTGCCAATTGAGCTAATCGCCCACATCGTTCGCCGGGTTGGGCCGACCACCCGTCCCCAAGCATGCTCCGAAAGGGTCACAGATGCGCCGAACTCTGTCAAGCCGCACTTGATAGGGGATCATTCTTCTGTTAAACAGTAAGGCGCATCGGGATGAGGAAGCAGTAAGATGAACAGCGCTGGAGATCCACTGAAAGTCGCCGTACTGGGATCAGGCAAGGGCAGCAACTGCCAGTCGATTATCGACGCAATCGAGCGGGGCGACCTGAATGCCGTTATCGTCTGCATACTTTCGGACGTGGCAGACGCCCATATCCTTACCAGGGCAAAGAAACACGGTATTCCCGCCGAGTACATCAGCGGCGCACCGTTCAAGACGAAGTTGGACGGCGAAGCCGAGCAACGCTACATCCGGACTCTCAGAAAGTACGGCGCCGAGGCGATCGTGCTGGCAGGTTTCATGCGGATAGTCAAGGCGGGCCTGCTGAAGGCGTTTCCCAGCCGCATTCTCAACATTCATCCGGCCCTGCTGCCGGCTTTCCCCGGAATGGAAAGCTGGAAGCAGGCACTGGATTACGGTGCCAAGGTCGCGGGTTGCACCGTGCACTTCGTCGATCAGGGGACCGACACCGGCCCCATTATCATTCAGAAGTGCGTGCGCGTGGAGGAAGACGACACGCCCCAGAGCCTGCACGCGCGCATCCAGGAGCAGGAGCACGAGGCGTTTCCGGAAGCACTCAGGCTGCTGGCCGCCGGACGGCTTGCCGTTGAAGGACGGCGGGTACGCATCGGGCCGGCTCCGCCGTCAATTTAGGCCCCAATATCTTCGGGCTGGACTCGAAGCACGCGTTTCTCTAATATCCGGCGCTTGCTTCATGCTTCACGCACGAAAGGCGACGATGAAAGATCAGAAAAAACTGATTCTGGGATTGCCGAAGGGCAGTCTTCAGGACGCGACTTTCTCCATGATGAAGAAGGCCGGCTTCGTCATCCGGGCGGATTCGCGGTCCTACACCCCCAGCGTGGACGATCGTGAGCTCGACATCCGCCTCATTCGCGCCCAGGAGATCAGTCATTACGTCGAACTGGGAATGCTGGATGCCGGCATTACCGGTTATGACTGGATTGTTGAAAACGGGTCCGACGTGGTTGAGGCCGCCGAGTTGATCTACGCCAAGCAGGGGCTCCGGCCCGTGCGCTGGGTTCTGGCCGTACCGGAAGATTCCGCTATCACCTGCACATCCGACCTGGAAGGCAAGCGCATCGCAACTGAGGCCGTCGGCCTGACAAGCCGATTTCTCTCGGAAAATGGTGTTCAGGCCGAGGTCGAGTTTTCTTGGGGAGCCACGGAGGTCAAGGCGCCCGAACTGGTTGACGCGATTGTGGAGCTGACCGAAACCGGGTCCTCGTTGCGGGCCAACAACCTGAGAATCGTGGAAACCGTACTGGAATCGACCACCCGTTTTATTGTAAACCGCGAGGCCTGGCAGGACGAATGGAAGAAGGAAAAAGTAGAGCAGATCGTCATCCTTCTCAAGGGTGCGCTGGCGGCGGAAAGCAAGGTCCTGCTCAAGATGAACGCCAGGGCAGCGGCATCGAACCGCGTTTCCGCCATTCTGCCGTCGCTGCACGCTCCGACAATCAATCCGCTCGGCGAAGAGGGATGGGTGGCGATCGAGTCGGTTGTCGAGGAAAGTGTCGTCAGGGAGATTATTCCGAAGTTGAAGGCGGTCGGCGCCGAGGGCATCATAGAACTACCGCTCAACAAGGTCATCCCGTAGTGGAAGGAGTAAGCGTGGGTTCGATTAAGAAGAAGCGCATAAAGAAGATGACGAAGCACAAGCACCGGAAGCGCTCCCGGGCGAATCGTCACAAGAACAAGTAGCACAGGGATAATATTCTATGCCGGCACGTCTAATGCCCGTTATCAGGCTGGGCTTGACGGCGGCGTGCGCGCTTTTGTGCCTTGCCGGTTGTGCCGCTCTCAGACGTCCGTCCACCGATCTTGAGCTGGCGGCGGCCGACCGCGATTTGGCGCGGGCGCTGGCCCATTACTCGCAGGCGCTGATCATCGAGGCGGAAAAGGGGCTGGGAGCACCTGAAGCTTTCGAGCACTATCTCCTCGCCGCCACGCTCGATCCGGGCGAACATCGCCTGCACGCGAAGCTCGCGACCGAGTACTTCAGGCGTGATGAGCCGGAAAAGGCAATAGAAGAGCTCAAGAAGTCCTGCGCCGCGAATCCAGGCTCCGTTCTGGCCCGCCTGGCTCTGGCGCGGGGATACCAGTTCAGCGGCGACATTGTCCAGGCCCTGCGCGAGTACCATAGGGCCAACAAGATGGCCCCGGAGCTGCCGACCATTTACCTGACGCTGGCCCACCTGTACTTTCAGAACGATAATGACGCCGAAGCGCTGAAAGTGCTCGCCCGCGCCTACGAAAAGCTCGATTCGCCCGAAACCGTCCGCGCCTACTGCTACAGCACGGCCCTCCGCTTCATACAACGCAAACGGCCGGACAAAGCCATTGCCTGCCTGAAATTCGTAGCCGAGCGTTCCGATGGAGATCAGGCTCAACTCAACCACCTCATCGGTGAGTTGTACGAGGGACAGAAGGATTTCGACCAGGCCAAGAAGCATTACGGTATGGCTTCGGAGGGCGACCCCCCCCTGCCCCAGTCCTTTGTAAAACTGGCGATGCTGCAGCTTCATGACGATCCGGCGGAAGCCATCAGGACCCTTATACGGGGCGACAGGCAGGTCGCCGACAACCTCCTGATTCTCCTGGCGCTGGCCCAGTTCTATACAACGCAGGAGCGTTTTCAGGAAGCGGTCGAGACTTTCGAAAGGGTGGCGCGGATTGTGGACACGGAGGGTCGGGATACTCTTACGGCCGGCTTCTATCTTCAGTACGGCGCCGTGTGCGATCAGGCGGGACTGAAGGAAAAAGCGGAGTCGGTGTTCGAAGGATGCATCGAGACCTATCCCGATGCGCATGCCGCTTTGAACTACCTGGCTTACATGTGGGCGGAGAACGGCATCAAACTGGACAAGGCCCTGGACTACGTCAAACGGGCGCTTGAACAGGAACCGGCGAACGGCGCCTACCTCGATACGCTGGGCTGGATCTACTACAAGCAGGAAGACCATGCCAACGCGCTGGCCTACATCCAGCAGGCAAGAGAAGCCATACCCGACGACCCCACGATTACGGATCATCTCGGCGACGTATACGAAGCGCTCGGCCGCCGGGACAGGGCCATCGTGCAATGGAAAGCCAGTTTCATGTTGAACCCTGAGGACGAGAAAGTCGCCGCGAAGTTGTCAAAGGCCGGCATCGACGTGGATGTCCTCAGGAAAGAGGCTGAGAAGCAAATCAAGGCTTCCGAGCCTTCGGAAGAAAAGTAAGCGATCCCGCGGCATGCCAGCCATTCACCAGTTCTTAGCCGGATTCAGCAATTCGGATGCCATCAGCAACGAAGCGTTGGTTCTGCGGCGCATATTTCGCTCGTGGGGATACGCTTCGGAAATCTTCAGCGAAAGCCGCAGGATTCTGCCCGAACTGAGAAAAGAAGCCCGTGACTTCGCGGAATACGCGGCTGGACCCCGCAAGGACGACCTGGTTCTCCTGCATTTATCCATTGGTTCGCCGTTGAATGAATGCTTTGCCGAGCTTCCCTGCCGAAGGTCTATCCTCTATCACAATATAACTCCCTCCCGCTATTTCGAGTTGATCAACAAGCAGACGGCGCACAATCTGGCCGCGGGACGCGAACAGGCCAGAAGGCTGGCGCAGTCGGCCGAAGTGGTCATGGCCGACAGCCGCTTCAATGCCGACGAACTGGAGAGCATGGGGTACAGACGCGTAGACGTACTGCCCCTCGTGCTCGATCTGGAGCGCTTAGAGTCGCGCCCGGACAGATCGATCCTGCGCAAGTTCGGTCGGGACGCCGTCAACGTCCTTTTCGTAGGCCGCTGCGCTCCCAACAAGAGAATTGAGGACGCGCTTCAGGCCTTTGCTTTCTTCCATCATTTCGTCGAGCCCAATTCCCGCTTTATTCATGTCGGTTCCCACGCCGGGGCGGAACGCTACTACTACCTGCTGCTGACGCGGGTACGCGAACTGGGGCTCGACGGCTGCGTGCATTTCGCTCGTTCGGTCCCACAGCGCGAACTGAACGCTTACTATAAGTGCGCAACCCTCTTTCTTTGCATGAGTGAGCATGAGGGCTTTTGTATTCCACTGATTGAAAGCATGGTGCACGATGTCCCCGTGCTGGCGTATGCCGCCGCAGCGGTGCCCGAAACGCTTGACGGCGCCGGAGTCCTTTTCGCTGAGAAGGACTACGCGTGTGTGTCGGAACTTATGGGGCGAATCGTGCGCGATCGAACGTTACGTCGGTTCATCTTGGAAGGACAGCAACGGAGACTCGCGCGCTACCGCCGGCGCGATCTCGAAGCAGAGTTGAGAACACGGCTCGCGCCTCTACTCGACCCGCGCGGGTGATCTTCTCCTCCCTTGCTCGACTGCAATGAGCGCTATATCTCCGGAAAAACGAGTCTTTATTTCGCGTAACCCGGCCCAGACATGGGATCTGGCCGGCCGCATTGTGAAGCGCCTGCCGGAATCGGCCGTCCTGGCGCTGCACGGCCGTCTGGGCAGCGGCAAGACCTGCTTCGTTCAAGGCGTTGCCGCGGCGCTGCGGATCGAATGCCCGGTGACAAGCCCTTCCTTCACCCTGGTCAACGAATACCTCACCGGTGTCAGGCCGCTCTACCACATTGATTTGTACCGGGTAATGAACCCTGACGAGATCTTCAGCCTTGATCTGGAGGATTACCTCTACGCGGACGGGATCACGGCCGTCGAGTGGGCCGAGCGGGCAGGCGACCTTATTCCGCCTGCGGCCCTGCATATTCTCTTCGAGTCTTGGAAGGGCAGGGAAGAGAGAAGAATTACGCTCTGGACGGGGAACAAATCTCCAGTGCCTGCCGTGCCAGACGAGTGATTTCACCCCATTTTCTGGCACGAATCAAATCCTTGCGCACCATCCACGATCCCCCAACGGCTCCCACAACATCCAGAGCCAGATACTCGGCAGCATTGCCCGCGTCTATGCCCCCGGTAGGCAGGAACTTTACGCCGGTATGCGCGTACGGGCCGGCCAGCGCTTTCAACATCTTCACGCCGCCAAGCGCTTCAGCAGGGAAGAACTTCAGTAGATTGCAGCCCAACTCGATTCCGCGATCGATTTCGGTCGGCGTCATTACGCCGGGGACAAACGCCAATCCGGCGTTGAGAGCGCGCGACACAATCGTTTCGTTAAGGCCCGGCGCGACGGCAAAGCTCACGCCCGACTCGATTGCTCGGTCCAGCATATCCGGCGTCAGAACCGTTCCGGCCCCTACCACCATCTCCGGAAACTCGTTTACGATCCGGCGTATGGCTCCCGCCGCTTCCTCCGTGCGGAAAGTGATCTCCACTATGTCCAGATCCGCCTCCAGGAGCGCGCCGGCCAGCGGCAACGCCTGATCGACGTCATCGACGGTGGCGGCCGGCACCACCCGCTTTGCAAGAATCATTTCCAGGCTCATAACCAGCATCAATGCGCCGCGGCTGCAGACACTTCCCCGGCGGAGATATTCCTGTTTAGCACAAGCCTCGCCAATGTGCAAGAAAAGCCTTTCACTTTGCGGGTTTCACTTTGCGGGTAGACACAGCCGACATCGTTTGATATACACGCGCTTACCATGATAAAGAATGTCGCTACAGTTCGTAAAATTGTGCTGAAGGCCTCCAGGGATGCGCGCCGCAGGATGCGCGGCTCGCTGCAGCCTGCTTTTGCCGGACCCGTAAAGTGGCCGGTCGAATGCACTGTCGGTCCGGGGCTTGAGGGCGCCATCGCCTGCGAGAGCAGCGTCGGATACGTCAACGGATCGCAGGGCGCCCTGCTCTACCGCGGGTACGACATCTTCGATCTCTGTACGGACTCAACTTACGAAGAGGTGGCTTACCTCCTGCTGCACGGAAGGCTGCCGACAAGAAAGCAACTTTCAGACTACAAGGCCAAGCTGGCCGTTCACAGGCATATTCCCGAGACGCTGCGCCTGCTGATGTCTTTTCCCGTCGAGGAAATGAACGCCATGGCGGCCCTGCGCCTGGGCACGAATCTTCTGCGCCAGAAATTCACGCAACTCGACCTGGAGATTTCCAAGCGCGATATCAAGGAAGCAATCAGTACCGACGAGGATTCCATCGCGATGGAAACGATGCCTTTCGGGGAAAAGCGGGCGGTCTACGAGTTTGAAATGGGCAGGAAGCACAGCAGGACAAGCCGCGAGTACGAAAACGCGGTCAAGGACGCCGCGAACCTCGAATCGTGTTCTCACGTTCTTGCCGCGGTCGGGACGCTCGCGGCCGCGATCGCGCGGCTGCGCAGGGGACTTCTGCCGATCGAGCCGGATCCCGAACTAGGTCACGCCGCAAATTACCTTTACATGCTGACGGGACGCCGTCCGACGGCTGTCGAGGAAAGGATCATGGATATCTGCATGATCCTGCACGCCGATCACGGCATGAACGCCAGCACGTTTGCCGCGATCGTAGTTGCTTCTACGCTTTCCGACGTCTACGCCTCGGTCGGCGCCGGCATAGCCGCTCTCAACGGACCTTTGCACGGCGGCGCCAACGAGCTGGTGGTCAAGACGCTGGAGGAGATCGGTTCGCCCGAAAACGTAAAGAAGTGGTATGCCAAAGCGCGCTCCCGCAAGCAGAAGATTATGGGCTTCGGGCACAGGGTGTACAAGACCTACGATCCGCGCGCCCTTGTGCTCGGTCCGCTGGCAAGGTCCCTGGCCGACGGCAGCAGCAAATCGGCCCAATTGCTGCTGACCGCAATTGCACTGGAAGACGAAGTTGTGAAGTCTCTGGGCGCAAGCAAGGGCATATACCCCAATGTCGATTTCTTCTCTGGCCTCGTCTATGCGGCACTGGACGTACCGATGGAGCTTTTCACCCCGACCTTCGCGGTCGCAAGGGTGGCCGGATGGACGGCGCGGGTGCTCGAGTACCTGCGCAACAACCGCCTCTTCCGCCCGCGGGCGATCTACACCGGCGCGCTCAACAGCAGGTATGTTCCCCTCAGTAAGCGCTGAGCGGTAGGACGCATAGGCGCCTCTGCCGGCGGTCAATAAGTGACGTGAAACGGCTCCAGATCTTCCCCGGCGGCCGTGTAGTCGACCTTTATGTTGCCGACCCGCGCCATGGGAGGCCCGTCCCGGCACCAGCGCACAAAGCGCGAGACGTCGTCGGCATCTCCCTCCGCCAGGGCTTCAACCGAACCGTCGACGCGGTTTCTAATCCACCCCTTCAAGTCAAGGCGCAAGGCCTCATCGCGCGCGTACATACGGTAACAGACCCCCTGAACGCGTCCCCGCACGGAGATGTGGGCCCTGGTCTTCATTGCTCACTTCCGCCGACCATAGGCACGAAACGCACTGGAAGGTCGTTCTCCCGGCGCACACTCCCTTTCTCCTTGCGCAGGATAACCAGACGCTGGCTGTACTTGCCCACCGGGACGATCATGCGGCCGCCTTCCCTGAGCTGGTTGACGAGGGCTTCCGGAACTTCCTCGGGCGCGCATGTCACGATTATCACGTCAAACGGCGCGTGATCGGGCCAGCCTTTGTAGCCGTCGCCCGTGAGTACGCTGACTTCCCCGTATCCTTCCGCTGCCAGAACGGCCCTGGCGTGCTCGGCAAGCTCCGGGACAATCTCAATGGAATAGACTTTGGCGCCCATCTCGGCCAATACCGCCGCCTGATAGCCCGACCCGGTTCCGATCTCGAGCACCTTTTCACCCTCGCGCAGTTCCATCTGTTCAGTCATGTAGGCGACAATGTAAGGCTGCGAGATTGTCTGGCCGTGGCCGATCGGACAGGGATGGTCTCCGTAAGGATTGGAAAGGGCGCGTTGCGTCTCGGGTATGAAGACATGCCGGCGCACCTTGCCCATCGCGTCCAGGACCCGCTGGTCGCGGATCTTGTAGGCACGTAATACGTCGACCATCGCCTTGCGCCGGACGTTCCATTGTTCTTCACTTGCCGGCCTATCCATCTGCTCCCCCGTGCATGACGTCGCGGCAACCAGGAGGCATGCCGCCAGCAGCGCCTGCATGAGACTCGAACCTGTACAGTTTCCCGCTGTCTTTGAGCTTCCCATCGATCAGTTTCACCCCCTCTCTTTTCAGCAGATCGACCTTATCCGCCACCGCCGACCCGTGTTTGCTCCCGCGAAATCCGCCCACCGACAGGTCGGAGGCGATGACCCTGTGGCAGGGCACGTGCGGAGCAAACGGGTTGCGTTTGAGAGCCTGGCCGACCGCGCGAGGAGAGCCGCAACCGAGGTGTCTCGCAACAATTGCGTAGGTTGTGACGCGACCCGCCGGCACCCGGCTCACGGCCAGGTAGACCTCATGCTCGAAATCGGTGACTCTACGGCTTTGCATAGCCCCACTCCGCAAGGCGGCGCGCGGCGTAGTCGGCAAGATCCCCCGCGGGTTCGCGGGCCATATAACGTTGGTACTCTACTGCCGCCGCGCGCCTGCTGCCCATTCCTTCCAGGCACCGGGCACGGAAGAAGAGCGTGCGGCTGTTGCCCGGCAAACGTTGCTCGTAGCGGTTGAAACTTTGCAGCGCGCCGTCGTATCGCCGCAGGCGCTCTTTGCAGATTCCAACAACATGGTCGGCCTGCGGTTCGTCCGGATAGACGCGCGAGGCATGTTCAGCGTAACGCAGCGCGTCACCCGGGCGATTCTGCGCCAGGCGGCACTTCGCCATCAGGAGAAGCGCGGCATAATCGTCGGGAGCGGTCCTCAGCGCGGCGTCGAAATGCCCTCCGGCTTCATCGCACTTGCCGCACGCCAGCGCCGCCTCGCCCTTCTGCATCTGTTCGATCGCCGAACTTATTGCTCTCAGCCCGGCCGTACGATCCATGTAACGTTGACGGTGAAGATCGCGCTGCGCCGCCGCGGCGTATGTTGTCTGCACGCGTTGCGCGGCCGTCCTGTAGCGCTCGTCGCTCATCGGATGCGTGGCGAAGAGCAGAGCCACTGCGCCGGGACGCTCCTTTTCCAGGCCGCGGAATGCGTCCATCAGGCCGACCATCCCTTGCGGATTGTGCCCCGCGCGGGTCATGTATTCCATGCCCAGAGCATCGGCCTCCCGCTCGTCTTCGCGGCTGTAGCGCGCCAGCAGGGCGCCGGCCCCGATCGCCCCAAGCCCGGCCGCAAGGTCTCCGTAACCCTCGCGCTCGTTCTCGACGTAGGCGGCAACGCCGGAAACCATCGCCATCATCAGGATGTTCTTCGACATCCTCTCCGCGGCGTGCCTGGCGTTAACGTGCCCCATCTCATGCCCGAGCACCGCCGCCAGCTCCGCCTCATCGGACATTGCCAGTATCAATCCCCTTCCCAATGCCACGCTGCCCGCCGGCATCGTGTATCCGTTCACGACCGGGGTGTTGATGACACGAAAGCTGTATGGCATGGCGGGCCGGTGCGTAAAGTCCGCCATGGCCGCGCCGACGCCCGCAACATAGGCATTGAGGCCGCCATCCTGGCTGGCGCCATAGTCGGCCGAAAACTGGTGCGGCGCCCATTTGCGGTCCAGCGCCACTTCTTCGCCCTCGGACATCAGCATCAACTGCCGCCGTCCGGAAACCGGATTCGTGGCGCAGCCCGCAAGAATTCCCGCGCCCGAGGCCGCCGACAACGCGATGAAATCCCGCCGCGAAAGGCCCGCCGCCCGCCGCTGCTCACGCCGTGAACGTCTCATGCCAACATATTAACACGCTTGCGAGATTTGACACTGATTTTTTTCTATTATTCGATGGCAGAAGCGTCTTTCTTCGGACGCCGATATGCGATATTGCTTCGGATAACAGTTTGCCCGCGAAAGTAGGCGGGGGGGAGAATATGAACGCGCGCGCGCTGAAAGAGGCGGCCGCGGCCGTCGGCGGCCGCATGCCGGATGTTTGTCCCGCGGTTGCCCTGATCCTGGGCTCCGGTTGGGGCAGCACCGTTGAGGGTATGAGAATTCTGCACGAGACGGCATATGCGGGTATTCCGCTGCTCGGCCCCACCGGGGTTCATGGTCACCGCGGAAGGCTGCTGGTCGGAGAATTGGGATCGACCGTGATGCTTGTCTTTGAAGGAAGACGCCACTGGTACGAAGGCGAGGGATGGGAGCCGGTCGCCTTCCCCCTATATCTTTGCCTGCACATGCGGGTCCCGGCACTGATCATCACCAACGCGGCCGGCGGCATTCGGGAGGACCTCGACCCCGGCAGCCTCATGGTGATCGACGATCACATAAACGCCATGGGCGTCTCCCCGCTTGTCGGACCCCGCGACACCGCTCTCGGCGCCAGGTTCCCGGATCAGACCGAAGTGTACAGCAAACGTCTGCGCGGGCTTCTGCACGAGGCGGCCGGCGGCATCGGCGTGAAATCCTCGCACGGAATCTACCTTGCCGTGTCAGGCCCGTCTTACGAGACCCCCGCAGAAATCCGGGCTTACCGGTCTATGGGCGCCGACGCAATCGGCATGTCGACGGTACCGGAGGCAATGCTGGCCCACGCCGGCGGAATGGAGGTGGCGGGCATATCCTGCATTACGAACCGGGCGGCCGGAACAGGCGAGCGGCATCTCTCGCACGATGAAGTCGTGGCCGTGACGCGAGACTGCGCGCCACGCATGCGGGCCTTGCTCGAGGCCTTCGCGGCGTGCGCCGCCCGAACCGGAGGCCGAACGTGAACGCCTCTCCGCCGGCGGAGCGCGCAAAGATGCGGCAAGGCGCCGTACAGGTACTCGACCGCCTGCAGGCCGCGGGATTTACGGCCTATCTTGCGGGCGGGTGTGTCCGCGACGAAATCATGGGGCGCGCACCGATCGATTACGACATCGCCACGGATGCCCGACCCGAGCGGGTCGAAGCCCTTTTCGCCGGCTCGAAAACCGTCGGCAAGTCCTTCGGCGTGGTGCGCGTTCCGTCCGCCGGCCATTTCTACGAAGTCGCCACCTTTCGTTCCGACCATGGATACTCCGACGGGCGACGGCCCGACCGTGTGGTCTTCACCGACCCGCGCACCGACGCATCGAGACGCGACTTTACCGTAAACGCCCTGTTCTATGACGTGCGCGCCCAACGCGTGATCGACTTCGTCGGCGGCCGGGCCGACATCGGGGAGCGCCTGGTGCGCTGTGTCGGCGACCCGCATGAGAGACTGCGCGAGGATTACCTGCGCATGCTGCGAGCCGTTCGCTTCGCCGCCGTCCTTGACTTCGAGATTGAACGCGAAACCGCAGCCGCCATCCGCCACCATGCGCCGCTGGCCG
>Ga0180436_10004314_pt1 | contig 12813 bp, 12 predicted proteins | sample SS_ome_2_FD_132434 | JGI IMG/M metagenome (GOLD analysis project Ga0180436, IMG submission 132434) | Hypersaline lake sediment archaeal communities from the Salton Sea, California, USA - SS_3_S_2 metaG | ecosystem: Environmental > Aquatic > Non-marine Saline and Alkaline > Hypersaline >...
ACACAGCGTGCAGCTGCGGATCTCTTCAACCAGTTGTATGAACCGGCTCATGCATTGGCGCGTTGGGTGGGCTTGCCGAGCAGTCGGTCAGAGATGATACGCAGCTGAATTTCGCTGGTGCCTTCAAAAATTTTGGTCAGGCGTGCGTCACGCCAGTAACGCTCTACCGCGTGCAGTTTGGTGTAACCTGCGCCGCCGAGAATCTGCAGTCCATCCGAGGTTACCCGCTCTGCCATTTCAGCGGCGAACCATTTCAACATGGCCGCTTCTTTGTCACAGGTCTGGCCGGCATCCATTCTCGTGCAGACGTCATACATCAGGGCGCGTGCGGCTTCTATTTCGCTGGCCATACGTGCCAGTTTGAAACGTGTTTCCTGAAAATCTGCAATCGGTACGCCGAATTGCTGGCGCTCGTGGGCGTAAGCGGTAGCGTCTTCGAGAGCGCCACGGGCAAGGCCAATGGAGCGCGCGGCCGTATGTGCTCTGGCTGCGTTGAGCATGTTCACCGTGCTTTTAAAACCTTCACCGCCACCGCCGGTAATGATGTTTTCCTTGGGGATCCGGCAACCATCAAATGCCAGTTCGAAAGTGTTCCAGCCGAAGTAACCGATTTTAGGAATCGCAGCGCCCTGACAGCCTTCTGGCAGTTCGCCACGCGGTTTTTCAATGATGAAAGAGCGCAGTCCGGTGTAGCGCGCCTCGTCGTCGGGTGCCTCAACGCGCGCCAACAGATTGATATAGTCGGCCTGGTCGGCAAAGGTGCACCAGTACTTGTTGCCCGTGATGACCCACTCGTCACCGTCCAGCACCGCTTTACAACTTACAGCAGCGAGATCGCTGCCGACGTTGGGTTCGGATAGCGAGACGGCGCACAGGTAATCACCTCGAGCGGCGCGAGCGGTTAATTCCCGGCGTTTGGCTTCCGGCCAGCCGCCCACAGCCATCAGGGAAGACGCGCGGGCAATGATGCTGGCCACACTCATCCAACCTCTGGCCAGCTCTTCGGCAATCAGACAATACTCAAACACACCCAGTCCCATGCCGCCATGTTCTTCCGGCATGCGGATGCCAAAGTAGCCCATCTCGCCCATTTTGCGTCGCAGATCCAGGGGGATTGTGCCTTGCACCGGATCCAGTTCGTTAGCAACCGGCAGTACTTCTTTGAGAGAGAATTCCCGCGCAACCTCCTGGATCATGAGGCGCTCTTCGCTGAGATAGTGTGCAGACATAGTGGTGCTCTTGATTAAATCAGATGCCGATCAGGTCAGCGCGGTCTATGGTGTTCTGCACAATCCTGATGCTGGCGGCATCAACCATGACGCCATCGACGTTGATTGCACCAAGGCCTTCAGCCAGGGCAGCGTCGTAAGCTTCTTTCTGTTTGCGCGCTTTGGCCACGTCTTCTGCCGTGGGTGCAAAGACTTCCTGGGCGATCTCCACCTGGCTGGGATGAATGGCCCATTTGCCAACCATGCCCAGAATCAGGGATCGCTCGGCCTCTTTGCGGAACGCGTCCGGATTTTTAAAATTGGCAAAGGGACCGTCGACCGGATCGATACCGTTAGCGCGACAGGCGATGGTCATTTTGTAGCGTGGGTAGTGCCAGATGTCAGGTGGATAACCACCGGTGCTGCCCACAGAAGACAGCTGCATCTGCTGGCTGGCGCTGTAGTCACCCATGCCGAATATCAGGCATTCCAGTCGATCGCTGCAGGCCGCGATCTCCTCCACGTTCATCATGCCTTCCACCTCTTCAATCAGACATTCAATGCCGATGCGTCGGGTCAGGCCGAGTTTCTGTTCCAGCTGATCGAGCATCAGGTGCAGGAAGCGCACGTCAGCCGCACATTTGGCTTTGGTTAACATGATGGTATCCAGTTTGTCTCCAGCGCCGGTGACCACTTCAATGATATCGTCGTGACACCACTGAGTTTCTACATCGTTGATGCGTACGCACAACGTGCGAGGTCGCCAGTCGTGGGTGTTCAGTGCTTCAACAATCTTGCCGCGTGCGGCGGGCTTGGCGCTGGGGGCAACGGCATCCTCCAGGTCGAGAAAAACGTGGTCCAGCTCAAGTGCTGCTGCTTTGGCCATCATTTTTTCTGAACTGCCGGGGACCGATAGCTGGCATCGTCTTGGACGAGCGGGTTGTTTTGACATGAGTATGGGACCTTTTATTTATCTTGATTCTGCGGGACGTTTTTTGATCAGCACGCGGCGTTCGCCTTCGAAGACAACCTTATCGTCCTGGTTCACACCCCAGTGTTTGAACTGCACAATACCGGCGTTATCCTGTTCCGCCTCTTCCTTGCCCAACACTTTCGTATAGGCGTACAGCGTGTCACCGTGAAAAACCGGATTTTTCAGACGGATCGCGTCCAGGGAAAGTTCTTTCAGGGCGTTTTCCCCGGTATCCTGCATCGACAGCCCGATGATCATGGATATTGTTACGCCGCCAAACTGCAGGCGGGAGTTCCAGCCGTCACGCCCCATGGCATTCTTCTGCATCAGATGTTCGTTAAAGTGGCCCTCTGCGGTGTTTAACACCTGCAGGGTGATGCCGACGTTATCCTGCTCACACATGGTCTTGCCGCGGGCGTGTTTCATGACCGTGCCAACGACGAAGTCTTCGAAATAGTTACTGTTGCCTGTTAACGACATGGATAAGCCTTCAGTCAGATCTGCTGCGCCGCATTTCTGCGACGTACCAGATTGGTTCGTTGGAAAGACACCACCTGCACGCTGTGCTGATTAAATCCCTGGGTATGCCAGGTAACAATGCCAAAATCTGGATTGCCTTTGGACGCTCTGGCACTGATCACCTCGCTGCGTGCGGTGAGGGTATCGCCGACGTACACATCTTCTATGAATTGGCACTGATCCACGCCCAGAAAAGGGCCGCCGCCTTCACTGAGATCTTCCACCGACAGGCCAAACACCGTGTTGAACACGAGCATAGGATTAACCAGTATCTTTTCATGTCCTAACGACTGCGCGTAGGGCTCATTGAAATATAGCGGGCAGAACGACAGCGTCTGTGTGGTGAAGGCTGAGTTGTCACCGGCATTGATGGTGCGCCCCCAGTGATGTTCAAACACCCGGCCAGCAATCATGTCCTCAAAACGATTACCTTTGCGCAGGGTGACAGCCTGACTTCTGAAATCCGATTCACTCATGCTGGTGAAAAATCCTTGCTGGTGTTGAGCGCGTTGAACAGTTCATCCAGGTTGTCGAGACTCTCAAGATGCGCGCAGAGGTTGATGATTTTCGCCGTACGCAGTTCTCCCAGACGTGGTGTTACCAGGCTGCGGAATTTGTGCGTCAGTTTCTGCCACTGCGCTTCCAGGTCACGCATTGGAATGCCCACGTTAGTGGCCTGCTGGAATTGTTGTCCGTCATCTGTAGTGATGGTCACCAGCGTAGCAGGATCGGGTTTTGCGTGCGTTACAACAGAAACCCGATCACGAAATGCGATCAGTTGAGGGTCCTGGGTCAGTTCATCGGTAAATATATCGATGCTGGATGTGTCAACGTCGGCCAGCGCCATTGCCACCGTGAAGCGCAGGCTGAATTTAGCCTCCAGGCCCGAGGCGGGCTCAGCAATGTTGCAGACCCGCAGGTGGCCTTTGTCCACTGCCACTTCAACATGTTTGATCCTGTGAGGATCGAAAGCATTTTGCGCGCAAAGTTCGCGCGTCGCTTCGATGGCTGAATGCGTCATGTAGCAGGCAGCATGGTATTTGAAACAGATGTCCTGGGCATAAGCCGGTTGCTGCATGGCAGCTGTAAATTTTGCGGCATCTGAACTGCTGCTCTGGGTATCTAAAAATCCCTGTGCTGTTTCCAGTATATCAAGGCGGCTGCTGAATCCGCGCGCTGCGAGGTTGGCTGCCTGTAAACCAGTTGCCGCCGCATGGCCGGCATGAAAAGGTTTACACATGGTACCGAACTGGCTTTTCAGACCCGCAGCCTGAGTGCCCGCAATGCCCAGTGCTGTGGCTGTCTGAATATCGTCCAACCCGAGCATGGACGCGGCGGCCGCAGCGGCGCCAAAGCAACCCAGCGTGCCAGTGGCATGCCAGCCCTGCTGATAGTGTGACGCGCCCGCATAGCGACTGATAATACATTCTGCATCCACGCCTGCGGAAAATGCCGCGATGAGTTGCGCCCCGCTGAGGTTGTGCTGTTCTGCGAGGGCAAACACAACCGGTGCGACAGGTACGGTGGGGTGGCCGGACATGGCCAGCTGCACATCGTCATAGTCGTGGGCGTGGCCCGCTGCACCATTGATCAAAGCCGCCTGCTGTGTGGCCACACGCTCGTTTGTGGCAAAAACTGTAGCCTGCGCATGACCACCTTGTTCAGCGACATCTGCGCGTAGAATCTGGGCTAGCGGCTCATCCATACCGGCGATGGTCACGCCAATAAAATCCAGCAGCGCATGTTTGCTGGCCTGCCGGGCGCTTGAAGGCATCTCGGCATAGTTGGCGCTGTAGATACGCTGCGCCAGTTGCATTGTCTGATTCATAAGGTCTCCCCACCTGCGCTTAAGCTATCGCAACCGTGTGGGAAGTCAATCCGTTGCGATTTTACGAGGCCGGTTCGACAAAGCGCGTGATGCCGCGCTTGAGGTCCTGGGTGACATACTTGCGCAGGGCTGGCGTCAGCAACGTTGCTTCAATATCTGACTGTATCGGTTCGCCAATCTGAATGTGGTAGCGCTGACCAGACTTTTTCAGCATCTCCCGGAACAGCGTCATATCTTTCAATTCCGAGTTCAGAAACCACAGCAGATAGTAAAGTGTGCTGTTGTAACCTTTAATGTGCATCGGCACGATGGGGCAGTTGTATTTCTGTGCAAGGCTCACACCGGAAACCAGCCACTGCCGCTCAACCAGCCCGATGGGTGTCGGGCGCGCTAATCGCCCAGACGGGAAAATGACAATCAGGCGTTCGTCTTTCACCGCGCGTAACATGTTGCGCAGGGTTTCTTTGCTTTTACTGTGATTGCGTTTTTCTTCCATCCATTCAACCGGGATGATGATTTCACTCAGATTTTCCTGGCAGCGCACAGCATCCCGGTTGGCAAAGAAATTCATGTCTGGACGAATGGCTTTGATGGCGTCAAAAACAGCTAGACCATCGGCGATACCCGCTGGATGGTTCGGCATGACAACGGTGCGCCCCTCAGTCGGCAGATGGTGCAAACCTTCAACGGTGACTTTCATGCCCAGCAGGTTGCTGACGTGTTCAAAAACCTCATAACCACTCATGCCCTGCACCTCATCAACGAGGTCTATGGTTGTCTGATAGCCAAAAACCGGATACAGATAATCCTGTATCAGCTTCCAGATGAACGGATGCTGGCGCAGCTTGATTGCGCGCTCTTCAATGAGGGTGTCAACGATATGGCTCATGGCGCGTGCGCTTGCACAAACCCAGTGACGGCCTGATTGAAACCCTCGCTGTCTTCCATATTCACCGCGTGTCCAGCCTGCAGGTCAACCACTGTCAGATGCGGCATATGGGCTACCGCCCAGTCTCTGGCATCTGCAAAGCGGGATTCAAGTTGTCCATGGGCCAACAGCGCAGGCCTTGAATTGTCACAGGCCAGATGGCGAATACTCGCATTGGGTGTTGTATACGTGAGCGTGTGCGCAATACCTGTGGGAGAAAGCGTCTGGGCGTCCTCCATTAACGTGGTGTACAGGTCTGGCGGCAGCCTTTTTGCAAAACGCGGATGCACCGGAATACGTGCAATGGCTTTGAGACCATCCCTGTGGATACGTGCTGCACTTGCTGCAGCTTCGCTACGCCACTTGGCGACCTGTGCTTCATCCGCAAAGGCCGAGCTCGCATTGGTAAAGATGTGCGCAATGACATGCTCGGGGTAGGCCTGGGTATAGCGAATGGTCAGCGCCGCGCCAATGGAATAGCCACACAGCAGCCATTGATCTGCACCCAGTGCCAGACGAATATTTTCAAACGCTTCGACGTATCGGTCCGGGTGGTAGGCTTGCTCCTCAGTCGGGCTGGGTGACTTGCCGTGTCCCCATAAATCGATGGTTACTGGTCGACAGACACGACCGAGCGCCGACAGATTGTGATTCCACTGACGGGAACTGGACAGAAAGCCGTGCACCATTGCCAGGTAAGGTCCCTGGCCGGGGTGAACGGTATAAGCAAGTTTAACAGGAGGCATGCTCTGGCTGGGCTCCGGGAGACTCGGCATCAGGGGTGCATGCTACCATGGCAGGCTTCATGAATTTAGCGATTAGAGTGGTGAATACCATGTCCGCATTACAGACAGAAGCGGTGGCAGTGCTCACCACCGGTGGCACCATCGACAAAGTATATTTTGATGCCCGCAGTGAATTTGCCATTGGTGATTCAGTGGTGCTGGAACTGCTGAAAGAAGCTCACGTAGATGCACCTCATCGCCTGGTTGAGGTAATGCGTAAAGACTCCCTCGATTTGAATGACGCCGACCGGCAAGCCATAGCGCAAGCGGTCCAGTGCTGCGACGAACGTTGTGTGGTGATTACCCATGGCACCGATACCATGGCACTGACGGCGCAAAGTCTGCAGGCGGGAGAGAAGACCATTGTACTCACAGGTGCGCTATCCCCGGCCAGGTTTGCTAAAAGTGATGCCACTTTCAATGTCGGCATGGCGTTTGCGGCGGTCCAGACCTTGCCTCCGGGGGTCTATATTGTGATGAACGGACAGGTTTTTGCGGCAGATCGTGTGCGCAAGGACTTAGAGCAAAATGTTTTTGTGCGGTGTTAGACTCCTTGCACAAGGGTTAAAGAGGGCGCATTGATGTACGACGTAGTAATAAAGAACGGCTTGATTGTGGATGGTTCCGGCGGCGCTGGGTACAGAGCAGATCTTGCTATCCAGGGTGATAAAATTGCGTCTATTGGTCGAATTAATGCGCCGGCGCGGCAAACGATAGATGCTGAGGGTCACGTGGTGTCCCCGGGCTTTGTGGATGGCCATACTCATATGGACGCACAGGTGTTCTGGGACCCAATTGGCTCATGCTCCTGTTATCACGGCGTAACCAGCGTCGTCATGGGTAACTGCGGGTTCACCCTGGCGCCCTGCAAACAGGAAGATGCAGACCTGGTGTTCCGCAATCTGGAACGCGCAGAGGACTTGTCCCGCGAAGCAATGCTTGCAGGTATCGATTGGACCTGGGAAACCTTCCCGCAGTTTCTTGATTCCGTAGATCGCCTGCCAAAAGGCATCAACTATGCCGGCTATATTGGCCATTCGGCGCTGCGTACCTACACCATGGGTGAGCGGGCATTCACTGAGCAGGCCAGCGAAGATGATCTGAAACACATGCAGGCGCTGGTGAAAGAAGCGATGCAGGCAGGTGCTATTGGTTTCTCAACCTCGCGCACCTTCAACCACATCACTGCGGACGAGCGCCCGGTTGCCAGTCGTATCGCGCACTGGGATGAAGTGCGCGGTATCGTTAATGCGGTAGGAGAAACCGGTAAAGGTGTATTCGAAATTGCCGGTGAAGCACCGGGTCGTAATCCAGAGCGTATCCGCGAATATCATAATCGCTTAAAAGATCTGTCCGTTGAATCCGGTGTCACCCAGACCTGGGGTATGTTCAGTGTCCGCGTGGCACCGGAACTCTGGCGCCCCTATTTTGATCTGCTGGACGAAACCGCAGAAGCTGGCGGGCGTATGTATGCCCAGGTACACAGTCGCGCCTTGAATACATTGTTATCATTTGAAAGTCATACGCCGTTTGATAAGTGGGAACTGTGGTCTGATATCCGCGCGCTGCCCCTGGAAGAGCAGAAAGTCAAACTGCGCGATCCGGCTTTGAAAGCCAAGCTGGTGGAAATTGCCAATCGCGAATACACCGGGCCAAAAGTTGTAGGTGCGGAGCCGCGGCCGCCGGAGTGGGATTTTGTATATCCCATGAGCGACATGGTTTATGACCAGCCTTCGATGGCGGAGCTGGCCCGTGCAAAAGGTGTGAATCCCGTTGAGCTGATGATTGATATGGCGCTGGAGCACGACTTCAAGATTTTTTTCCGCCAGCCCATTGCCAACGAAAACCAGGACCATGTACTGGAAATGATGAAACACCCGCGTTCAGTGGTGACTTTCTCCGACTCCGGCGCGCATGTGGCGCAGATTATGGACAGCTCGCTGCAAACACACCTGCTGAGTTACTGGGTGCGGGAAAAACAGGCGCTGTCGCTGGAAGAGGCGGTACGCCAGATCACCTACAACACAGCTACGATGTGGGGGTTACATGATCGTGGTCTGCTGCGTGAAGGGATGGCGGCAGACGTGGTGATATTTGATCCGAAGACGATTGGTGCTCGTTTGCCGCAGATTGTTCATGACTTGCCGGCTGGTGCAAAACGTTTAAAACAGACGGCGGACGGTATCAAACACACGCTGGTGAATGGCGAAATTCTGCTTTCTGATAACGAGCATAGTGGCGCAGTACCCGGGCGGCTGTTGCGCAGTTAGGAGAACAACCGCTGCGCACGATTTAGTGGGTAAATTTGGTTCAGAATTGAGCTACCGAAACTAGATATCCTCGCTGGTAATCGTGCAGACGTAGGTTTTCCTGTTTTGGCTGTAGACTTTTGATGCCGCCTTATGGATTTTCTGCCGCCGTAAATCAAAGGCCTGCAATATTTCGGCCTCAGTCTCGTTAAGTTTCGGACATAGTTTGACCAGCGCTTCGACCTTCAGGAAGAACGAAACTTCAATTGCCCCGTCGTATCCGGAAAAGCGCATACAGTTGATACTCTCGTCAAAACGACGCGTGGGGTTTTCAAAGGTTATTGACATCGTCATGTTCCTGTAGGGATTCGTGAGATGCTTGAATCTCCCAACATGTAATATCTGAGCGCCATAATTTATGGGGTTTTGATCTTAGCAAAAGCGTCTGACGACTTGGAATCGTTGCGCTTTGAGCGTTTAACCGCTCGCTTTTCTTTCAAAGAACTCTGTGCCTTGGTTTTGCTGCCCTGGCCTCTTTTATCCTGACCTTTCGCCATAACTTTGCTCATTTTTATCGTCTGGCACTGAAAAGCACTCAGACAGTGGAGCGAGTATGCGCCTTTTTTTGAGGAATGTACGGTTTGCTTCAATTAACCCGAAAACCAACGGTTGGATTGAGCGCTTAAGATTTTGATGCCGGCGTCGTTGGCTCGTTCTTTTTGGTGGGTAGTCTGGTGGTGACTTGAAGTGAGGCCAAAAAGCTGGCCAGCCGTAATTGAAACTTCGAACGACTAAGCGAAGGGTGCCTGATTTGCCCTTCATTAAACGAGATCAAGCATGGTAGCCTGCCCTGATAAACGGAGGCGATACCATGATTGAGGGATTTACGGGACAACTCATCCACGCCAAGCACGCCGATTTCGATGCTGCGCGCATAGGCTGGAACGCAATGATAGACCGCCGTCCGGCTTTAATAGCCTGTTGTGAAAGTGTGGAGGATGTGTCCAGCGCCGTTAGACACGCTGCTGCGCATGGTATGATCGCCGTCGCGCGCGGAGGCGGTCACTCGGTGTCAGGCGCATCGCTTCCGGAAGATGGCTTGATGATCGATCTTACCCTGATGAATTCCGTTGTAGTCGATCCCGAGCGCCAGTTCGCGCAGGTTGGTGGCGGCGCGCTGTTGGGCGATCTCGATGTGGCGACGCAGGCACACGGCCTTGCCGTTACCGCCGGAGTCGAGCCGAGCACAGGCGCGGGCGGGCTTACGTTGGGCGGCGGCATCGGCTTTCTTGCTCGCAAGCTGGGGCTGACGATCGATAACCTTGTGAGTGCACAGGTGGTGCTGGCGGACGGATCGATTATAGAGACAAGCGAAGAAGAGCTGCCCGATCTATTCTGGGCGCTACGTGGCGGTGGCGGACAATTCGGCATAGTCACTCGTTTCAATTTCGCGCTGCATCCGGTTGGTCCGGAAGTGGTCGTGGGGCAGGCATGGTATCCGATCGAGAAGGCGCATGAAGTTATGCGCTTCCTGAGGAATACTATGCAGGAAGCCAGCGATGATCTTGGTCTTGTCCCGGCCATGCTCAAAGTTCCCCCGGTTGAACCTTTTCCTGCAGAGTTTCATGGCCAGCACGCCATAGTGATGGTTGGTTGCCACACGGGCATAGCAGCACAGGCGCGCGCTGAACTTCAGCCCTGCCTCGAACTCGGGGACATGATCTTTGGTTTTGTTGATAACCAGTCTTATGTTGAATTTCAGAAGACCTTTGCTGATGCCAGTCCAAAGGGTGGGCGCTATTACTGGAAGTCGATCTTTGTGGACGATTTGTCAGATGATCTGGTCGATGTGCTGCTCGAGGGTATCCGCACTATCCCCGGAGAATACACGCAGATCTTCATGGAAGCGTTGGGTGGGGCGGTGGCACGCATCGGTGTAACTAATACTGCTTTCTCCAATCGCAGGGCACGCTGGAATCTTGGAGTTTCTACTGGCTGGGTTGATCCCGCGATGGACGAATCGGCGGTGAACGCGACCCGCGCCATTGCCGAGAAGCTGATGCAATTCTCCGATGGAACGGTCTACCTCAACTATCTCGACCGGGACGAGGTAGCACGTACACAGGCGGGCTTCGGACCGAACTGGGAACGGCTGGCTGCTATCAAGGCAAAATATGATCCGGACAATGTCTTTGGTGGACCCTTGGGAGGTGCTGGGTAGTCGATAGCGCGGGACCGATGATTAAAAAGCCAACAAACGAAATTCAATTTTCGTCAATTATGTGCAGCGGTTCTGTAATCTAGAGTGTCTCCATGACCGATACAAACTGTAGTTACAGGTCTGCTAGCGATCGGTATTCGAAAGGGAACGACGGGTCGTAGCTCTACTCAATCGAATGTTCCACTCAACCCTATGTTGCTGAGCATTGCCTGTACTTTTCTAGATTGCTTTGAATCCAGCTTCTTGATGCGCTTGATCACCCTGTTGCGGGACGCTTCCGGGTAGGGACGAGACAGGTAGCTGGCGTCTTCGCCATAGATTTCAACGTGAAAGGCTTTAGCCCCCACATGCTGGGCGTCGCGATTGGCCAGGACATAAGGTGAATAGGTTGAGGCCATTTCTCCCAGTACATGTAAGGCAAAATCAGTGGGCGCATCAAACAGCTGTGTTTCAGCGGCCTGCAGGATGCGCAGGTATTCAGCTTCTGCAGCATCGCGCTGCTGTGCTGAGTCCGTACCGGTGGCGCGACAGGCCCTGGGACCCCAGTCCAGCATTCGCTTGACGACCTCTGGGTTCCCATTTGCCATGCGCTGCGCAGCAAACTTAGCGCTTGCCGGATAATGCCAGCGATAATGCACCATGACGCGGGCACCTGATGCGTGTCTGAGCGGCGTTTAATCAGCTCAGCGTTTTCCTGGGTTTTCGCTTCTCGGACATAATCGGCTCTGTAGAAGTCCATGGCGGCTTCGAGTTTGCGGGTAAATAAACTCAGTTCGCCGCCGTAAACAACATAACCGGCTGGCATCAGCCATACACCAGCAAATCATCCCGCTCGCCACCCTCGTGACCAATCAGATGGCGCAGGTAGTCTTCGTAAGAGCCCATCCACATGCCTGCTGAACGCTCGCGACCAGCAGCGGCGTCGGACTTGGTGGTTTTCATGTACCAGTTGTTGCAACGCAGCCAGACTTTGCCCTCGGAGCTTTGCTCGCACAGTTCGGTCCAGGCATCAGCAGCTGCGGCTGAGGGCTCCACCGTGTGGGCGCCGCGATCACGCATATCTGACAGTAGCTTTGCCAGATAGCGTGCCTGTTCCTCGCAGATAAGGGTGACATTGGTATAGGGGTTCAGACTCTGAGGACCGATCATCATGTGGAAGTTAGGCATATCTGGCACGTGTATACCCCAGAGACTGCGCGGCCGTATCATCTGCCACTTGTTGTCTTCGTTGGCGCCAAAAGCATCAGCAAGCGTGACACCATTGCGACCGGTCACCGGGAATGGAATCAGATTGCTGTCGAAGCCGGTGGCGTAAATCAGTACATCCACCTGATGGCGATCGCCGTTTGCCAGTTCAACACCGTCCGGGTGAATGCGCACCACACCGCCGGGATCATTCACCAGGGTGATGTCATCACGATTGAAGGTTGAATAATAATCATCAATAAACAGGGCGCGTTTACAGAAAAAGGGATAGTCCGGTGTCAAGGTGGCGGCCAGTTCCGGATCTTTAACCTCGGCATTGATACGTTCGGTGATCATGGTGCAGACAGCGGCATTTTTTTCCGGATCGTGCAGGTCATCAAAGGTCAGCAGCACTTCTGTTGGGGCGGCGTCGCTGTCCCAGTCTACCTTGCGCAGTTCTTCGCCGTAGCCGCCGGCCTGAAAAGCTTTGGTGATCTCTGGTGGCGTGGGCTCGTCGTCCCGGGGCAGCACCCAGGTAGGTGTGCGCTGAAATACAGTGAGATGTTCAGCTTCATCAACAATGGTAGTGATCACCTGAGCGGCTGACGCGCCAGTGCCGATAATGCCTACGTTCTTGCCTTTCAGTTCGGCGTTGGCATTCCAGCGCGCGGTGTGGAAGCTCTCGCCTTTGAAGGTATCCATACCAGGCACCTCCGGCAGGCTCGGGCTGGAAAGGGGGCCGTTGGCGGCAATAACGTGATGGCAGGTCACCACCTCAGCAACCTCCCGTGTCACCGGGTTCAGGGTTGTCACCTGCCAGAGGTCGTCGTGGCCTTTAATGAGGGTAACGTCTGCTACTTCTCTTGAAAACGCCATCAGGTCGCGCAACTCGCAATGATCGGTCAGCAGTTCTGCGT
>Ga0180436_10004315_pt1 | contig 12813 bp, 9 predicted proteins | sample SS_ome_2_FD_132434 | JGI IMG/M metagenome (GOLD analysis project Ga0180436, IMG submission 132434) | Hypersaline lake sediment archaeal communities from the Salton Sea, California, USA - SS_3_S_2 metaG | ecosystem: Environmental > Aquatic > Non-marine Saline and Alkaline > Hypersaline > Sediment...
AGGAAAAGCGCCGCCTTGTAGAGCGAATGCACGATCAGGAAGGTCGCGAAGGCCGTCATCGCGTAACCCGATTCCTGACCCAGGAAGAGCGTCAAGGTGCCGAGCGCCATCAGCGTGGTGTAAGCCAGTGCCTGCTTCAGGTCGGTTTGACGCAGCGCGAGAATGCTCGCGAACACAGCCGTCACCGCCCCGAAGGTCGTGAGCGTGTAGAACCAGACATCGCTGCCGGCCATCGACGGGTGCATCCGGGCCAGGACATAGACGCCGGCTTTCACCATCGTTGCCGAGTGCAGGAAAGCCGACACCGGCGTCGGCGCGGCCATGGCATTGGGCAACCAGAAGTGGAACGGCACCTGCGCCGACTTGGTGAAGGCGCCGGCGAGCAGCAGGATCAGGATCGGCAGATAGAGCGCATGGCTCTGCAAAGCTTCACCCTGCGCGACGATCTCGGAAATCCGGGTGGTCCCCGCCGCAATCCCGAGCAGAATGAGACCGGCGAGGAAGGCAAGCCCGCCGGCCGCTGTCACGAACAGGGCCTGAAGCGCGTTGCGCCGGCTCATTTCCGAGCGGTGCGAGAAGCCAATCAGGAGGTACGAGGTGAAGGTTGTCAGTTCCCAGAACACGAACAACACGATGAGGTCGTCCGCCAGCACCAGCCCCAGCATCGACAGCATGAAGGCGGTGAGGTAGAGCGCAAAGCGCCGGTATTGCGGGTGCCCGGCGAGATAGCTGTTGGAATACAGCAAGACCAGTGCGCCGATGCCGCTGATCAGCAGGGCAAAGGTCAGCGAAAGCCCGTCGATGACGAAGGCAAGCGACAGGCCAAGGGCAGGAACCCAGGGCCGGACGAACGCCAGAGCCTCGCCTGCCGCAATACTCGGCAGGGCGGTTGCAAAGGCCGCGAACAGGCCGGCCGCCAGCACGATCGGCGCAAGGCCGACCCAGCCATTGCCGCGCGGGGCGATATCGGTATCGACCGCGGTCATCCAATCGTCACGGGTGAAACGAAACCCTCGGGCTTGACGGTCAGAACCGAGCACTTCACCCGGTTCAACACCGATTCTGCCGTGTTACCGATGAACAAGCCGGAGATCCCGGTTCGGGCGACGGTCCCCATAACGAGGGTGTCGATCTCCTCGCGGTCCGCCATGTCGGGCAACAGATCCGTCGCAAAGCCTTTGAGGTGCAGGATCCGCATCCGGCTTCTGAACGAGGCATAGTCGTCGGTCAGCGCCGCCAGACGTGCGGCGCTCTCCTTCTCCTGTTGCGCGAGCAGGGCCCTGATTTCCGCCTCCGGCACCTTGGCGAAGCCGCTGTGGCGCAAGGTGGATTCTTCCGGCAGCGACCACACCGTCATCACATCGATCCGCGCGTCGTCCTGTTCGGCGAGCGAGGTCGCGAGCTGCATGATCGTGTGGTTGAGCTTGTCGCGCACCGGGTCGTTGGGGTCCGGGTCGACTGCCGCGAGGATCCGCCGCGACCGGGCCTCCAGCCGACTGTTGAGGACCCAGACCGGACAGGGGCACTTGCGCAGCAGATGCATGTCCGCGCTGAGCAACAATGGGGCCGTGGTCGATCCGCGTTCGGTCTTGATGACCAGATCATGACCATCTCGCAGCACCCGACGTATCACCTCGATGAACGGGGTGCCGGTGTCGACCGCGATCTCGGCGTTGGCGCCACGCTGTTGCAGGATGGCCGCGAACTCTTCCAGTCTCGCACGCCGCGCTGCAAACACCTCGTTGGCCATCTCTTCGCTGCGGATTCGGCCAAGGCCCGCGAACAGCTGGGTCAATTCGGACCGGGTTTCCTCGATCACATCGACAAGCGTGATGCCCGCCTTGTTGGCCTCGGCCAGCCAGGAAACCCGGTCGAAGGCGCTGTCGGCGATACCGTCGTCATCGCACAGGACGAGAATGTTCTTGAACCGCTTCATGGCACTCTCCGTTTGGTTTCCAAGTCAGACATGGGGTGTGGCCTTGATTGTTCAAATCGAAAATGTAGGGTCAGGTAATAGACTTAATCTATCAGGAAGCCCGACAATGCCCTCGATCCAGCAACTGCGCTACCTCGTGAACCTCGCAGAAACCCGGCATTTTCGCCGGGCTGCGGACGCATGCCACGTTACCCAGCCGACGCTCAGCGCCCAGCTCAAGGAACTGGAGCGCAAGCTCGGAGTCACCCTGGTGGAACGCAGCCGGTCGCGGGTGATCATCACGCCCACGGGCAACGCCGTTGCTGCCATTGCGCGCCGGATTCTGCGGGACATCGACGAGATCCGCGCGGTGTCGGCCGCCGGCCGCGCCACGCTTGAAACCACCATCAGGATCGGGGTCGTTCCCACGCTTGGCTCCTACTTCCTGCCGCTGATCGTCCCGGACCTGCATGCGCGCTATCCGCGGCTCGGGCTCTATCTGCGCGAAGGTGTGCCCCGGATGCTCATGCGCGGACTGGAGGAAGGCAATCTCGATCTGGTGTTCTACCCGATGCCCATCGGGTCCGGTGATCTTGACGGCATTTCCCTGTTTCGCGAGCCGATCCACGTGGCCCTGCCGGTCGACCACCGGCTCGCCTCGGAACCCGCCATCGAACAAGCCATGCTGGCAGGCGAAACCATCCTGGCGCTTGAGCCCGACCACAAGCTCTATGAGCAAGTTCGCACAATCTGCGAAGACGTGGGGGCGGAACTGTCGCACGACTACGCGGGCACGAGCCTCGACACGCTCCGGCAGATGGTTGCCATGGGGATGGGCCTCTCGCTGTTGCCGGCCCTCTACGTGAAATCCGAAGTCGCGCGCGAGACCCTCGTTGTCGCCCGCCCCTTCGCACGCCGCGCACCGTCGCGAACGATCGGAATGGCCTGGCGCCGCGGCACCGCGCGAGAGGCCGAATACCGCGAACTCGCCGTGAATATCTGCCAGATCCTGAAGCACAACGCACCGGAGATAACCGTGCTCGGCTGATCAGCCCCCATGTGGTCAGTTCGGGCAATCGTCCAGTTGACCGGCGCAAACCGGATTGTCCATGGTGTCCCAGTTTTCCCGCTTTCGCGGGTCGACTGGGTCAACAAACACGATTGTCGGCGCCAGCAGTCATGCGGCGGTGCCACGGTCAGGTCTTGCCTCGCTGGGTATCGACGCGTGCCGGCTCCCATAGGCTCACTGGTGGCCACACGCCACCCTCGCGCCGAGGCGCCTCGCCGGTGTCCTGCTCCGGACTGCGTAATCCGTGCCGCACACACGGCCGTACTTGAACCAAGCGCCTTGCTCGGGCGCAGCTTCGCCCGGTCGAGACGCCCCCGCGCTTTTCGATCCCGACCCGACAAATGGGAGTCAGATGGACAGAAACAGAAGCTACAGCCGGGCCAAATCCGTGCCCGTCGGCCGGATCGCTCGCCTCTCTCGCCTGGGGTCGATGTCGGCGTCGGTCGCCGGCAACATGGCGATCAATGGCATGGCGCAACTCGGACAAGGCAAGCGGCCGGAGCTCCGTCGTTTGCTCCTGACCCCTGCCAACGCCCGCGCAGTGACGAACCAACTGGCGCATATGCGCGGCGCTGCGATGAAAGTCGGGCAGCTTATCTCGATGGACAGCGGCGATGTTCTGCCGCCGGAACTCGCCGAGATCATGGCGCGGCTCCGGTCCGATGCGCATTTTCTGCCGCCGCCCCAACTCAAGAAGGCCCTGAACTCGAACTGGCGCGAAGGGTGGCTGCGCGAATTCGAACATTTCGATGTTCGCCCGATCGCCGCGGCCTCGATCGGCCAGGTCCACCGGGCAAAGCTGCGCGATGGCCGAGACCTGGCGATCAAGGTGCAATACCCCGGCGTTGCCGATAGCATTGACAGCGACATCGCCAATCTGGGCGGCCTGATCCGCGTGTCCGGCCTTCTGCCGGCCGGGTTTGACCTGGCCCCGTATCTCGAACAAGCCCGTCAGCAACTGCACGAGGAAGCCGACTACCTGCGCGAGGCGCAGAACCTGGCCGACTTCCACACTCTGCTGGAGGGCGACGAAAGCTTCGAACTGCCGGTTCTGCACAGCGACTGGACAACGACCAGGGTGCTGACGATGTCGTTCGTCGACGGCATGCCCATCGAGGATGTCGCCGAGTTGCCGCAACACCAGCGCGATGACATTGCGGCACGCCTGATCGGCCTTGTCCTCGACGAGCTGTTCAAGCTCGGCACGATGCAGACCGATCCGAATTTCGCGAACTTTCGCTACGATGCCGGGACCGATCGGATCATCCTGCTCGATTTCGGCGCCACACGGCCGATTCCCGACCGGATTGCCGAGCTATACCGGCGTCTGCTGCGCGGCGGACTGGAGCGCGATCTCGCTGCCATCGAAGCTGCGATGGTTGGGTTGGGGTTCATGGACAGCGAGACACGCCAAGGCCATCGAACCCAGCTTCCCGCCATGGTCGAAGCCGTGTTCGCAGAGTTGCAGCGGGATGTCTTGTTCGATTTCGCCGCAACCGACCTTCCGCAGCGCATGCAGGCACAGGGACTTGCGCTGATCGAGGACGGATTCCAGCCGCCACCTTTGCCGATCGAGGTGCTCCACGTGCAGCGGAAGCTCGGTGGGATTTTCCTGCTCGCGTCCCGGCTGCGGGCACGAGTGCCGATCCCCGAACTGCTGACTTCACATCTGAACGCGTAACCGGCCCATGTGTTTCGCATCCACCCGCAACGATCCGGCGTGAAGGACGGTCAAAAGGCCATGCGGCCTAGAGCCAGACCGCCGCGGCGTAGAAACGCGCGGGGCCTGAAATGGTCGCGACGGCGCGAGGTTCTGCCGAACTTCGGACCCAAGACGGACCCCCGCTTTTTTGATCCCGTTCCCGGCCCCTGGCGTAATGGTGGCATGGCCGGCCATCATGGCCCGTGTGGGAGACCATCCGTGAAACTCGTACTGTCAGTCGCTCTTGTCACCCTGGCGATCCTTTCAAGCCCGGGCGCGCACGCCCAGGGGCGCCCTGCCGCGGTCGAGACTGCCGAGGTCTCGATGCGCGCACTGTCAGAGACGATCACGGTATTCGGCGAAGTGATCGCCGAGCGCCAGAGCGCCGTGGCAACGCGGATTGCCGGCATCGTCGCCGACGTGCCGATCCGCACGGGCATCCGGGTCAGCAAGGGCGACGTGCTCGCACGCATGGACACCGAGCGGCTTGAAATCGAACTGGCACGGGCCGAGACCGAACGGGCGATCGCCGAGGCCGGAATCGAGGTCGCCACGACACGGCTCGAACGCGCCCGTCGTGCCCTGAACCGGGCGCAGGACCTTCGGGCCAATTCCACGATTGCCGATGCCCAGCTCCAGGATCGGGTCAGCGATTTCGCGGAAGCGAGCGGTGCAGCCGCCGAAGCGGAGGCCCGCCTGGCTTTGGCCGAGAACGCGATCGAACGCGCCGGGTACAACCTGAAGAACTCGACTGTGCGAGCACCATTTGCAGGTGTCGTTCTCGAAGTCTCGGCCGAGATTGGGCAATACGCCGTGTCGGGCAGCGCCGTGGCCACCTTGCTCGACACCACATCGATGGAGGTGGTGGCAAATGTTCCGGCCACCTATGTCGGCGCGCTGACGCCCCAGGGGGACGTGTCCGGCCGGACCGATACGCAGGACAACATCGCGCTGTCGCTCGTCGCCGCCCTGCCCACAGAGTTCACCAACACCCGTACCCGGCCCGTGGTCTTCAGGTTCTCCGAAACGCCGAAGACAGTCGCCGTCGGCCAGCCCGTCACGCTCGATATCCCCGTCGGCGAGACCCGCGACGTCGTCGTGGTGCCAAAGGATGCGCTGGTGCAGTCCGGCGGCAGTTGGAGTGCCTTTGTCAACGAAGATGGCAGCGCCTCGCCTCGGCGCGTCGAGATCGGCGCCGCAATCGGTGAAACGTTCGAAGTGATCTCGGGCCTGCAACCCGGCGACGAGGTCGTCGTGCGCGGCAATGAGCGCCTGCGCCCCGGCCAGTCGATCATGGTGGCAGGAGAAGGTGGCCCGCCGGGTAGCCGGGGGGCACCCCCCGGCGCAGGCACGCCGGACACGGGTGCCAACGAGTCAGGTCGTGCGCCCGGTAGCCCGGGCGGCCCGCCAAACGACACCGAGAGCTCAACGAAGAGCAGGGCGGACAACGCCCCGGCACGGGGCTGAGACCATGAACCCGATCCGGATCGCCATCGAACGCCCCGTCGCCGTCATGGCCATCGTCGTGATGGCGGTGCTGTTCGGCGTGATCGCGCTCACGCGCATTCCCGTTCAACTGGCCCCGGATGTGCGCAAACCGATCGTAGTGGTCGAAACCGCCTGGCCGGGTGCCGCCCCCGCCGAGGTCGAGCGCGAGATCGTGAACCCGCAGGAAGACGCGTTTCGTGGCCTGGAGGGGCTCGAACGCATGACCAGCCGCTCCCGCTCGGGGCGCGCCTCCGTCACCCTCGAATTCGGCGTCGGCTCCGACATGGGCGACGTCCTGCTTCTCGTGTCCAACCGGCTCGACAGGGTCGGCGGCTATCCGGCGGAGGCGGGGGAACCGACCCTCAACACCTCCGGCTCCGACGACAGCCCGATCGCCTGGGTGATGATCCAGGCCGGCGAGGGCAACACCCGGCCTTTGGAGGAATACGGCGACTTCCTCGAAGACGTGATCCAGGAGCGGCTTGAACGGATCGACGGGATCTCGACCGTCAATGTCTTCGGCGGCGTGGCCCGCGAGCTTCAGATCATCGTCCACCCCGACGATCTCGCCCGGTTCGGCCTAACGATCCCTCAGGTCGTCGCCTCGTTGCGGAACGAAAACATCTCGGTATCTGCGGGCACTGTCGACGAAGGCAAGCGACGCTACGTGGTGCGCGCCGACGGCAAGCTCGACACCATCGAGGCGATCCGTGACGTTGTGCTGCGCAGCGAGGGGCAGGGCAACGGCGGCACGCTCGGTCGGGTGCGCGTGGCCGACGTTGCCGATGTCCGTTTCGCCTACAAGGAAAACAATGCGCAGCTTCGGTTCCGCGGCGAGCCGGCGCTGGCGTTCAATCTCGTGCGCGAACAGGGTGCAAACGTGATCACCACGATGACCGAGGTAAAGGCGGTGGTCGCCGAGCTAGAGGCCGGGCCGGTCGCGGCGGAAAACCTCGTGCTCGAACAGATCTACGACGAGACGATCTACATCGAAGGCGCCATCGACCTGGTCACGCAGAACATCTGGATTGGTGCGCTTCTGGCGGCGACGATCCTGCTGGTCTTCTTGCGCAGCCCGCGCGCAACCTTGGTCATCAGCCTGGCGATCCCGGTGTCGATCGTCGCCACGTTCGTGGCGATGGCGGCGACAGGGCGGACGCTCAACGTCATCTCCCTCGCCGGCATCGCCTTCGCCATCGGGATGATCGTCGACGCCGCCATCGTGGTGCTCGAAAACATCTACCGGCTGATGGAGAAGGGCGTCAGCAAGCGCCAGGCCGCCTTTGAAGGCGCGCGCCAGGTCTGGGGCGCCATCCTGGTCTCGGCACTGACCACGGTGATGGTGTTCATCCCGATCCTGCTGATGGAACTCGAAGCCGGCCAGCTGTTCCGCGACATCGCCGTTGCGATCTCGGTGTCGGTGATCTTGTCGCTCATCGTTGCCGTGACCGTGATCCCGGCGCTCTCCAGCCGCCTGCTCGGCCCGGAGCACGCCCATCCACGGCGGTTACCCGTCATCGACCACCTTGCCGCCGGGTTCTCCTGGCTGGTGATGAAATACGTCCGGCTGACGACCCGTTTTCGTGCGCTCGGCCTCCTGTTCGTGACCGGCATCGCTATGGGCGCCGCGCTCGCCGTCTGGACGTTCCTGCCGAAGCTCGAATACCTGCCCGAGGGCAACCGGAATCTCGCCTTCGGACTGTTGATCCCGCCGCCCGGCTACAACCTCGAAACCACGGAGACCATCGCGCAACGGATCGAGGGAGTCGCCCGTCCGCTCTGGGAAGCCGCGCCCGCGGACGAAACCGAAGACGGCACACCTGCGCTCGACAGCTTCTTTTTCGTGGCCACCCCTGGCAACAGCTTCCTCGGCGCCGCCACCGTCGACGGCGACCGCGTGGCCGATGTGATCCCGATCCTGTCGCGGCCGATCTTTGCGGAGCCCGGCACCTTCGGGTTCATAACCCAGCCGTCGCTGTTCGGCCGCGGCGTTGGCGGTGCCCGCACGATCGAACTCAATATCACCGGCAACGAGCTTGAGGACATCCTTGGCGTCGCCGGACGAGCCGCCGGAACGATCGGACGCCTCCTGCCGCGCTCGGAGGGCCACCAGTTTCGCCCGATCCCCGGGCTAGAGCTCGGGGCGCCCGAAGTCCGCCTCGTGCCCGACCGTCTGCGCCTTGCCGACGCGGGTCTCACCACTCAGTCGCTCGCCGCTACGGTCGACGCCTATAACGATGGGATCCGTGTGGCCGAAATCAGCGTTGGCAACCGCCGGATCGACCTCACGTTGAAGGGCGACGAGACGGTGCAGGATGCCTTGCGCACGCAAGACATCGGGGCCTTCCCGGTGGTAACGCCGTCCGGCCGCATCGTACCGGCGTCGGAACTGGCGGAGGTTCTGGTCACCGCCGGGCCCACCGAAATCCGCCATCTCGAACGCCTGCGCACCGTCACCCTGGAAGTCCGCCCGTCGGACGCACTGCCCCTCGAGGCCGCGGTGGAACTCCTCCAAACCGAGGTGGTTGCGGCGCTCGAAGAGCAAGACTTGCCGCCGGGCGTGCGGCTCTCTGTCTCCGGCACTGCCGACCAGCTTTCGCAGACCTGGAACGCGATCCAGATCAACCTGCTGGTCGCACTGATCATCGTGTTCCTGGTGATGGCGATCCTGTTCGAGAGCTTCGTCCTCCCCCTCGTCGTGATGATCTCGGTGCCGGTCGCAGCTGCCGGCGGTGTGGGCGGACTCGCGGTCCTCAACTGGTTCGGCACGCAACCGCTCGACATGCTCACCCTGCTCGGGTTCGTCATCCTGGTCGGGATCGTGGTCAACAACGCGATCCTCATCGTGCACCAATCGGTGTTCCACCTTCGGCAGGAAGGGATGAGCCCGGCGGACGCGATCGAGGAAGCCACCCGCAACCGCATTCGGCCGATCTTCATGTCGACCCTCACCTCGGTGTTCGGCATGTTGCCGCTGGTGATCTTCCCCGGTGCCGGCTCGGAGCTCTATCGCGGCCTCGGCGCCGTGGTGGTCGGGGGGCTGTCGATGTCGGCCTTCCTGACGCTCCTGACTGTCCCGCCGCTGCTTCGTCTCGTCTTGCATCCGGCGCGTGTCGACGCCGGCAAACCGTTGCCGGTCGCGGCGGAATGAAACGTTTCGCGGCTGCGCTGCCGCGAAACCGGCCCGCCGCATCCGTCTGGCAGAGTCGAACGGAGATGACCGTGATCGCTCCAACGTGAGCCAGCGCGTCGCGATGATCGATGCTCTCTGAGCTGACGGTTCGGCAACGCCGAGCACAGCGCGTAGGCGTCCAGCCCCAAAGTGCGGCCGGGCAAACCGCCTTGGCCCAAACGACACAGGACCTGGGCGGCGGACAACTCCGCGACGGCGGGCACCCTGCGTGGTCTGGGGGAGATACGAAGTGCGGGAGCTCGCATCGGGCGGTTTCCGCGGCATGGCGAGAGTGCAGTCCCCCAGCTTTCGTTGATTGGCCATGTGTCCCGACCGCGGCGTGCAAACCGGCGAGCGTTCTTCCGGCAAGCGGTCCTCGCCGACCGATCTGAAGCGGCCACCCCTTACCCGAGGGCGTCGCCCGCAACACGACCGACACGCCTTGCCCCACACCAACGCAAAGCGTGCACAAGGCGTGGCCGCCACCCTTCCGGGCAAGCCCCATCGCGGCGCTGCCGATCAGCCGCGCACCGGTCATGCCCAACGGATGGCCCAGCGCAATGGCGCCCCCGTTCGGGTTCAAAACGGGCGACCCCGGGTCGATCCCCAGTTCGCGGCAAACGGCCAACGCCTGCGCCGCGAACGCCTCGTTCAGCTCGATGAGGCCGATGTCGGGGATGCCGAGCCCAAGCCTGTTGAGCAGGGTCCGTGTCGAAGGTACCGGGCCGATCCCCATCACTCTTGGCGCCACCCCGGCGCGGGCGGCGCCGACATATTCCGCAAACGGGGTCAGCCCATGTGACTCGACAGCCGCTTCGGATGCCAGCAGAACTGCCGCCGCGCCATCGTTCACACCTGACGCGTTGCCGGCGGTCACGCTGCCCGCCTCGCGAAACGGCGTGGGCAGGGCAGCGAGCCTTTCCAGCGTGGTATGTCGGGGGTGTTCATCGGTGTCCACCGTCACCGGATCGCCCTTACGCACCGGCACGGAGACCAGCGTGATTTCTTCCGCCATGCGACCGGACGCAATGGCGCGCGCAGCCTTCTCCTGACTGGCAAGGGCGAACGAGTCCTGGTCCGCCCGCGCGATCCCGAATTCCGCGGCAACATTCTCGGCGGTCTCGGGCATGCTTTCGATGCCATATCGTTCGGCGATCACCTTGTTGACGAAACGCCAGCCGATCGTCGTGTCGTGGATCTCGGCCCGCCGGGCAAAGGCCGCACCAGCCTTGGGCATGACGAAGGGCGCGCGGCTCATGCTCTCGGACCCGCCCGCGATCACCAGATCACCCTCACCGCCCTGGATCTGCCGCGCCCCGGCGATCACCGCATCCATGCCGGAGGCGCAAAGCCGGTTGACCGTGTGCGCCGGTACGGATTCCGGCAGCCCGGACAAGAGCACGACCATCCGCGCCAGGTTGCGGTTGTCCTCGCCCGCCTGGTTCGCCGCGCCCAGAACGACCTGATCGAGCCGCGACCAGTCCACAGAAGGGTTGCGCGCCAGAAGCGCATTGACCGGAACGGCCGCGAGGTCGTCAGCCCGGACGGCCGACAACACCCCGCCGTACCGCCCGATCGGCGTGCGCTGGTAATCGCAGACGAAGACCCGCCGGGTCAATCCAGGTGCGCCGTCGCTTCGATTTCCACCAACGCGTCATCCTCAACCAGCCCGGCAACCACCACCATAGACATTGCCGGGAAGTGCTTTCCGAAAACCTCGCGATAGGCGGCGCCGACCTCGGCCTGCCGTTCGAGGTATTCAGACTTGTCCGTCACGAACCACGTCAGGCGCGCCACGTCCGAAACCTGCCCGCCGGCGGCCTCGACGATGGCCGCGATGTTGCGCAGCGCTTGCTGCATCTGGCCCACAAAATCTGCCGAAACGAAACGCTTGTTCTCGTCCCAGCCGATCTGGCCACCGATATGCAGCGTGCCGTCGCGCGCCAGAACACCGTTGGCATAGCCTTTCGCGGGCAACCAGCCCTCGGGGTGTATGATCCGATGGGTCATGATCTGTCCTCCTTCAGTTTCGCCCTGATCGGCGCAGGCCAGGCGGTAGGGGTGCCCTTTCCGTCCACGTGAACCAGCATTGCTTTGGCCACAAAGCGCGTTTCGTCACCGCAGGTCGCGTCGACCCGATAGCCAAGCGCCGATCGCCCGACCCGCGTGACCGATAGCAGCAGACGCAACCGGTCGCCATGACGACTGGGCGCGAGAAACCGGGTCGAGATTTCGGCCGTGGGCACACCGTTCGTTGGCAACAGATCCTCGAACGGCCAGCCCAGAACCTCGTCGAAGAAGCTCTCGACGCAATCATTGATCATCTCGAAATAGCGCGGAAAAAACACGATCCCTGCCGGGTCACAATGCTTGAACAGTATTTTCTGCTCGAAGGTGTATTGCAGCTCCATACCTCAAATCACCCGCAACTGGGCTGGGTATGTCGGGGGCGGCGTGCAAGGGCGTCCAGCCCTTCTTGGCGGGACTTCGCCACCGCCATCACGTCGGCCTCGTCGGGGTTGAAGCCGCGGCACACCGGCTCGGCACCTGGTTCGAGAATGGCCGGCTCAATCCACATTTCGCTGGCCTGATGCTGGATGATAGGCAGCATCTCTTCACGGGTCCTGCGCTGCGCTCCCCGAACCGGCAGGGCGCCGTTGATCTTTACGCTGTCACCACTGGACGTGCCTCGGTCAAAGGTCATCCGCACACAACCGGTCTCGCGATCATTGGTCTGTTCGATCATCGGAATCCCTCAGCTTGAACCTTTGGATCTTTCCAGTGGCCGTCTTGGGCAGGGCGGTCCGAAACCGGATCGACCGCGGATACTTGTAGGGCGCGATGCGTGCTTTCACATGGTCCTGCAACGCCTTGGCCATCTGTGCACAGGCCGTGTGCCCGGTCACGAGGACCACATGCGCCTCGACGATGTGGCCACGCTCGGGATCGGGCGCCCCCACAACCGCGCATTCTGCGACGGCCACGTGCGACAGCAGCGCCGCCTCGACCTCCGGGCCGGCGCTGTTGTAGCCGGACGACACGATCATGTCGTCGTTTCGGGCGGCGAAGTGGAAATACCCCTCGGCATCGCGGACGAAGCTGTCGCCGGTGATGTTCCAGCCATCGCGCACGTAGTCTTTCTGCCGCGCGTCGTAGAGATAACGGCAGCCGGTTGGCCCGCGGACCGCCAGGCGCCCGGCTTCGCCCGCCGGCACCTCGTTGCCGGTATCGTCGACGACCCGCGCCTCATAGCCGCCGACAGGCTTGCCGGTGCAGGCCGGACGGTGGTCGTCAAAACGGTTCGAGATGAAGATGTGCAGCATTTCGGTGGCGCCGATGCCGTCCAGCATCGGTTTGCCGGTCTTGGCATGCCACTCCTCGTAGACCGGCGCGGGCAGGGTCTCGCCTGCCGAGACGGCCGCGCGCAGGCTGGACAGATCGGCGCCCTCGTCCATGGCGCGCAGCAT
>Ga0180436_10004318_pt1 | contig 12810 bp, 10 predicted proteins | sample SS_ome_2_FD_132434 | JGI IMG/M metagenome (GOLD analysis project Ga0180436, IMG submission 132434) | Hypersaline lake sediment archaeal communities from the Salton Sea, California, USA - SS_3_S_2 metaG | ecosystem: Environmental > Aquatic > Non-marine Saline and Alkaline > Hypersaline >...
ACTGCTACAACCTCACCCTGCAGGCCTTCAACCTGGCCGAGCGCTACCGCTCACCGGTATTCATCGCGTCCAACAAGGAAATCGGCATGACCAGGGAATCGGTAACGGTGTCGCTGTTCAACCGTCCCGAACCGATCGAGCGGAGGCATTTTAAAGGAGATTCGGGTGCTCCGTACCGACCGTTTCACACCGGCGATTCCCAACTGGTTCCCGACTTTCTGCCGATCGGTGATTCCCGTCTCGTGCGACAGACGTCCTCGACTCACGGGCCTGACGGTTATATCACGACCGATTCCGCCGTCATCGAACAAAATATTCAGCGCCTGCGGGATAAACTGCTGAGCACGGTTGCTGATTTTACTTTCTACGAGCTCGACGAAGTCGCGGGCGCCGATACGCTGATCATTTCCTACGGCGCATCCGCCAGGGCCGTATACGAGTGTGCCGCCGGGCTGAAGGACCGGTCGCAAGCCGTTTCCGTGTTGATCCTGAAAACCTTGTTCCCGGTTCCACAGCAGCTGCTTATCGAACAAATCGGCACCGTTTCCCGGGTTATCGTCGTGGAAATGAATCTTGGCCAGTACGTCGATGAAATCAGGCGCCTCGCCCCCGCGGCCACGGTCGAATTCATCGGTAAAATGAATGGGGAACTGATCACGCCCGAAGAAATCTACCGGGTGATATAGCATGGCGGGCCTGCTCAGCACAAACCGTCCACCGATATTCTGTCCCGGCTGCTCCCACGACCGCGTCGTTCATGCCCTCGACAAAAGTTTCGGGCAGCTCGGTCTTGATGGACATCAAATCGCGATCGTTACCGATATCGGGTGTTCCGGACTGTTCGACACGTTTTTCAATACCCACGCGCTGCATGGCCTGCACGGACGGGCGCTGACCTATGCCACCGGGATCAAACTGGCCCGCCCCGAACTGACCGTCGTCACGATCATGGGAGACGGCGGGCTCGGCATCGGCGGCGCCCATGTGCTCGCATCATGTCGGAAGAATCTCGATATCACGCTGCTCGTGCTGAACAATTTCAATTACGGCATGACCGGCGGGCAATGCTCGGCAACCACCCCGGTGGAAGCCGCCACGTCATCAAATTTTCTCGGTCAGCTGGAAGTCCCGCTCGATATCATCGACGTTGCCGAGGCTGCGGGGGCGAACTGGCTGAACCGCTCGCCCGCGACCGATAAACGATTGCCGGAAACCATAGCAGCGGCGATCAGCTACAACGGATTTTCGCTGATGGATATCACCGGTGTCTGCCCCGGCCGTTTCAGTAAACACAATAGGGGTTCCGCTAAACTGATCAGCCGGGCGTCTGCATCGCGATCCGTCATCAGAAATGAAGCAGGGGCGCTGCCGGAATACGGCAGTGCGTACAGACGCCGCCTCGCCGAGGCAAAGCCGCTCTCTCCGCTGCCGGCAATCGAAGCTGCACAACCGCTCCCGCTCGACGCTCCCCGCTCAATCTTGTTTCTCGGAGCCGCAGGACAGCGGATCAACACGGCAGCAGAAGTTCTGTGCCTTGCCGTGATGTACGGCGGTGCCCATGCGACTCAGAAAAGCGATTACCCGATCACGGTGCTGCGCGGGCACTCGATCAGCGAGGTGATCATCAGCCCGGATCGAATCAAATTTACCGGAATCACCCGCCCCGACTTCATCGTCGCGCTCGCAGACGAAGGAGTCGGCAGAAAAGCAAACATGTTCGCGTCGCTCGGCAGAAACACGCAGGTCTTTGCGGCCGACCATATCGATCTGCCGGCCACCGATGCTGCTGTCGCCAGAATCCCTTTCAAAGCGCACTCGATCCCAGCAAACCAGATCGCGCTTGCAGCCCTTGTGCTGCTGACAGAGCGGTTCAACCTGCTGTCGCCCGAATTACTCCACAAAGGGTTGCAAAAACGCTTCTCAGACGAGCAGCTGACCGACGCACGGGCACTTGTCAAGCGCTGCGGGTCGATCACGTTTGCTGCCTGACGCTCACTGCCCTGCCGGGTTACTTTGCAAACGTCTCTTCCAGGAACGAAAGAAAGCGGCTCCAGGACTGTTTGTCGGCATTTTCGTGATATCGATTCGAACCGAAAACCGTAAACGCATGCGGCGCTCCGCTGTATGTTATCATTTCATGATCGACGCCGGTCTCCTCCAACTCGACCGCCAGATCGGCGAATTCCTCCATGCTGACCGCTTTATCGGCGGTTCCGTGGAAAACCACCACCGGTCCCGTGGTTGCTTTATAATCCTGGCCTTCCGGGGTACCCAGCCCGCCGTGAAACGACACAAAGCCGCCTGCTTCAGCTCCTGATCGCGCCAGTTCGAGAACGGCTGAACCGCCAAAACAGTAACCGAAGGCAACAACATCGCCTTCACCCTTATCGCGCTGCTCCAGCCCTTGCTTGAGGCCGCCGTGGAGCAGACTCCTCATTTTGCTGCGATCGGCATACAGGGCCCCGGTCAGTTTTTTCTTTTCTGCAGTTTCCGCGGGTCTCACCCCCTTGCCGAACAGATCGACCGCAAACACATTGTACCCGAGCTCAGCAAGCATCTGGGCCCGCTTGACTTCATAATCAGTCAAACCGTCCCAGTCGTGCACCAGGATGAGCAGCGGAGCATCCGCTCCTGCTGCGGCCCAATATCCTTCATAATCAGCGCCGTCAACCTGGTAGGTCACGGACGCGGCATTGACGGTGAGCGGAAAACAAACAAGGACCAATACATATATAAATCTACTCATGATATAAACCTCTCTGGTGATGATGAATCATGCCGTTTCATCCAAGACGGCATTATGTATGACAGGATAATACCGCCTGCTCAGATTTCAAATCGGCGTCAGCCGGAGCACCCCTTCAAGGCAGACATATGCAGTCATGTGTTGCTGATCGGTATCGTCGTCCTGTAACCCGCAGCGCTCGTATTTGACTGGCTGTATGGTTATTCCGGAATCGGCTTGATTTGAACTTTGATAATGCTGTTGGTTGCGGCTATGCCAGAAAGCATGCCTCCGCTGGGTACTGACATTTTGACCTCCGGTGCTACCCGCCTGGCCGACAGGCTAATCACCTGACTTGAAGCCTGACAGGGGGATTCTTACGGGCAAACCCAGACGGATGTTTTTTCTGAACTGCTGATAACTTTTTCTGCCGTGCCTCCCGGACTCGCTCGACCATCAGCACTTTTTCAAAAACGAAAAAGATCGTGAACAAAAATCCGGCATCAGTTGAATAAATCGACTAAAATACTATCCTTGTTTCAATCGCGAGCACATGACCAGTCCAATATTTTTTCGAATTCACATGAGAGCAGAAGGTAGCTTATAATGGCGCCCCCTGGAGAACTGAGCTTCGAACAGCCATCAGGCGGTACGCTGACCCTCAGGATAACAGGGTCCTGGAAACTCCATAAGGACCTGCCGTCTGCCGATTCGCTCAGGCATCAATTGGATCAGTATGCGGATCTGCAAACCATCGAGATTGATGCGCGGAAGGTAGATGAGTGGGATTCCGGCCTGCTGATTTTCCTGGGCCGTACCCTGGAAATCGCTGCCCGGCACGATCTCGAGCTGCAGACCATCGGTTTGCCCGATGGAGCGACAAGACTGTTGCAACTCGCGACGGCCGTTCCCGAGGAAAAGGGAGCGGAGAGGGAGCCAGAGCAAAAAACGTTTCTCATTCACCTGGGTGATGAAACCATAAGTTTCTTTAAAGGCTGCGGAGACCTGCTGGAATTCGTCGGGGATACCGTTCTGGCTATTACCAATCTGGTTCGCGGCAAAGCCCAATACCGGCGTTCTGATTTTGCCCTGGTATTTGAATCCTGCAGCGGCGAAGCGCTCCCTATCGTCACGCTGATCAGTTTTCTCGTCGGCATTATCCTGGCCTTTGTCGGGTTGATGCAGCTGCGTTTTTTCGGAGCGCAGATCTTTGTCGCCGACCTGGTGGGTATCGCCATGTTTCGGGTTATGGCAGCCATTATGACCGGCATCGTGATGGCCGGCCGCACCGGCGGAGCCTTTGCCGCCCAGCTCGGCACCATGCAGGTAAACCAGGAGATAGATGCACTCAAGACCCTGGGCATCTCCCCGATGGAATTTCTCGTCCTCCCCCGTATGCTCGGGCTGACCGTGATGATGCCACTGCTGACACTGTATGCAAACGTGATGGGGGTCATCGGCGGTGCAGTTGTGGCCTATAGCGAACCCAACATCACCCTCATGGAGTATTATCACCGTACCGTTACCGCGGTCAGTCTCTGGGACCTGGGGATCGGCCTGTTCAGCAGTGTCGTTTTCGGTGTGATTGTGGCCTTTGCCGGCTGTATGCGGGGCATGCAGTGCGGCAGGAGCGCCTCAGCGGTCGGTGATGCCACCACCGCTGCCGTGGTTACGGCCATTGTGGGTATCATCGTATCCACTGCCGTCATCACCGTAATTACCAGTATCCTGGGGGTTTGACGGCGCTCATAGAGGTGGAGGCAGCGGACAAAATTATGGTACGTGAATAGCAGCTTTCCAGCGGATATCGAACCGGTAAACAGGACCATGAGCGAAGAACCCCATATCGTTGTTGATAATCTCACCATGGCCTATGGCGACTTCGTGCTGATGCGCGACCTGAGCTATACCATAAACCGTGGGGACGTCTTCATTATCATGGGTGGCAGCGGCTGCGGCAAATCCACCATGATGTCGGTGCTGATCGGCCTGAAAGCACCCGCCAAAGGGAAGGTTTTTTTCGATGGTCAGGATTTCTGGGGAGCGGATGCGGATACGCGAGACAGGATCATCCGTCGTGCAGGAGTCATGTACCAGAGCGGTGCCCTGTGGAGTTCCATGACCCTGGCCGAGAATATAGCCCTGCCCCTGGAAACCTACACGGACTTGAGTGCCCGCCAGATCCGGGACGTCGTTCGATATAAGCTTTCCCTGGTGGGCCTGGCGGGCTTTGAGAAGTTCTATCCCTCGGAAATAAGCGGCGGTATGCAGAAGCGGGCAGGGATAGCACGAGCCATGGCCACGGATCCGGAAATTCTCTTTTTCGATGAGCCTTCGGCGGGCCTGGATCCAGTCAGTGCCCGGCGCCTGGATGATCTCATCCTCGAACTCAGTGAAAGCCTTCAGACCACCATGGTCGTCGTTACCCACGAACTTGCCAGTATCTTCTTCATTGGCAATAATTCGGTATTCCTGGATGCCTCGGCGCGAACCATGACCGCCTCAGGTGATCCCAAAAAGCTGCTCGAGGAGACCCGGGACCGGACCCTGCAACTGTTTTTGACCCGGGGGGAACATCCGCAGGAGACAAAATAATGGCAAAAAAAGTAAACAGCAAAATGATTGGCGCTTTTGTGGTCCTCGCGCTTGGAATTCTGACGGCAAGCATTGCCATCTTCGGATCCGGTGACATGTTCAGGGAGCGGGTCCAGTTCGTGCTCTATTTCGACGATTCCATCAAAGGGTTACATGTCGGCGGCCCCGTTCTTTCCAAAGGCGTACAGACAGGCATGGTAAAGCAGATCATGGTGCGAACGTACATGGATAACCTCGTCTCCACAGTAGCGGTGTTTATTGAACTCTACCCTGAATCCTTTGATGTGGTCACCCCGTCAGAGCAGCACCTGGATATTCAGGAAAGCCTCCCGCAACTCATCGACAAGGGTTTGCGAGCCCAGTTGGTGAGCCAGAGCCTGGTCACGGGACAGTTATCCATCGAATTCGTCATGCGCCCTGACACAACCGCCGACCTGAAAAACCTCGATAGAGGCATCATGGAGATTCCCACGATCCCGTCCACCCTCTCGCGCCTGGAGAGGCAGCTGCAGCAGATCGATATCGAGGAAATGTATGTGCGCCTGACCTCTATCCTGGACATCGTTGAACGCGGCATAAAGGACCTGGATCTTGAAACCACGGGGAGCGAGCTGAATGATCTTGTAAAAGACATGAGAAAGCTGGTCAACACGATAGACGGCGAGACGAGATCTCTGTCCGAGAATCTCCGCCAGGCGATCATGGACTCCAGGGAACTGGTTGTTGACATGCATGCTGAAATACGGCCAATTGCCGGGAAAACGAACGAAACACTGAATGATATACGCAAAATAATCAGGACTGTAGACGAACACGTCGTCCCCCTGGCAGAATCTGTTAATGATGCACTTGAGACGGCAATGGAGGCAGGCAGGGATGTAAGCGCGCTTGTCGGCGACGCGTCACCGACCCGCGACAATCTCGACAGAGCCCTCGAAGAGCTCGCCGCAGCCGCGCGTTCCTTGAGAATCCTGGCCGATTACCTGGAACAGCATCCCGACGCCCTGCTGAAAGGCAAAGGATACCGCAACTATTAGAGGAGGTGTAATGTGATGCATACGATTGCTCGATGTATCTTCGTACCATTGGTTTTTATCGCCTTGAGCATGGCCGGGTGCGCGACCACCCCCCCACCCACATATTTTCAGCTGGAAGAACCCGCGGATGTTCAGTTGAGCGGCTTTGATCACGGGGTAGCCGTCGGGATCGGACCGCTGAACCTTCCCGCCTATCTGGACCGTCCGCATATCGTAACGCGCGCAACCGAACACCGGCTCGAATTATCGGAGTTCAACCGCTGGGTGGAGCCGCTCAAAGAAAGCATGCTGCGGGTTATTGCCGTCAACCTCTCAAACGAACTCGAGACCACCAGGGTCTTTGCGCTCCCCCAGCGTTTGCCGTTCATCCAGATTGAATATACGGTGGAGATCAATGTCGCCAGGTTTGACGGAGAACTGGGCGGTGAAGCTGTCCTTGTAGCTCGGTGGATCCTTCTTGACAAACAGGGTCAGCTCATATCCACCAGGGTGTCGATCATCAAAGAACAATCCACGGGCAATGACTATAATGCGCTCATTACGGCTCAAAACAGGACGCTGTACCATTTGAGCAAGGAAATTTCCGAAGCCATTCTGGCCCAGACGTGAGAACTGAATCGCTGATTGCTTCACCGTCTGTATTCAGGCTTTTCGGGCGTCTGATTCGTCTGAGGCGAAACAGCCGGCTCCGGATTTATCAGCAATATTTCGAGTTACACGGTCTCCATACTCATCTCAGGGCAATCAAGCCAGGACCCGTTTTGCAAAGCATGGTAGACCTCCACCTTCAGAGGCCATATTATATTCGTATAATGACCACCTCCTCTTGAGGATGAGCAGACGACTGATATCAATGGTAACCCAGTGCTTCACTCGGTCTGGAGAATGCCCGGTTGAAGCAAAACAACGAAGGGGAGCAATTTCAGCTTTACCCGGAAGTTCTGCATCGCAGAAGTAACTTTCGACTCTCAAAGGTCCTCATGAGTACCTCACAGCAGCTTGAAGCAAAACTTTTGTATCTGCATCGAATAAATAACCTGCTGCAGGAATTACAGAAGGTGTGTGTGGAAATGAGTAAACGGGTTCCAGACCGTCACTATATTCACTATCACAAAATCCCCCTGGTGAGTGATGTAATCACACCGATCACCATCCCCGAGGACCTGATCTCAAGGTTTAAAACCATCGGCTCCTATCGACTGGTTCTGCAGGGGCTGCCATTCAACCCGCCTCGCTTAGAAACAAGGCCTGGCTCCATGGAATGTGCTGAAACAGAAGTTATTGCCGGTCATTTAAGGCGAATGATCGGGGAACTGACCGGCACCTGGCACCGGGGACCGCTCTGGGAGATATCAGGAGCCGGTCTCTATGTCGAGTTGAAACGCACATACATCCTGGAATACCTTCGCTACTTTCTGATTGTGACGGAAGACTGGGCACAGCAATAGATTGTGCCCGGAATTGGCGGTCCTTCGCGTCCAGGAATCACCACGTCATGGTGTGCCGCACGTTCGTATCGCTTGAAAACTTTATTTTCCGCCCAGCTATGCCGCAGCATGTGTTTCCTGCCAATTACCATCGATATTTTTCTACCTTATTTCCAACCTCAGGTGACCATATTCTTTTTTCGTACTCTGCAACACCCCTCTCCTGCCCCACTGCACCGCCGAATTCATGGCGATTATCAGCGCCTCCCTCTAAGCTCCATCACCTGTGATTCGAAGAAAACAGCATCGGTATGATTTTCTGACTCATTTTCACCTCGATTCTTGCCTATTCAGGGGCCTTGCGCGCATGGATGCTCCGCATAAACGGCGCATCATTCATGGCAGCGATAATGCCAGGATCTTGCAGAGATAGCATGGCGAATATGTATGTTTATTGCCTGACCTGGTTAGCCGCTGCCATTCGGGTTTGAGACAAGCGGGAACCTCACAGCAGCGTTTTTCGGCTCACCATGACTTCGCAGTAGCCAGAAGTGTGCCAATACTTTTTTTCTCTTAAATCCAGGTAGTTGAGGTAGTACTATCAGAACATTATCCGTATTCGGCAATTTATGGTTACCTTATCTGGTAATAACCTGTTAATTATCCCAATTGACACAAATAGCCTGACAGGTATTGATATGAAGCGGAGTGAAGATGAGTTGTTCAGGGAGGCAACCCTGAGAATATGCGGTAATTTAGAAATCGATGAAGCCCTGCACGAACTGCGTCTGTTCCTGCAGGAAGTAATGCCTGTCGCAAAAATCTACCTGCAGCACTATGACCATGATTACCATGCGATGCGGACTATTGCCTATGCCAGTGCGGCGGGATACGGCAAGCTGGACCTGCTGACGCCGCTTACCGAAGCAGCGAGGGACAATGCCGCCAACTTCCCGGATCATCTGAATGCATTTCTGATAGAGGACCCGATGTCATTTCCGGTGAGCAAGGAAATGACTGCATTTCATGACATACCGAGTTCCTCCGTCATCGTTATGGCCCTGAAAACCGGAAAAACCATCCTGGGCTATCTCATTCTCACGTCCGAGGGAAAAGACGTTTTGAACGACCATCACTGCTCTTTTGTTGAACTGCTCAAGGAACCGCTGGTGATATCCATGTCGAATGCCCTCAAGCACCGGGAGGTTGTCAAGCTCAACGATCTGCTCGCCGATGACAATCGCTACCTGCACGGTGAGTTGCGGCGCTTGTCCGGGGACGAAATGGTCGGAGCCCGATTCGGCCTCAGGGATACGACTCAGATGATTCATCAGGTAGCATCGCTTGACAGCCCTGTCCTTCTAATGGGTGAAACCGGTACCGGCAAAGATGTGATTGCCAATATCATCCATTACTCTTCTGAACGCAGTGACGGTCCGTTTGTCAGCGTTAATTGCGGCGGCATTCCCGACTCGTTGATAGACAGTGAACTGTTCGGCCACGAAAAAGGGGCTTTTACCGGCGCATTATCACAAAAACGCGGTCGTTTTGAACGGGCGCACAGGGGAACCATTTTTCTTGACGAAATAGGGGAGCTTCCCCAGCGGGCTCAAACACGACTGCTGCGGGTTTTGCAAAATAAAGAAATTGAACGAATCGGCGGTGCCGAAACCATTTCCCTGGATATCCGCGTAATTGCCGCAACCAATCGAAACCTCGAAGAGATGGTCCAGGACGGCAGATTTCGCGAAGACCTGTGGTTCAGACTGAATGTCTTTCCGATCACTGTACCGCCGCTGCGTGAGAGAACCGTTGATATCCCCTCCCTGGTCCAGCATTTTATCACGCTGAAGGCAAAGGAGCTGAAACTGGCATCAATTCCCACGATTACCCCGGGAGCCATCGAGTCAGCCATGAACTATCACTGGCCCGGCAATGTCCGTGAGCTGCAGAACGTTATCGAACGGGAACTGATTCTCAGCCCGCAGGGACCGGTGACTTTCGAAACGCTCGGAACCACCCGCGCAAAACCGGTTGATCGAAACGTCGCCCCTCCAATCAGGTCGTATAATCTTGACGAGACGATAGCCCACCATATCAGCTCTGTTTTAAAAATCACCGATGGCAGGATCAACGGTGCAGGCGGTGCGGCGGAACTTCTGGGAGTGAATCCCAGCACGCTTCGCAACAAAATGAACAGGCTGGGAATCAGTTATGGGAGAAAGGCATAGAAAATACCCCCTCTGCAATTCCGCTCACCTTGAGCAGTCGCAGCGGCGCGAATTTCCTGAATCGAAGGGCTAATCCGCTAATAAACCTTGACTAAAAATTCCAGTTTCCCGTCTTTGATGATATTCACGAAAATCGGACGCTCCGCCTTGCCGTCCCTATGAATCGAGATCTTGCCGAAAAGCCCCTCGAATTCGTCTGTGTCTCGAAGCGTGGTATTGACGCAATTCCTGTCCGTTTTCGTCTCGCAGCGGTCAATCGCCTGCTGCAGTATCGATGTGCCTTCGCTGGCAAGTGCGGTGTAGGTAGTCCCGCGCTCGGAATAGAGCTTCTTGAATTTTCCAATAACCCGTCTGCCATACTCGGTACTCGGCAGATTTGTGCTGTAAAAGTCGGTCGCCATCATCCCGTTGACAAAACCGATATCTTCGCCATATTGCAGGAAGATAGTGGAAAGGAGGCCGTCACTGCCCATCATGTCGGGATTCCAGGAGATTTCTCTGGCCGCTTTTGCTATCTGGAGAACATTTTCCGGGTTAACCGCAAGATAGAGCACCTGGACCTCATCCTCGCGCAATTGTTCCAGAACGACACGCAAATCTATTTGGGCAGGATCTACGGTTATGTGCCTGGCGACTTCTCCGCCCACTGATGAAAATTTACGTATGAACTCCCGGGCCAAATAAGAATAATGGACATTGCCGGGATCACTGAAAACAGCTACTCTGTCAATCAGCATCTCATCTCTGATATACAGAGCCGCTATCGCTCCCTGGTAGATGTCGTCAAACCCGAGCTGGGCAATGAAATCATTTCCCTCCGTGATGTCAGGATGAGTGGCGATAAGAGCGAGGATGGGAATTTGATAGTGGTCCGCCAGCGGAACGATCGGCAGAATAATATCGCTTTTTGCCATGAGCAGCACTCCAGCAATATCTTTTTGCTCATGGATCCGTTTCAAGGCCGAAAGGGTTCCTTCTTTCGTTCCCCCGTTGTCTTCTGCGACCAGTTCTACCTTCGTGCCATCGCCCAGATAGGGAAACATGGTGAGATTGGTTTGCGCTCCTGAAACCACATTCTCGCCGGATTTCTGATCCGGGCCGCTCAGCGGTGCAACAATCGCTATCCTGACCACCGAACCGTTCGGTTGCGATGGGGACGAAGGCTGCTCGCATCCTCCGGTGAAGATGAAAAATATCAGCAGTAAATTATACAGGACCTTTGGCATGGATTCATTTCCGCTATGGTATGTATATGACATTTGCCCTGATGACCAGCTCGGATGAAAAATAGTACCTGACCTTGCGCCGCAACTCTTCAAGGTCATCCCTCTCCAGCAGATCCCGGGACACGATGTCAACAATCAGCACGTCCTTTTCTCCGTAATCCTTGAGGAGGGCATTCTGGATGATGAGATATTTGCCGTTAACATAAAACCGTTCCTCTTCCCAGCGCTGCTCGAATTCCCTGGTTTCAAGAATCTCATGGTACGTCAGGTACAGGGGGATGGTAATCAGGAGAAGAATGAAAAAGACGATGGCGATACCCCGTTTACTCTTCACCGCCGGGGAGAAACCGATGACCCTGAAGGTAAAAGTCGCAGCCAGCGTGATCCCGACAAGGTTGGTGGAAAAGAGCAGGAAGGCCTGGCCGAAAAATACGGGGTCGTGCCTGCCGATCCCGATCCCGGCAACCGCGAGGGGCGGTACCAGGGCAACGGCTATGGCAACGCCTGCGAGACTCTGCAGAATCTCTTTGTATGACTTGGTATAGGCTCCCGCGGCTCCTGCCGTGATCGCCACTATGAGGTCGAGTACGGTCGGGCTCAAACGAGCCTGCATTTCCCCCGTGACGGGCCTGTATGGAAAAAATATGGTCATGATTGCAGCTGTCAGCAGGGCAATGACAACCCCCAAAGCTATCGTACCGATGGAGCGGGTTATCAAGGACTCGTCCTGACGCAATATTCCCATTGCCAGCGACACGATCGGTCCCATGAGCGGGGCCAGAAGCATTGCTCCGATAATAACCGAAGCACTGTCCAGGTAGAGTCCGGTCGTTGCCAGGATCGTGCTGAGCAGCATTAAAACCACGAAGAAGGAGTGAATTCGGGCATCACTGCGCAGCGAAACAAACAGTTCCTTGAAGCGTTCTTCAGAGGCATAGGTAAAGAACGGGATCTTCTTGTTTTTGGCTTTGGCGAGTTCTTTACCGGCGGGCAGCGCTTTTATATCGATACGCTCTTTTCCCCGTGCCGTCAGCCGTGCCTTATCAAAGCTGGTCTCTCCAAAATTGACCCGCAGAGCCAGCGGCAATACCTGGCAGTGCAGCGGCGTGGTCGTTGCCGGCTCCCCGTCGATTTCTACCGGCATTTCTTTTTCGGTGGCAATGGTGATCTCGGGGCTCTTGATGTATCCGGTTGATTGCGAGAGCGTCTTGTCGCTCTCGGATCGGATCAGTAAATGAAAGACGAATCTGGCATAGTCGATTATGGAGAAGGGAGCAACAAGCACCAGAGAAATCATCCCGTCCGCAGCAGAGCTGTCATTGGCAATCAACCGTGAAGCCAGGCTCGTTCTGTGCTGCTGTACGATCGTACACCCGCAGGCAGCGGTGGAAATTTCTTTTTGCGTATCTCCTCCGGTGCTGATTGAAAACGGCTGCAGCCGCAGGTCCCACAATTTTCTCAAGCCATCCCAGAGCATGCGCAGCCTGCTTGTTTCCAGGGGATTGTCGAGCATAGGGCTGCGCCCGATCGCCGCCTTGAACAGGAGAATCTGGTCATTGCAGAGAATGA